>Ga0222713_10000707_pt1 | contig 37653 bp, 36 predicted proteins | sample C33_649DmetaG_FD_165061 | JGI IMG/M metagenome (GOLD analysis project Ga0222713, IMG submission 165061) | Estuarine water microbial communities from San Francisco Bay, California, United States - C33_649D | ecosystem: Environmental > Aquatic > Marine > Unclassified | place: USA: California... | reverse complement strand
AGTTTGAATTGAGCTAGTGCCGCAGCTGAATCTCCTCCACCAACAACGGTAAAGGCTTTCGTATCGGCAACTGCCTGAGCAACAGTTTTTGTTCCCGATGCGAATCGCGGATCTTCAAACATTCCCATTGGACCATTCCAAAACACGGAACGTGCTTCCATGATGATGTCAGTAAATGCCGCAGCTGATCCTGGTCCAATATCTAAGCCTTTGGCACCAGTTGGCAAACGAATGCCAAATGTCTGATATGCCCCATCAGCATCTAAACCGATGATGTCCTCTGGTAGATGAATTGGGGTTGGACCTTCCAACAATTGTTTACACGTTTCAATCTGATCCTTTTCACAAATCGAATCACCAACTGGATAACCCTGCGCTGCCAAGAAAGTGAAGCACATTCCACCGCCGATGATAAATGCATCAACACGTTGTTGTAGCGCCTCAATGACACCAAGCTTGTCGCTCACTTTTGCACCACCAAGTACGGCCACAAACGGACGTTTTGGTTGCTCGCGAAGATCACCAAGCACTTCAACCTCACGTTGCAGTAACCGACCCGCTGCAGAAGGCAATGATTGAGGAGGGCCAACGATCGAAGCATGTGCGCGGTGTGCAGCGCCGAATGCGTCGCATACATACATATCCATGCCCTCGATCAATGTTTTGACAAACGCGGGATCATTGCCCTCTTCACCCGGATTGAACCTGAGATTTTCGAGGAGCTCAACACCTGGTGCTAGCTCAGCGAGTCGCGTACGTACCGGCGCCATTGAATACTTTGCATGTGGCGATCCCTTCGGGCGGCCAAGATGGCTCGCACACACAACATGTGCACCACGACTTGTTAGATATTCAATGGTCGGCAGAGCCGCCCGGATCCGAAAGTCGTCGGTAATCGTTCGCGAATCGTCGGGACCTTCCATAGGAACGTTGAAGTCCGTGCGAACGAGAACACGTTTACCTGATACGTCGCCGAGATCTTCTAGCGAGGGAACCCGAGACATGCGCTGAATTTACTTCGATGAACCGATGTGCTTGGTCAGGTCAACAAGGCGATTTGAATAGCCCCACTCGTTGTCATACCAACCAAGAACCTTTACAAGGTTGCCCATCGTCATCGTGAGATCACTGTCGAATACGCATGAATGAGGATTGGTGACAATGTCGCTCGACACAATCGGAGCATCTGTGTACTCAAGTACACCCTTTAGTGGGCCATCAGCAGCCTTCTTGAACGCAGCGTTGATTTCGTCCTTCGAAGGGCTTGTATTCAACACCGCCACGAAGTCAGTAATTGATCCCGTAGGAACAGGAACGCGCAACGATGTGCCGTCCAGCTTCCCCTTCATCGATTCGAGTACCAAACTGGTTGCACGAGCAGCACCCGTACCTGTTGGCGTGATGTTGATCGCCGCTCCACGTGCACGACGTAAATCGCTGTGCGGTCCATCAACCAATTGCTGATCACCTGTGTAGGCGTGAATAGTCGTCATCAGTCCTTTTTCGACGCCAAAGGCATCATCAAGCACTTTTACCATTGGCACAAAGCAGTTAGTAGTGCAACTCGCATTCGAAACGACTTTGTGCTTGCTGCGATCGAAGTCTTGGTGATTGACGCCGTACACGAATGTTGCATCCGCGCCAGCTGAAGGTGCAGACACGATGACGATTGGTGCGCCCGCTTCGAGATGGGCTGCGGCCTTATCACGATCGGTAAAGAATCCCGTTGACTCAATGACTACGTCAACGCCAAGTGACGCCCACGGAAGTTCCTTCGGGTCACGATGCTGGAGGACTTTCAACACCTTGCCATCGATGCTGATTCCATCGTCAACTGGCTTGATGTCATTTGGCAGAATGCCGAGCACGGAGTCGTACTTCAACAAATGCGCCATTGTTTTGATATTGCCAAGGTCATTAACCGCAACGATCTCGATGGGGGCTTGTGCGGCCTGCACCGCACGAAAGAAGTTACGACCGATACGACCGAAACCGTTGATACCTACGCGAATTGGAGTGTTTGCCATAGAGGCAGACAATAGCAACCGCGCGTCTATCGGGCGATATCTCGGTGAATCACCCGCGGGTGGTGCCCTAATTGAATGAACTTTCGACCTAGCTCCTCTGCAATCGCTACAGATCGGTGTCTGCCGCCTGTGCACCCGATCGCAACGGTCAGATAGCTCTTTCCCTCCGCTCGATACGCCGGAATAAGCATCCCAAATAACGCGTCAATCTTTTCGACGAACTCGATTGCTAACGGTTGTTGAAGCACAAACTCTGAAACCGGTTGATCCAATCCGCTCAATGGCCGCAGGGCTTCATCCCAATGAGGATTGGGAAGGAAGCGCACATCAAATACCAAATCAACATCAAGGGGTATTCCGTGTTTGTAGCCAAATGATTCAACGGACAGTTGCATCACATCTTTGCCACCGACCGGAGCAAAAAGATCGTGAATGTGAGATTTCAATTGGTGAACATTTAACGACGAAGTGTCGATGACCAGGTCTGCTGATCCCTTGACCAGTTCCAACATTGAGCGTTCCTTGTGGATTGCTTCTTCAACGCTTATTGTTGCGCTACTCAATGGATGTTTACGACGTGTAGCTCCGTAACGCTTTACTAATTCAGATGTTGATGCATCGAGATACAAAATTCGCACTCGGTGCCCCGCCTCACGCAAATTGGCAACAACATCAATTGCGTTCGTTTGATTAGAAGGGGTTCCAAGCACAAGGGCCAGCTGCAGATCATCTGAACCATTTTCAGCGAGCTCAACAACTTTGTCGACAAGAGCTATCGGCATATTGTCGACCACGAACCAACCGAGGTCTTCAAGGTCATCTGCTGCTTGCGAGCGCCCAGCACCAGACAAACCAACGATGAGCAGAATATCGGCCACGTGAAAAGGTTACCCGTGCAGGTGTTTGAAGATGTCGCGGGCAACATCTTCTGGAAGCCAACCAAGTGAAAGCAAATTGTCAAGCGAAGCCTTCTTTACCGCGGCAACAGTTCCGAAATGTGCGATGAGCTTTTTCTTTCGAGCCTCACCCACACCTTGGATTCCGTCGAGTGCACCCTTGGTCATACGCTTGCCACGCAACTCTCGATGGAACGAATTGGCAAATCTGTGAGCTTCGTCTCGAATCACTTGCAACATGAACAGTGCGTCACTACCGCGAGGAACATCGACTGCTTCTGACCTATTCGGTACAAACACTTCCTCAAGGCGCTTTGCCAGAGACGCCACAGGAATCTCGTGCTCTAGTCCCAGTTCACTGATCACTTCCATCGCAACACCAAGCTGGCCCTTGCCACCATCAACCAGGATCAGTTGTGGTGGATAGGCGAATTTTCCGGGCTTTTCACCGCGCTGTTCTATTGGTAGGTCGCGTTCTGCAACATATGCCGAAAGTCTGCGCGTGAGCACTTCCTTCATCGCGGCATAGTCATCGTTCCCCGGAACATCTTTGATTTTAAATTTACGATATTCACGTTTCATCGGCAGGCCGTCTTCTAGCACCACCATGCTTCCCACGTAATCCGTGCCCTGAAGATGCGCCATGTCGTAACACTCAATGCGAAGTGGAGCTTCTGGCAGATTGAGTAAGTCTTGCAACTCAGTAAGCGCACGGCTACGACTGTTGTGATCAGATGCACGCTTCATCCGATGGCGGGCGAATTCATCGGTTGCGTTTTTTACGACAGTTGCGAGCAACTCTCGTTTGTCGCCCCTAGTCGGAACGCGTATTTCAACTTTGGTGCCGCGCTCTGTCGTAAGCCATTCTTCCATTGCATTCAGGCTCTCTGGCGCCTGCGAAACCAACACTTCCTTAGGAACGCCCAAAGGTGGAGCATCCCCGTACATGCTTTCAAGGATTCGATCCATCAATTGCCCTGAAGTCACGTCTTCAACTTTGTCGAGAATGAAGCCATTACGACCCATTACACGTCCGCGTCGTACATAGAACACTTGAACCGATGCCTCGAATTCATCATCGGCAATTCCGATGACATCAATATTTTCGGATTGATCGCCGACCATTTGCTGTCGTTCTAATGCTTTATGAATATGTGTCAGACGATCCCTGAACACCGCTGCGCGTTCGTAGTCCTGTCGACTTGAGGCTTCCTTCATCTCTGCCTCGATCTTGCCAACTATTTCATCAGAGTCGCCATTGAGAAAACGCTGCAAATCATGCACATATTGCGAGTATTTACCTGCCTCAACGTTGCCGACACAGGGACCACTGCACTTTTCAATATGGAACAGCAAACATGGACGGCCAAGACGGTTGTGCTGCTTAAACACTCCGTTTGAGCACGTGCGAACCGGAAATGTGCGAAGCACCAACTCCAATGTGTCCCGAATCACCCACGCATTCACATACGGACCAAAGTATTTAGTTCCCTTACGACGCCTTCCCCGCATCACCATCGCACGAGGCCACTCCTCGTCAAGGGTGATCGCAAGAAACGGATAGCTCTTATCGTCACGTAATCGAATGTTGAAACGTGGTCGGTGTTCCTTGATCAGGTTGTATTCAAGAATGAGTGCTTCAACTTCGTTGCGCACCTCGATCCATTCCACGCTCGCGGCAACCGACATCATTTTTGCGGTGCGTGGGTGGAGCGTATGCGGATCAGCAAAATAGCTACCTACTCGCGAGCGCAGGTTGATTGCTTTGCCGACATATATAACTCCGCCCTGCTCATCCTTGAATTGATATGACCCCGGCGAATCGGGGATAGGTATCGGCGGCCGCTGCACTGCCTATGGCTTCTTTTTCAACAGAGGTCCGAGGAACTTACCGGTGTAACTCGCTTTCACCTTTGCAACATCTTCAGGTGTTCCCTCGGCAATAATTCGACCGCCGCCATCACCACCTTCAGGACCCATATCGATGATCCAGTCGGCAGTCTTGATTACGTCCAAGTTATGTTCGATCACCAAAACGGTATTACCGGTCTCGACAAGTCGTGCAAGCACGGTCAGCAATCGGCGAACATCTTCAAAATGCAAGCCAGTAGTTGGTTCATCAAGCAAATAGATCGTTCGACCGGTGCTGCGCTTTGCAAGTTCGGCGGCGAGCTTCACACGTTGCGCCTCACCACCAGAAAGAGTTGGTGCTGACTGCCCCAGTCGCACATACCCCAGCCCAACGTCGAGAAGCGTTTGCATATGTCGACCAATACGTGGCTGATTGGCGAAGAAATCAACCGCTTCAGAAATCGGCATATCAAGAATCTGAGAAATATTCTTGCCCTTAAACAAAATGTCCAACGTGTCACGGTTGTAACGCTCGCCTTTACACACATCGCATGGCACGTATACGTCTGGCAAGAACACCATTTCGATCTTGATCGTTCCATCGCCAGAACAGGCTTCGCACCTACCGCCTGGAACATTGAAACTAAATCGACCAGGTTGGTAACCACGCACCTTTGCTTCAGGAGTAGCTGCGAATAGCTTGCGTATGTCATCAAAAACACCGGTGTATGTTGCAGGATTGGAACGTGGCGTTCTTCCAATCGGAGACTGATCCATGTCAATCACTTTGTCAAGATGCTGCACTCCGTCAACCGCCGTGTGTTTTCCTGGAGCGTCTTTCGATTTGTAAATCTTCTGCATGAGAGACGGCAGCAGGATGTCGCGAATCAACGTGCTCTTACCGCTTCCCGATACGCCGGTAACAGTCACAAACAAGCCCAACGGAATCTTTACAGTCAGATTTTGCAAGTTATGTTCACGCGCTCCACGAACAGTGAGCCATTCCTTTTTTGGTGCTCGTCTTTCTGCAGGAACAGGTACAAACTTTTTCCCGCTGAGATACTGACCGGTAATTGACTTCGCGACTTTTTCAATGCCAGCAACTTCGCCGCTGTACACCACTTCGCCACCGTGCTCACCTGCTCCTGGCCCGATATCAACGATCCAATCGGAAGCACGAATGGTGTCTTCATCATGCTCGACAACCATCACTGTATTTCCAAGATCGCGAAGACGAACGAGCGTCTCAATGAGGCGATGATTATCACGTTGATGCAACCCAATACTTGGCTCGTCAAGTACATACAACGTACCCACAAGACCCGAACCGATTTGGCTCGCAAGACGAATACGCTGCGCTTCGCCTCCAGCGAGTGTTGCCGCAGCACGTGACAGTGTGAGGTAATCAAGACCTACCGAAAGCAGGAACCCAAGTCGAGCATTGATCTCCTTCGTAATGCGCTCGGCAATCATCTTGTCGCGATCACCAAGTTTGAGATTCTTCAAGAACTCTGCTGATTTGCCAATGGACAGATCACAAATTTCACTCAAACTCTTACTGTTAACTTTTACCGCAAGCGACGAAGGCTTAAGGCGCTGACCTTTGCAGTTTTTGCATGGTGCCTCTCGCATATAGCTCTCGAACTGCTCGCGCGAATACTCGCCCTCTGCGCTTTCGTGTCGACGCTTAATCCATGGAACAACACCCTCATACGAGGTGCTGTATTCGCGGGAGCGCCCATAACGGTTCTTGTACTTCACCATCAGCGCATCGCCCGCTCCGTGCATGATGATGTGTTTGTTCTTATCGGAAAGTTTCTCCCACTTGACATTGAGCGGAATGGAGTATTCCTCGGCTACGGCCTCAAGCATGCGCTGGAAATACTGTGTGTGCGCCGAACGCCATGGCGCAATCGCACCCTGCAAAATGGATAACTCTGGGTCAGGAACAATGAGTTCCTCTTCCACTTCATATCTGGTTCCTAAACCAAGGCACGTCTCACACGCACCAAATGGCGAGTTGAACGAGAAATTACGCGGTGCTAATTCATCAAAACTTGCGCTGCACTTTGGGCATGCCATGTGCTGGCTGAAGGTGATGACCTCTCCTTGTTCATCGGTCTTGCCACTCATGATTTCAATTCCAGCAACCCCATCGGCAAGCTTCAGCGCTGTCTCAAGGCTGTCGGTGAGACGACGGTTAATTCCCGCCTTCTGCACGAGGCGATCAACAATGATGTCAATGCTGTGATTCTCATAACGAGCGAGTTTGTCGCCTTTTTTCAAGAACTCGGAGATATCAACCACTTGATCGTCGATTCGCGCTCGCGAGTATCCCTGCCCAAGCAGTTCTCCGAGCAGGTTCTCATACTCACCTTTTCGTCCACGAACGACGGGAGCCAATACCTGAAAGCGCGTTCCGGCTGGTAATTCAAGTACACGATCGACGATTTGTTGCGGCGTTTGTCGTTGCAACGCAATGCCATCTTTCGGACAATGCTGAACTCCGATACGAGCCCACAACAATCGCAAGTAGTCGTAGATTTCGGTAATTGTGCCTACGGTCGAACGGGGATTCTTCGAAGCTGTTTTTTGATCAATGGAAATTGCCGGGGACAATCCCTCAATGACATCAACGTCTGGCTTATCCATTTGGCCAAGGAACTGTCGGGCATACGCACTGAGCGATTCAACATAACGACGTTGGCCCTCTGCATAGATGGTGTCGAAAGCCAGACTGCTCTTGCCGCTTCCCGAAAGCCCCGTCAGTGCGATCAATCTGTCGCGTGGAACCTCAACATTGATGTTCTTGAGGTTGTGCTCCCGCGCACCGCGAACGGAGATCACTCCAGCGGAGTATGTAGGTTTTTTCTTTGCGGGAGGCATGACAAGCAGACTACTTATTGCTACTTAGCGTCACGAAGTTCGCGACGTAAATCTTTCATTTCATCTCGTAGACGCGCCGCGTACTCGAACTTCAACTCCGAGGCTGCAAGGTTCATCTCTTCCTCAAGGGTTTGTATGAGACGACCCAACTCCTGCTGCGGCAATGAGCGCAGTTCATTTACCACCTTTTCGCGCTCACGGTCACGACGGCCATTCTTTGTGGTTGATGTCGCCCCTTCTGAAGGACGCAACACAGACAAAATATCTCCAACAGCTTTGCGAATGGTCTGAGGATTGATGTTGTGTTCTTTGTTGTACGCAATTTGTCGCTCACGGCGCCGTTGCGTTTCTCCAATCGCTCGATCCATTGAAGGTGTGCGCTTATCGGCGTACATCACCACTTGTCCGTTCACGTTTCGAGCGGCGCGACCAATCATCTGAATGAGCGATGTCTCGCTGCGGAGAAACCCTTCCTTGTCCGCATCGAGAATGGCCACAAGTGACACTTCAGGCAAGTCCAATCCTTCACGAAGCAAGTTGATTCCTACGAGAACATCAAATTCCCCCAATCTAAGTGCCCGCAGAATTTCAATTCTTTGAATCGTGTCTATGTTGGAGTGCAAATAGCGCACCTTCAGACCTTGCTCGAGCAGATACTCACTTAAGTCTTCCGCCATTTTCTTGGTCAAGGTCGTGATGAGAACGCGATCACCCACTTCAACTCTGCCGTTGACCATTTCGATGATGTCATCAATCTGGCCCTTAGTTGGTCTCACAATGACTTCAGGGTCGACCAGGCCTGTAGGCCTCACAATCTGTTCCACCACCTGTTGGCTGGTTGCAATTTCAAACCTTGCTGGAGTGGCGGAAAGAAACACGCACTGGTTGATGCGTTGCATCGCTTCCTCAAATTGCAGTGGACGGTTATCAGCCGCAGAAGGCAACCGGAATCCATGTTCAATGAGCGTCGCCTTCCTACTGCGATCACCCGCGTATTGACCGTGTAACTGAGGGATGGTCACATGACTTTCGTCAACGACTAAAAGATAGTCATCGGGGAAATAGTCCAACAACGTGAACGGTGGTTCTCCAGGAGAGCGACCATCAATATGCATTGAGTAGTTCTCGATGCCGTTACAGAATCCCACTTCAGCAATCATCTCGAGATCGTATTGAGTGCGCATTCTAAGGCGCTGTGCTTCAAGCAGTTTTCCTTCAGTCTCAAATTGCTTCAGGCGAACTTGCAGCTCGTGTTCGATGCCACCGACCGCTTTCCTCATTCGTTCATCGCCCGCAACATAGTGAGTCGCAGGAAAGATCAAGACTTCACTCATGTCATTTACGGTCTCGCCTGTAAGCGCATCGATAATCGTGATTCGCTCAACCGTGTCACCGAACATTTCAATTCTAGTGACAGTTTCGTCATAGGCAGGCTGTATCTCAATCGTGTCTCCACGCACTCTGAAATTTCCACGCCCAAGCGTCATGTCATTTCTGTCGTATTGCAGATCTACAAGCCGACGCAAGATACTGCGTTGGTCGTAATCAACACCAACATGTAGTTCAAGCAGGTTTCCTCGGTACTCCTCCGGATTGCCCATTCCATAAATGCAGCTCACCGATGCGACAACAATCGTGTCGCGCCGCGTGAGTAATGCAGCGGTTGCCGAATGCCTCAACCGATCGATCTCGTCGTTGACCGAAGAATCCTTTTCAATAAACGTGTCGGATGATGCGATGTACGCCTCGGGTTGGTAATAGTCGTAGTAGCTAACGAAGTACTCAACACGATTTTTAGGGAAGAACTCTTTCATCTCCTGAGCCAACTGTGCAGCAAGACTTTTGTTCGGAGCAAGAATTAAAGTTGGGCGCTGAACTTTCTCAATGGTCCAGGCAATCGTTGCCGACTTTCCGGACCCGGTGATCCCTAACAATGTCTGGAATCGATCCCCTCGCTCTATCCCCTCGGCGAGTTGTGAAATTGCTCGAGGTTGATCGCCAGCAGGTTGATAATCGGAGACAACAACAAATTGCTGTTGATCAACTGTCATTACTTACTCTTCTGCATCAAAGATCCAGCGCCTACCTTTGCTTCAGGAAGCGTTGCAAACCAATCCCACAAGTCATCAATCTGTGCCTGCAACTCGGACAATTCGCCGTTGTTGTCGATCACTCGATCAGCAACCGACAAGCGTTGTTCACGTGTTGCTTGACTGCTCATTCTTTTACGGGCATCGTCTTCATTCATCTTGCGGTAACTGACCAACCGCGAAATGGCTGTCTCGGGATCAATGTCTACGATCACTAACGCGGAAAAACCTGTACGCGGATTCTCAACAAGTAGTGGCATATCCAAGACCACTATCTGTTGCGTATCGATTTGTTCATGTATTTGACGCATGATTTCGTCGTTGATCGCGGGATGCATAATCCCGTTGAGCTGCTTCAATTTCTCAGCATCACTGAACACGATTTGTGCAACCTTTTGTCGGTCCAATTCGCCAGACGGCAACAACACATCGCCAAAGGCGAGCACCATCTTGTCTAGTAGCGGTGAGCCTTTGTGCTGTAATTGTTTTGCAATGGCATCGCCGTCAATGACTAGCGCGCCTTTTTGAGCCAAACGCTGAGAGACCGAAGATTTACCTGAGCCAATGGCCCCTGTCAAACCGATCAATTTCATGACGCCACATTAGGCAACTGTGTTGCGCTCGCCCCCCGACGAGCGCAACATCAGAAACCTATGCGCTTGGTGCTTCTGGAGCGGCAGCTTCTGCGGGTGCATCCGTAGTGGCTGCAGAGTCAAAATACTCGGCCCATGCTGCTTCACGTGCGCTGTCATCGCCACCAACCCAGTTGCCTTGATCGTCAACTTGGAATTGACCGCGATATTCCTCTGCAAGTTCGCCACCTTCAGCGGCCTGTTTAATCGACAGGCTGATGCGTCGACGGGCGAGGTCGAGATCGATGATCTTGACCCACAACTCTTCTCCTGGAGTAACAACTTGCTCCGGCGCTTCGACATGATGTGCTGACATTTCCGAAATGTGCACAAGACCTTCGATGCCATCGCCAACCTGTACGAATGCTCCAAATGGAACCAATTTCGTCACGCGGCCATAAACCAGCTGTTGCACTTGGTGACCATTGGCAAATTCTTGCCACGGATCTTGCTGCGTTGCCTTAAGTGACAGGCTGATTCGCTCACGGTCCATGTCAACTTCGAGCACCTTGACGGTTACTTCATCACCGATGTTGACAACAGCAGTCGGGTTGTCTACATGCTTCCATGACAATTCGGAAACGTGGATCAAACCATCCATGCCGCCCAAATCGACGAACGCACCGAAGGCAACAACACTCGAAATGCGACCGCTACGAACTTCACCAACCTTGAGGTGCGTCAAGAACTCATCACGAGCGCCTCGCTGATTTTGCTCGAGCAATGTACGACGCGACAACACAACATTGTTGCGGTTGCGATCAAGTTCAAGAATCTTTGCAGTGATGCGTTGCCCAATGTAAGGAGCAAGGTCACGAACACGACGAAGCTCTACCAAGGATGCTGGCAGGAATCCGCGAAGACCGATGTCAACGATCAGGCCGCCCTTAACAACTTCAATCACGAGGCCTTCAACAGTTCCATCAACTGCCTTAACCTTTTCGATGTCGCCCCAGGCACGCTCGTATTGAGCACGCTTCTTTGACAACAACAAACGGCCCTCTTTGTCCTCAAGAGTAAGAACAAGAGTCTCGATCTTTTCGCCCAGTTTGACGATTTCGTTTGGATCGATGTCATTACGAATCGAAAGCTCGCGAGCAAGAATTACGCCTTCGGTCTTGTAACCGATTTCTACGAGCACTTCGTCGCGTGTGATGCGAACAACTGTTCCAGTTACCAACTGGCCATCTTTAAGTTCAACAAGCGTGCCGCTAATGGCATCAGCAAAAGATTGCGAGAGGTCACGTTCAGTGATCTGTCGAGGGGTGTAATTGCCTTCGGAATCGAAGGTTCCCATTGGTGGGGATTGCATGGTTTGCAGGTCGGACATGATGTGTACTTTCGGTGGATAGGAGAGATGGTCCCTCTCGCGAGGGGCCCTACCGGCGGTAGGACAGGGTGATCACGCTATCAGTGAGCGACCGAGGTGGCCTTTGCGATCACCAAAAACTCGGGCAGATCGATGCTGCAGTCCGCAAGCGAATACTGGCCTGGCTCTACGCCTGAAATAGACACAACCTCAAAACCTGTCTGCCGGAATGCCAACCGCAGTTCCCGCGGCGTATAGCAACCGGTCCATAAATCAACGGTCCGAGGCTCCCCTGCCTCATTGCGGATTTCGGTGTTCTCATGACTAATTCCTCGGGTGGCATCAAAATCGGATGCTTCAAAGTGCTTTACCGCAAAATACGCATTGAACGCAGATAACACGACAATCCCACCATCAACCAAACATGACCTGATCCCTTTCAGAATCTCGACATCATGTTGATCATCACGCATCAATCCGAACGCACCTTGGCACAGGCACACAACAAGATCGAACCGGTGATGCAAATCGTCTTTAACACTCAATGAACGAGCATCCAGGCGCACGAAGTGAGCGTCATGCAAGTCTTCATCACGTGCTGCATGTGATGCGATGTCAACAAAATCCTGGCTGACGTCAATACCTGTGACCTGCATTCCCCGACGAGCAAATTCCAAACTGTGCCTACCAGGACCACAACCGACATCGAGCACACGTGCACCACGGACAATCTGCGATTGTTCGCAAATAAAATCAACTTCTTGAGTTGTGCCCTTCGTGAAGGAATAACGCAGATACGCAGACTTCATGTGCCGAGCCAAATCCTCAAACCAATGCTGATCACTCGTCATGCAATTAAGCCTTCGCTGATGCCCAACTATCACCCCACGCAGCATTCACCTCGAGAGGAACCTTAAGCTCGGCAGCACCCTTCATCTCGCGTAACACAATCTCGTTTATCTGCTCTCGCTCATCAGCTGGACACTCGACAATCACTTCGTCATGAACTTGCAGAATCACCCTGCTCCTGACATTCGCCTGAGAAAAGGCACGGTCGATCCGAACAAGTGCAATTTTGAAAATGTCAGCAGCAAGACCTTGAATTCCAGCATTCATTGCTTGGCGCTCTCCTGCCTGACGAATTCTGAAGTTGGGGTTGTTGAGTTCGGGAATCTGACGTCGCCGGCCAAACAAGGTTTCGGTATAACCCTTCTGTCGTGCCTCAGCAATCGTTGCATCCATGTAGTTCTTCACATTCGGGAAGGCAGCGAAATATGCATCGAGAATTTCCGTTGCCTCACCCACACCGATCTGCAGTCGTTGACTGAGACCAAAAGACTCCATCCCGTAGGCCAGACCATAAGAAATCATTTTCGCTTGTGATCGCATATCGGATGACACATCGGAAGGATCAACATTGAACACACGTGAAGCGGTCGCGTTGTGCACATCGATTCCACGCGTGAATGCGTCGATCAAACCCGGATCGTTTGCCAAGTGCGCGATACAGCGAAGTTCGATCTGGTTGTAATCGGCGACCATGAACATGTGGCCAGACTGTGGAATGAAGGCTGTACGAAACACTTTGCCTTCATCAGAACGAACTGGGATGTTGTGCAGGTTCGGCGCATCGCTACTCAAGCGGCCGGTTCGTGCAACTGTTTGATTGAACGTTGCATGAATTCGACCATCTGTGCCAATCGCATCGAGCAGACCCTGGCCGTAGGTTCCACGCAATTTCTCAAACTCTCGATACTCGAGCAATTGATCGATGAATTCTGGCCACTGATCGCGGATCTTCTCTAGCGTCGCGGCGTCGGTACTGAAACCTGTTTTTGTTTTCTTTCCTGGAGAAAGTTTCTTCTCCTCATACAGAATTTCACGCAGCTGAGTCGGTGAATTGAGGTTGAAACTTCTTCCAGCTAGTTCGTGAAGCACCGTTGTCAAACGCTTGGTTTCATGGATGAGATGCTCATTGATTGATGTCAGCTGTTGCTTATCGACCAAGATGCCAACATATTCCATCTTCGCCAACACCCTGATCAGGGGAAGCTCAACATCGTGGAGCAACGAAGCAACATGTTGTTGTTGAATCTCGTGCTCAAGAGCCGGAATTAAACGCGCGACGGCGATAGCCGCGTTTGCAACCCCTTGTGTTGACTGTTCTGAAATATCAAACATCAATTGATCGGGCTGCGTTTGCGCTGTGCCAGCCACATCGAAACCAACATCGGTGTATCGAGCAAGCAGTTCGAACACATCCATTTTGGATTGTGCTGGCTCCAGAAGGTACGCAGCAATTGCTGTATCAAAACCTACGCCAACGTCGATATTTCGCTCCAGCAACCAGCGGAGTAATGGCTTGATGTGATGGCCTGAGATACTTTTCATTTGCGTGAAATGGTGAAGAACCTTTTTTGCACCCAGTATTTCTGCGGGTATCCACACCACTTCACACGTTTGTGCATCAGTAACAACCGCTAGGCCTTGCAATATCTCAACGTGGCCGACGAGCCAATCCGCACAGAGGACTACACCATGACCTCTATCAGCCACTTGCAGTGCAGCAATCGCATCCGTTGCGTCTGCGACAGACCGAACACGAGCTGATAATGATTCAGTTATCTCAGCAACACCTGATGCTGTACCAACAGTCTCCGCAGTGATAAACCGTGCAAAAGCCTCTTTCGTGCGAGCAAACATTGATTTGAATTCGAGCACTTCGAACCATCGCTTCAACTCAGCAACGTTGGGCGCGGGTGCCGATTTCAGTACATCAATCCCAATTGGAGCATCACGACGAAGCACCATGATCTGTGCATTACGCAACACTCGCTCTCTACTCGCCTTCAGTGACTCTTTGAGCTTTGGCGTCTGTTGATCAGCGGCATCAAATACCGACTCAAGTGAACCGTATTGATTGATCAGCTTCGCCGCTGTCTTTTCTCCCACACCCGGCACTCCCTCCAAGTTGTCACTAGGGTCTCCGCGTAGGGCCGCATAATCGGGGTATTGGTGTGGTTTTACCCCTGTGCGTTCAACAATTCCTGCTTCGTCGTACAGCGCATAATCACTCACACCGCGTTTGTTGTACAACACGCGAACGAGGGGGTCTTTAACTAGCTGATAGCTGTCTCGGTCTCCTGTGACGACAATGAGTTCAGCACCGTTTTCTTCTGCATGTGTTGCAATCGTCGCGATGAGATCGTCACCCTCAAAACCAACTGCATCAATTACCGGAACACCAAAAGCAGTGAGCAACTCTTTGATGATGTCAAGTTGTTGATACAAAATATCGGGTTGCTGTTCACGCTGAGCCTTGTACTCAGGAACCGCCTCATGCCTGAATGTCTTTTCACGACGATCAAACACCACGATCACGCCATCGGGTTGATGGTCCTTGACGAGAGTATTGAGCATTGTGCAGAACCCATACACAGCATTAGTCACCTGACCTGCAGACGTTGCCATATCGGTCGGCAACGCAAAGAAGGCTCGATACGCCAACGAGTTTCCGTCAAGAGCCATCAGCTTCATGATGCTGATACTTTCACGAATCAGGAGTGATTTCGCCGGCAATCACTCGATCTGCAACGTCTTTCATCTTTGATCGACTCGACATTGCAAGTTTCTGAATGAAATCGAATGCCGACTGCTCGCTCATTGCATATTTATCAATCAACATTCCCTTTGCGCGATCAAGTGTTTTACGCAACTTGAGTTGTTCATCAAGCTCATCACGCTCACCTGAAAGCAATTTCAATTCTGCAAATCTGCCAATTGCCAGCTCGATGGCGGGGATTAAATCGGTCTTCTGAAAAGGTTTCACGAGATATGCAAGTGCTCCAGCGTCTCGGGCTTGTTCGATGACCTCGCGTTGGCTAAATGCAGTGAGCATGACTACCGGGCAAATCTTCTCATCGGATACTGCACGAGCAGCCTCTAATCCATCCATGCCCGGCATTTTGATATCAAATATTGCAACGTCTGGTTGATGTGCACGCACGAGTTCAACAGCGGTGTCACCGCGACCCGTGTCGGCTACAACAACATAACCCTCTTCGATGAGTGTCTCAACGAGATCCAAACGAATAATTGCCTCGTCTTCAGCGACCACAATTCGAATCACTCGACTCATTGCTTTCCAGCCAATTTGTCGAGTAACGCGTCCTGTTGTTCCGCGAAAGCAGCGATGGACTTCGTTAAATGCTCACGTTGGACCATCAGCGCCTGCACATGCTTATCGGCATCACGAAATTCATGTAATGCCAGTGGAGTTTCGGCGACCAAACTTCTCAGCTCTTTTTCTCGCGCGTCGTCGCTCAACGCTTCAAGTTGTTCGTCGAGTAATGCAAGTTCAGTGTTCAATTTTTTGATGCTCGCCAGATTATGGCGAAGGCGCTTTTCGACCAGTCTTTGCGTTACGCCACGAAGTTTCACTGCAGTGAGTGTAGAAGAAACCATGTTGGTGCCCGAGGTGGGAGTTGAACCCACACACCCTTTCAGATAACGGATTTTGAGTCCGTCGCGTCTGCCATTCCGCCACTCGGGCCCGAGTGAAGCCAATACATCGTACCGAGGCTCAGGAAGTTCTACGCTGAGAGTCCATGCTTGCGTTTACCTTTCCTGGACAAGGTTCTCAACGGCCTGGAATGGGTGAATCCTGGGTTGGTCACGACAGCTGGGAATTGGTGACCGAGGCTTCAGACATTTCGGGTCGTGATGTGGCAAAGCTATTGCTCGAAGCAGATGCCGAGGAATTGAAAGACACCCGCAATGCTCAGCTGACAACATTTGTTTCTTCACTAATGGTGCTTGACGCAGTTGAGCGTTTAGGCATTGAACCCAGCCTGTGTGCTGGACACAGCCTCGGCGAATACACCGCGCTCACCGCGTCAGGCGCTCTCGGATTCGACGAAGGTGTACGTCTTGTGGTGGCACGTGCCTCGGCAATGCACGATGCCGGCATCGAATCACCTGGAACCATGGCCGCGGTTCTGGGGCTAGACGATGACGATGTCGAAACTGCATGCCGATTAGCAGACAGCGATGTGTGGGTTGCGAACTTTAATGCGCCCGGACAAATTGTGATCGCGGGTTCGGTAGACGGAGTTGCCAAAGCGTCGGAACAGGCAAAAGCACTCGGTGCAAAACGTGTGATGGCGCTTCCCGTTTCCGGTGCGTTTCACACTCCATTTATGACGGGTGCTCGCGAACGATTGCGTGAAGCGATTGCGCTCGCCAAGCCACGCGATGTTGAAGTTCCCGTGATCAGCAACGTTGATGCTCGCCCTCACTCCAGTGGCGACGAATGGTCAACCCTGCTATCTGCACAGTTGTCGTCACCCGTCCGCTGGAAGCATTGCTTGCTCACGATGGCAGAGTCTGGAATTGTTGGTTTTATTGAGCTCGGTCCAGGTGGCGTATTAACCGGTATGGCCAAACGCACTCTTGATGGATGTAAATCAATCAGCGTTGCTTCGCCTGATGATCTCGACAAACTCATCACATGGATTGATGCCTTAGCACCAACCGCAACGCTGCCCCCTGGTTCGGCACACGAAGGAGAACACCTCTTTGCAGTTGAACGAATGGTTGTATCTCCCGCAGCTGGAGTGTTCTCACGAATTGATGCCGTGACGAACAACACCGTGATCGAAGTTGGACAGCTCGTCGGACATGTTGGTGAAACTGAAGTTCGATCACCATTTGCCGGTGTTGTACAGAATTTCATTGCGGTGGAGGGCGAACGAGTAACTGCACATCAACCCATTGCTTGGTTGCGCACTCACTAGGTTGTAGGCATGCCAACTATTCCAACAGGCGCAATTGGTGGCGTGATCACCGGATGGGGGCTTGCCCTTCCCGATCGAATCGTAACAAACGACGAATTGTCACAGACCATGGACACGAGCGACGAGTGGATTCGCGAGCGCACAGGCATTCATCGCCGTCACGTTGGTGGCACCACTGCAAGCCTGTCTATTGAGAGTGGCAAACAAGCCCTCAACATGGCCAACATCGGTCCTGCCACTATTGACGCCTTAATTCTTTCCACCACAACACCCGATCGCCAGGTTCCTGGCACTTCAGCAACCGTTGCCCATGGTCTGGGGCTGTCGTGCGGCGCCTTCGATATCAACGCTGCATGTTCAGGATTTGTCTATGGCCTTGTGGTGGCTCATGGGCTTATTGCCATGGGTTCACAGCGAGTACTCCTGATCGGCACCGACACGCTTTCACGAATCACCGACTGGACTGACCGCAACACAGCAATCTTGTTCGCAGACGGCTCTGGTGCAGCCGTCGTTGAAGCCACGAGTGGCCCGAGTCAACTACTTGGTTGGGACATTGACGCCGATGGATCAGCCGAAGACCTGCTGTATGCAGAAATTGGTGGCAACATCAAAATGGACGGCAAAGAAGTGTTTCGACGCGCAGTTCGAATCATGGTTGATTCGGCAGAAAAGTCGATGCGTGTTGCGGGTGTAACTGCGAACGACATCGCGCTGATTGTTCCCCATCAGGCAAACACCCGAATCATCAGTGCAGCATGTGATCGACTGGGAATCCCGCTGGAACGAACATCGATGGTGTTGCACGAAACAGGTAATACGTCGTCGGCTTCTATCCCTCTCGCCCTCTTTGACGCGGCAAATGGTGGAGCAATGAGTGGACGCACGCTTAACCCAGGAGACTTAGTGCTTGTCGTTGGATTTGGTGCGGGAATGACAGCAGCGAGCGCAGTGTTGCGCTGGAACGGAAAGGGTTTGTCGAAATGAACGCTCAATCAACCACACCCCGAGTTGTCTTAATTACAGGCGGTGCAAAAGGCATTGGACTTGCATGTGCACGACAATTCATTGCACTCGGCGACCACGTTGCTGTTACGTACAACTCTTCACCACCACCTGATGACATTTTTTCCGTCAAGTGCGATGTGACTCAGCAGTCTGACGTTGATGCAGCATTTAGCGCTGTTGAAGAAAAGTTTGGTCCCGTGCAAATTCTTGTTTCAAATGCCGGAGTTACTCGCGACGGATTGTTGCTACGCATGGGTGAAGAAGATTTCTCATCGGTGATTGATGCCAACCTCACAGCTGCATATCGCGTGTGCAAACGCGCGACTCAAGGCATGCTGCGAGCGCGATCGGGACGGATCATCTTGATGTCAAGTGTTGTTGCGATGCTTGGCTCTGCCGGACAGGCGAACTACGCAGCCAGCAAGGCCGGCTTGATTGGATTGGCACGTTCATTGGCTCGCGAACTTGGTTCACGATCGATCACCGTCAATGTTGTCGCTCCCGGACCAATCGATACCGACATGACGGCTGCTCTAGGAGAAAAGCGACTTGCAGAACTTTCTGCAGCAGTTCCACTCGGCAGAACGGGAACCGTTGAGGAGATTGCAGGAGTGGTCACATTCTTGGCCAGCCCTGCAGCTTCCTATATCACTGGCGCAGTATTGCCCGTTGATGGCGGTCTCGGAATGGGTCATTAAGACCTTTTTCTATCGACGCGTAGTAATGTCTAGATGCACAAACCATCAAGGAGAAAATCATGAGTGAAGCATTGTTCGAGCGATTTAAGAAGTGCGCAGTTGACGTACTTTCCGTAGATGCATCAAAGATCGTTCCTGAAGCAAGTTTTGGCGACGACCTGGATGCCGACAGCCTCGACCTCGTTGAATTGGTCATGGCACTTGAAGAAGAATTTGGAATCGAAGTTCCTGAGTCGGACCTTGAAGGTGTTGACACCGTGGGCAAAGCATTCGCTCTCGTCACGTCAAAAGTTAAGTAAGCGCTAGGGCCCAACACATCATGCAAGGTGCAGGCCACCGCGTTGCCATCACCGGCTACGGAGTGGTCGCCCCCTGTGGAATCGGTAAGGACCAGTTCTGGAATGGACTCATCGGTCCTGGTTTTAGTGGTGCGCGTTCCATAGAAGTCCAAGATTGGGACCCGCTCCCATACTTCGATAACCCAAAGGATGCTCGTCGTTCAGATCGCTGCGAGCAGTTTGCACTCGCTGCCGCGCACGAAGCACTCACCCAATCCGGTGAATTGCCATACGACAAGCCTCGCATTGGCACCATCTTTGGAACCGGTATTGGTGGATTGCGCACGCTCGAGGAAAACGTCATCACTCGTGTCGAAAAGGGTGAGCGACGCGTATCCCCCTTCTTGGTTCCGATGATGATGTCAAATGCATCCGGTGCAGCAATTTCAATGCGTTACGGATTTCAAGGCCCAGCCGAAACGATCTGTACAGCATGTGCTGCAGCAACACATGCAATTGGCAATGCAGCGCGACTTGTCGCTTGGGGACGGTGCGATGCTGTAATCACCGGTGGAGCAGAAAGCGCCGCCACCATTACTGCACTCGCTGGTTTCAGCAACATGACGGCACTGTCGACAACATTGGTCAGCAAACCATTTGATGCCACTCGCGATGGTTTCATCATGGGTGAAGGTTCTGCTGTTTTTGTTCTCGAGCGACTTGATCTGGCATTGCAGCGCGGGGCCATGATTATCGCTGAAATTGTCGGTGCAGCGAGTAACGCCGATGCCCATCACATCACCGCACCTTCACCGGGCGGCGTAGGTGCAGCTCGGTGCATGAACTTGGCGCTTGAAGACGCGGGTTTGCAACCAAGTGATATTAAGCAGATCAATGCGCACGGCACGAGCACGCCGCTTAACGATCAAGCAGAAGCGCAAGCAATCGAAACAGTGTTTGGCCAACATACGGTTCCCGTTGTATCCGTTAAGGGCGTCACTGGTCACCCACTTGGGGCTGCAGGTGCACTTGAGGCTGCTGCAGTGTTGTTGAGTATGGAAAAGCGTTTGATCCCGCCTACCGCAGGTACTCAGTCGATTTCTGACGACATGAATATCGATGTGGTTGTGGGCTCGCCTCGTGCGTGGGAGCCAGGTCCAACAATTTCAAACAACTTCGGCTTTGGTGGTCACAACGGTTCGGTCATCATCGCACCGTACAAATAACTTAGGCGTCGACGACTACGAACAGTAATTCACACTCGCACGCAATCTCGCCGTTTACGGTTGCGACTCCCTGTCCTTTGCCTGCACGAGCAGACATTCGACCGATGGTTGCTGTGAGCACCAATGTGTCGCCCGGTACAACCTGTCTACGAAAACGCGCGCCATCCAATCCACCAAACAGCGGTAACTTGCCTGCAAATTTCGGATCACTCACAATTGCCAACGCACCTGTTTGGGCGATTGCTTCACACATCAACACACCAGGCAACGTTGGTCGCCCTGGAAAGTGACCCGCAAAGAACCACTCCTCACCCGTGAGCTTCCATGTCGTTGTCGCCGATACTCCTGGGGTGAGTTCTGTAATTTCATCAACAAAAATGAATGGCTCGCGATGAGCAATCAGATCAATTGGATTGGGAAATGACATCACTTACCTAGCGCTTCAAGCAACACCAGCGGGGTGTCCTTTGGTGAGATTTTGTACCAAGTCTTAAGAATTGTCCCGTCAGCGCCGATCAGAAACGCCGACCGCTCGATGCCCATGTATTCGCGACCATACATCGACTTCTTCTTCCACACCTTGAATGCTTTTGCCACAGTGTGTTCAACATCTGAAAGCAAAGGAAATCCCACCCCATACTTCTCATCAAATTTCAATTGCTTCGCTGGAGCATCAGGACTAATTCCAATGATTGCCGTGCGACCGATCTGATCGGCAATATCACGAAGACCGCACGTTTGCTGCGTACAACCTGGAGTGTCAGCCTTTGGGTAAAAGTACACGAGCACTTTTCGCTTTGTGTACTTTTTCAACGAGTGTGGCTTACCAAACTGATCGAGAAGTTCGATTGCTGGAGCCTTTGATCCTTCTTTCAACATGTCACAACGTCACTTTCCCGCGAACGTGGAGTCAAGGGCACTCCGCACGTCATTAATGTAACGACCAACTGCATCTGCATCGCCCTCAACCAACCTGCGCATCACCGAGGCGCCCATCACTACACCATCTGCAGTCTGTGATGCTTCAACCGCCTGTTCAGCATTGGAAACACCGACACCGATAAGCACTGGAATATCCGTCAACGCCTTCAGCCGTGCTGCCAACTTAGTTGCCGTTCCGGCCAACTCGTCACGCTCGCCAGTTACACCGAGCAACCCAACCGCATATACGAACCCGTTGCAACGATCAAGGATTCTTGGCAAGCGCTCTTGTGGTGCCGTTGGTGCTGCAAGCATCACCGTCTCGATTCCGGCAGCATCTGCTGAAACACACCACTGGGCAGATTCTTCCAAAGGCATATCAGGAATGATCGCTGCACTCACGCCTGCCTCAACCAATTGATGGGCAAATCTTTCGTTTCCAGCAGAATGAACGGTGTTGTAATAACACATCACTGCAAGTGGGATTCCGACATCGATTGAACGCAACTCATGATAAATTGATAGCGGAGTCGTGCCGCGTTGTAATGACTTTTCTGAAGCGAGTTGAATCATCGGCCCGTCCATAACGGGATCAGAAAACGGAATTCCGATCTCGATCGCGTCTGCACCATTTGCCGCTGCAGCTCGCACTGCATCAGTCCATCCTTCAAAACCACCCGTGATGTAGGGAACTAGTAATTTGCGACCTGCATCACGCTGCTTGCGAAGATGAGTTTCTAAGCGTCCTGTATGCGTTGCCACGTTTTTAGCCGAGGATGTCCATCATCTGCGCAACGTCTTTATCACCACGCCCGGAAAGATTCATCAACACCGTTTTGCCTTGCATGTTGGGAGCCTCGCGGGTAATCCATGCAACGACATGCGCACATTCGAGTGCAGGAATAATGCCTTCAGTTTTTGACAACAACTGAAACCCTTCAATCACTTCGGCATCGGTCACGCTCGGATACTCGGCGCGTCCAATCGATGCAAGATACGAATGTTCGGGTCCAACACCTGGGTAATCGAGTCCAGCAGAAATGGAATGTGCCTCTTGCACCTGCCCGTACTCGTCCTGCATTAAGTAACTGCGCATACCGTGCACAACTCCAGGTACTCCACGACCAACAGCTGCGCCACCAGCTGGTTCGACACCGATCAGTCGAGCGTGCGTATCGATGAATCCAGAGAAGATTCCAATCGCATTAGAGCCACCGCCAACACAGGCTGCAACAACATCTGGATCAGTTCCGAGCAACTGTTGGCACTGCTGATTTGCTTCCTTACCAATCACACTTTGGAATTGGCGGACCATGTACGGGTAAGGATGCGGACCCATGACCGACCCGATCGCGTAGTAGGTGTCTTCGACAGTTGCCACCCAATCTCGCATTGCCTCGTTAACCGCATCCTTAAGTGTGCGACTACCGGACTTTGCAGGCACAACTTCTGAACCCAACAACTTCATCCGGAATACATTCAGCGCCTGACGTTCAACGTCAACCTCACCCATGTACACCTTGCATTCAAGCCCAAGTAATGCAGCAGCCGTCGCCGAAGCAACTCCGTGCTGTCCGGCACCGGTTTCGGCAACGATACGCTTCTTGCCCATACGTTTTGCAAGCAATGCCTGACCAAGAACACTGTTGATCTTGTGCGATCCGGTGTGGTTAAGGTCTTCGCGCTTCAGCAACAGGCGAATACCGAGTTGTCGACCAAGGTTGTGACATTCGGTGATAATCGAAGGGCGCCCTGCATAGTCACGAAGCAAGTCATCAAGCTCTGTACGAAACAGAGGGTCTGCCCACGCGTCATGGAATGAGGCTTCAAGCTCCTGACAGGCAGGAACCAAAGTTTCAGGAACATAACGACCACCAAAATCGCCGAAGCGACCATCAGTTCCGGGCGTAGTCAACATGCTCTCAATGTAGTTGCGAAACGGGTGAATCGGCCTAGCCGAGAGCAGCATCTCGCGCATTAGTGATGAAATGACGAAGTTTCACCGCGTCTTTGAGACCGGGGCTTTTCTCCACCCCACTGCTCACATCTACCCCCCATGGCCGAACCTGTTCGATTCCGCTTGCCACATTGTCCGCAGTGAGTCCACCGGACAAAATGACATGAACCGAGTCGGGCAACTGTGAAAGCAAGTCCCAGTCATAAGTTGTTCCCGAGCCTGGATTTAAGCCATCTACCAATACCGCGTCTGATGAAAACAGATCAGCGTTTGATGCATCTGCTGAACCTGCAACAACTGCCTTAATCACGAATCGCACCTGTGCAGAAACCTCGGCTGTTATGGCGATGCTTTCATGACCGTGCAATTGAGCGCCTTGCAAACGTGCCTCATTGACGATCTCAATGACACGCGAGGGATGCTCGTTACGGAACACACCGACGGTCATGATTTCTGGCGGCAGACGTTTCACGATGTCGCGGGCCAACCCAGGCGCGATCTGGCGAGGACTTGGTGCAAACACGAAACCCAACGCATCCGCACCGAGCGCTACTGCCAACAACGCATCCTGTTCATTAGTGATCCCACAAATCTTGATAAACATGGTTACGAGACCAGCAACTTACGGACAGATTCCACTGGATCCCCAGAGGTAACAATTGATTCGCCAACCAATACTGCGTCATATCCAGCATTTCGAAGACGGCGCGCGTCCCCCGCATCACGCACACCCGATTCAGCAACTCGTATCGCCGACGCTGGAATCAATGCAGACATGCGCTCTGCACGTTGATGATCAACTTCAAATGTCGTCAGATCGCGTTGATTAACTCCAATCAGACTGGCGCCGACTCCAAGAACACGATCCAATTCTGATTCGTCATGTGTTTCAATCAACACGTCGAGACCGACTTCGGTTGCGAGATCATGAAATCGTTTAAGTTCGCTTGCCGACAACACAGCAGCAATCAACAACACGCAGTCAGCTCCCATCAAGCGAGCGTCAAGAACATCAAACTCAGAGACCGTGAAGTCTTTGCGAATCACGGGCAAAGTTGTTGCAGATCTTGCTTGCTGCAGATCTATAACTGACCCACCAAAATATTGCTGATCGGTAAGTACCGATAAACACGATGCACCGCCTGACTCGTATTTCTGAGCAACGACCGAGGGGTCGAGATCGGTAAACAAATCACCCTTGGAAGGTGACTTGCGCTTTATTTCGGCGATAACCGCCAAGTGTTGTGTCGATGCCTGCCTGAGATGACGCTCAAAACCACGAGTCTGCGGAAACGATGAAACTTGCTCAACTAGATCGTCAAGATTGCGCTGCTCATGCGCAGCAGCGCTTCGATGACTGTGAATGATCTTGTCGAGATACAACTGTTAGACCCCTTTGCCACCCATCGGTGTGAGGAAACTGAACTCTGGTGCTCCATCCAAATAGGCAGCAAGCGTTGCCGAGAATGACTTAAATGCGTCGCTGCTCATATGCGCTGTGAACGCATCTTGATTTGCGTACAACTCGTAAAACCACACGACATTGCTGTCGGCCGCATCGTGATGAAAGATGTAGGTCAACGTTCCTTCTTCGGATTGAGCGGTTGCCAATCCTGGCTTGACTGCTTCACTAAAGGCGTCACGCTGTCCGTCTTTGATCTTCAATTTCACTGCTACAGCTACTTTGCTCATCATTCCTCCTCGTTAGAAACCCAGTTTTTCGGCGAGCACTAATTCGAGCGAATCAATACTTACGCGCTCTTGTGTTGTTGTATCACGCTCTCTGATCGTCACTTGACCGTCTTCGAGCGAATCGAAATCGACTGTAATGCAATACGGTGTTCCGATCTCATCTTGACGACGGTACCTTCGCCCAATTGCCTGGGTCTCGTCATAGTCGCAGAAATAACGCTTACTCAACCGAGAGAAGATGCTGTCCGCCAATGGAGTCAACGTGTCTTTCTTGGACAACGGAAGGATCGCTACTTGATACGGGGCAAGCCGTGGATGCAACCTGAGCACCGTACGCGGTTCGTCATTGATGACATCCTCGTCGTATGCAGCGAGCAAAAATGCAGCCATGGTTCGGTTAGCGCCCGCAGCAGGTTCGACCACGTAAGGCACGTAACGCTCATTAGTAGCTTGATCGAAGTAATCCAGCTTCTGCTTCGAGAACTCGGCGTGACGATTGAGATCGAAATCGGTTCGTTGTGCGATGCCTTCAAGCTCACCCCAACCCCACGGAAACTTGAACTCAATATCGCTCGTACCACTTGAGTAGTGCGACAGCTCATCTGCATCATGAGCACGCAACCTCAACATCTCGGCAGGAATCCCCAAATCGATGTACCACTGCATTCTGGTCTTGCACCAGTAGTCGTACCATGTGGCGCTATCAGCAGGCGGAACGAAAAATTCCATCTCCATCTGTTCGAATTCACGTGTGCGGAAAATGAAGTTGCCCGGCGTAATTTCGTTACGGAAACTCTTGCCAACTTGTGCAATACCAAACGGTGGTTTCTTTCGTGATGTCTGCAACACATTTGCGAAGTTGACGAACATTCCTTGTGCGGTTTCGGGCCGCATGTAAACGGTTGCCCCTTCACCTTCGACTGGACCAGCATGAGTTTGAAACATCAGATTGAAGGCACGGGCATCGGTAAACGTGCATCCCTTCATCTTCTGTGGACAATCCCGTGCTTCTAATTGATCTTCGCGAAACCGACGCTTACATACGGTGCAGTCAACCAACGGATCGCTGAAGTTTGCAAGGTGGCCACTTGCTTCGAAAACTTGAGGTGGACCAAGAATTGCAGCATCGAGCAACACCACATCGTCTCGCTCCTGAACCATGCTGCGCACCCAGGCATCCTTAACATTTCGAAGCATTAATGACCCAAGAGGGCCATAGTCATACGACGACCTAAATCCCCCGTAAATCTCTGCGCTTGGATACACGAAACCACGTCGTTTACAGAGATTAACTATTTGATCTAAATCACTTGCGGGCATCTCAACAGACTACAACGCGACTAGTGGCGCGGGTTGAACATTGCTACAGAACGAAGGCGACGTTCAATGTGATGTTCCATTGCCTGTGTAGCAAGTTGTGCAAGTTCGTAACTCGCAGACGATTCGGATTGTGCTAGTGCCGTAATGAGCATTCCGCCCAACACCTGCTGTAACAACAGCAGCACGGGCTCAGAAATGCTGACACCCGTACGACAGTTTCGGCATTGCACACCTCCACCGACTACATCAAATGCAACGAGACCTTCCTCGGTATTGCAGCCGATGCAATTGCGCACTTGCGGGCGAACACCTTCGGCCGCTAACAACTTCCAGTAAAATGCTGGAAGCATCACAGGAGAATCTTGCTCCATCAGCGCAGTTAGTCCTCCTACGAGCATCCGATACAGATGTGCAGAGGGTTGACGATCCTCCGCAATCATGTCAACCGCTTCAAGCATCGACATTCCTTGCGAGAGTTTTTCCAGGTTGTTATGTAAGCGCGCCGCTGAACCCATTGATTCAACTTGAGAAACGGTGTCAAGCTCACGCCCCCGATACAACTGGATGTCTACGTGACTCATCGGCTCTAGTCGGGCACCAATCTTTGACTTCGTTTTGCGGACACCCTTAGCGACCGCCCTCACCTTGCCAAAATTTTCGGTCATGATGACGACGATGCGATCCGACTCACCGAGTTTGTAACTTCTCAGCACCACCCCCTTATCGCGGTACAGACTCACGAATCAACTCCACCAAAACGACGATCGCGGCGCTGGTAATCATTTACTGCAAGCGCGATGTCATCTTCTTGACACAACTTCCAATCGATATCAAGGAATACCAACTCGCTATAGGCAAGTTCCCACATCAACGACTCTGGCAACCGGTGAGGTTTTCCAAACACAATCGTTAGATCTGGCTCAACTTCTGCAGGGGCTAGCACTGCAGCGTCAATCTCAGATTCAGTTACAGCAGGTGCCGATAACCGATTGATCGCGTGAACGAAACGCACCCTGCCTTCGCCCCAGACATCAATAATCAGTGTCAACTCACCATCAACAATTACCTTGTCCGCACGACGAACACCCTCTGTTAACTGCTGCAAGCGATCAAGCAATTGTGATTGTTGCTGTACAGAGCTCGTGCCCTCATATGGGTACACCGTCAACCAACGGACTCCCATTCCCGTGACAGCGCCTTGCAACGTGTGAAGGTAGGACTTCCAATGCTCATCTGAACACGTTGACCACTCCTCAAGAGGACCACCAACAACCAAGACATGTGAAAGTTGGGTTACGTCTGCCATCTCTCTATTGTCGCATGCCCCGTCAGTAAGGTATTGCGAATGGTTGGTCCTTCGTCTCTTGCCAATGTGCACATCGCGTGCATTATGGACGGAAATGGCCGATGGGCCAAACGCCGTGGATTGCCACGAACCGCCGGGCACACCGCAGGAGAAGAAAACCTCGCAGAAGTAGTACGGGTATGTGCACAGCGAGGAATAGGGCGACTGACGGTGTTCGGGTTTTCGACCGAGAACTGGGTTCGCCCGCCAGCCGAAGTTCGACACATTTTGTCCCTCCATAAAAAGCTCTTTGGCCGCGTGGACGAGCTGAATGCAAACAATGTGCGCATCCAATGGATCGGCCGACCATTTGATGAACCCGGATCACGAACGCCCGCCTATGTGCAGCGAGCAATCCAGCGCGCAATTACAGATACTGCAGGCAACACAGGAATGGTTCTGACCGTGGCATTTGACTATGGCAGTCGAGCAGAACTTGTTCGAGCATCCCGCCTGAGCGCACAACTCGGAGAGGTAACCGAGACTTCAATCGATTCGCATCTCTACGATCCAGAGATGCCACGAGTTGATGTAGTGGTGCGCACTTCGGGCGAATCAAGAATTTCCAACTTCTTGCTCTGGCAGATTGCAGGCGCCAAGGTGTATTTCACGGAGCGCACTTGGCCAGACTTTGATGCACAAGAAATAGATGCAGCACTTAAGTTGATCCATGCCACCTGAGCACGACCAAAACGAGGTAGTCCGCGATCTATTGCACACCGTTGTCGAAACGTTGCCACATGTCGAGCAGCGTTCGGGGCAGGTGACCATGGCACTTGCAATCGCCCAAGCAATTGAAGATGGTCAGCATCTGATTGTTCAGGCAGGAACCGGAACCGGAAAAACCCTTGGCTATCTTGTACCAACGATCGCATCGGGCAAACGAATCGTTGTGGCTACATACACGAAGGCTTTACAAGACCAGTTAGCAAAGCACGACATGCCTGTTCTTGCCTCCGCACTTTCCCCCGTCATCGGTCGCGATCTCACATGGGCTGTTCTAAAAGGTCGAAGTAACTACATCTGTGCTCAACGGATCGATGAGTTATCCGAACCAAAGCAACACAAACTTGCACTCGAGGATCTCTCAGGCGTAGCAAAGGTTGAAATCGACAAACTTGTTGAGTGGTCCAAGCAAACAGACACAGGAGATTCGGGTGATCTGGGATGGACTCCTCGCGATGCGGCCTGGAAACAAGTAAGTGTTGGCAGTGATGAATGCCCAGGCGCACAACGATGCCCTGCAGGGAGTCGTTGCTTTGCCGAGATCGCTCGTGATCGTTCGAGCGTGGCAGATGTAGTTATCACCAACATGCACATCTACGGCTTAGACATTGCTACCCAAGGTGCAATTCTCCCCGAGCATGACGTAGTGGTGTTTGACGAAGCACACCAATTAGAAGATGTGATGAGCGCATCGGTAGGTGTAACCATGAGCGCCGGATCAATTCAACATGTTGGGTCTTCGCTTCGCTCTGTTGTTCGCGACGATGCCTTCTCATTGTCCATTACACAGCTCAGCAGCGAGTTCAATCTGTTGATCACCGATCACCTCGATAAGCGAATTGCACTACCACTTGCCGACGGTTTTTCCGAAGTGCTCGCACGAATACGCCTCAAGCTTGATGAGGCATCTGCAGGACTTCGCTCAATTTCGACTACCGATGAATCCGCCAAGCAACGAATCCTTCGTGCCCAGACGTTGACTGCCCGACTCACCGACGTGATCGACAGGATTCTCACAGCAGGGAAACAATCCGTCGCATTCGTAGGAGGCAGCAGCGAACGTCCAATTCTCGAATTGGCGCCGCTCCATGTCGGACCTTCCTTGCGCGACCAGTTGTGGGAAAAACGCATCGCAATCATGACGAGCGCCACCATTCCGCTTGCAATGCCCCATCGCGTTGGTTTGAGCGACGAAGAAGTTGAATCAATCGACGTTGGCAGTCCGTTTGATTATGAATCTTCTTCCTTGTTGTATTGCGCAAAGCATTTGCCGCTTCCATCCGATCCCCAACGCGACGACGCAGTAAATAAGGAAATCGCTGATCTCATCACTGCTGCCAATGGGCGCACTCTTGCACTCTTCACCACCTACCGTGCACTCCACCGCGCAGCTGATGCGTTAACCAATGTGTTGCCTTATAAAATCTGGCGACAAGATGACTTGCCCAAGATGGCACTGATTGAAGCATTCAGCCAAGAAGAGTCATCGTGCCTTTTTGCAACAGCAGGTTTCTTTCAAGGTGTTGATGTTCCTGGATCGACACTCAGCCTCGTGATTATCGACAAAATTCCTTTTCCGCGACCAGATGACCCTCTGCTCAGTGCGCGTCGCGACGAGATTGGACGTGAGTCATTCACCGAGATCGATATCCCGATCGCAGCAACACAACTCGCCCAGGCGTCAGGTCGTCTCATTCGCTCGCGCAGTGATCGAGGGGTAGTAGCGATTCTTGATCCCCGCCTGGCGACAAAGCCGTATGGCAAGAAACTTGTTGCGACACTGCCACCTATGAAACGAACCATTGACATCGCAGATGTCGTTTTATTTCTTGCTATTGACTAAGTAATCGATAGCCCATTCCACGAACCGTCACGATGAGTGTTGGATCGTCAGGTTGTCTTTCAATCTTTACGCGTAACCGCCGCACGTGGGCATCAACCAATCGTGAGTCACCTAAGTATTCATATCCCCACACTCGCTCGAGCAACTGATCACGCGACAGCACCATTCCAGGATGATCGGCAAACTCACACAGCAACAAATATTCAGTTTTTGTGAGCGCGATTTCCTCTCCAGCTCGAGTAACAACACTGAGGACTCGATTTATCGAAACCTCTCCGATTGAAATAACTGAATGACTGTCTGGTCCGCGGTTGGGCTGAGGTTGAGAACGACGCAATGCTGCTTTGATTCGCGCCAATAACTCTCGTAGCACAACCGGTTTTGTAACGTAATCGTCAGCACCTGCGTCAAACCCATTCACTAGATCTGCAGTATCAGTTTGCGCGGTCACCATGATGATGGGCGTAATGCTTGAGCGCCTGAGAGCGCGACATACTTCGAAACCCGAAATGTCGGGCAGCCTCAAATCGAGCAATACCAAATCGGGCTGTGATTGACCGAACTTCGCAATTCCTGACTCTCCGTCAACAGCCTCGATGACATCAAACCCATCATCTTCAAGCGCTAGGCGCAAGGCAGTCCTGATGGATTCATCATCTTCAATAAACAGCAATGTTGTCATTGACTCAAAGTCTGCCTTAGTTGCGCAAATTGTTACAGAAAACGCACACATTTTGACCAGTTTTTTCATAATCATCAAGCAGAATTTGGCTATCAAACCGGCGGGCGCTCATGCTCCCCCTTGAGCCCCGCCGGTTCTGATTTAACCGAATCTCTGCGATGCTGTATCCGTGACGAGAATGCGTGCCCCCAAGGAATTAGGCCTTCGTCAACGAATGGTGTTGTTTTTCTCCCTCGCAGCGCTCATCGCCGCTCTATCGCTCAGCATCGTCACCTATGCCAGCACCCGGTCGTACCTCCTCGAGCAGCGGACACGTGTCGCACAACGACAGGCATTCAATAACGCCCAGCTCATGCGCAGTCTGATCACAAACGCTGACGCCGACATTGCAGAACTGATCACACAGATCCGTACGGAACAGAATGGATTTGCGGTTTTGCAACAACAACAAACCGCTGAACGAGACGAACTGTTCTTTGCACAATCCCCCTTGAAGTTTTCGCAATCTGATCTTCCACAAGAACTCGTCGCAGGCACTCAAAACGGTGTGACAGGTCATCAACGTTTCTCTTTTGTTGACAAGCCATATGAAGCAGTTGGCGTTGTGATTCCATCCATCGGCGTTGTCTACTACGAGGTTTTCCCCATCAGCGATGTTGCCGAAACGCTACGAACCATCCTGGTCACACTCGTTATTGGTGTTGTCCTGATTACTGCCGGCGCCGGTGTTCTCGGTTTTACGATGAGCCAAAATGTGCTGCGCCCCTTGCGTCGAGTTGCCAAAGCGGCAAACGAGATTGCTACTGGTGGTCTTGACACTCGATTGTCACACGAAGAAGACGCCGACCTGGAAAAACTTGTCTTTTCATTCAATGAAATGGCGGACGCCGTTCAGACCCGAATCGAACGCGAACAACGTTTTGCCAGTGATGTCAGTCATGAACTGAGATCACCCGTTACTGCATTGACTGCCGCGATTGAAGTGCTTGTGTCACGACGAGATGAATTCACTGATCGCAATCAACAAGCTATTGACATCATCAAAAAACAGGTTGAAAGGTTCGACAGAACCGTGCTTGATCTACTTGAACTGTCACGCCTGGACGCCGGTGCGGTCACGCAAGAGATAGAACGAGTTCAGATCAATGACTTAGTCCTGAGAATCATGACTCGCTATGGATTTGGGGAAATTCCGCTACACAGTGAAATCAGTAGCAGCGACGGTGAACTGGCATCCGATGACGAAGTTGTACTCGATCGCCGCCGCATCGAGCGAATTGTTGTGAACTTGCTGGAGAACGCGCGTGACCATGCATCAGGGGCAACACGCATCACCTTGGCCATTAATAATGGCGTGTTGACACTTGGAGTTCACGACGTTGGTCCAGGGGTTGCAGTAAGTGAACGCACACACATCTTTGATCGATTCGCCCGCGGCACCGCTTCACGCAACAGCAAGGGCAGTGGACTTGGACTGGCAATTGTTCGCGAGCATGTGAAGGCAATGAATGGCACAGTTCACGTTGAGGACTCGCCTGAGGGAGGATCCTCATTTATCGTTACTTTCCCTATCAGTGGAGTTTCATGAACAGATCAATTGCTGCCGCAATGTTGACCATGACCATGGGTTTTGGTGCTTCTGCATGTTCCGTCAATAGCAGTAGTGAGTTTATTGAGATCGACCAAAGCGAGATCCCATTTGATCTCAGCGCACCCGAGACAACCACTACAACAACAACTGTCCCCATGGCCACTCAGACAACTGTGCCGGGCACCATTTATGAACTAATAGATCTGTATTTCATTAAGAACAATCAACTTTTACAAGTTCAGTTGGAAATAGGTGCACCGACCAATCCACAAACCGTATTTGCGGCTTTGATTGCCGGCCTGTCTGATCCGGCGCAATTCAAAGTGACAACCCTGCTACCAGCAAATCTGACAGCAATCATTGATGTGCAGGGTGGAGTTGCAAATGTCAATTTGCAAAGCGGGATTCTCGATTCACTTTCACCCAGTCAGCAAAGGTTAGCCATTGCTCAGATATCGCTCACCCTCACCAGTCAACCCGGCATTGGTCAGGTGACATTTAGCGTCAATGGTAAATCAATCGGTGTACCTCGAGGTAAAGGTGATATTGCTGCAGCAGGAATACCTGTCGCATTTGACGATTACAAGATGTTGATCACCAAATAATTAGTAGCCCAAGCGTTCGACACGGTCCGAACGTTGCTGCCAATTTTTATCAACGACAACAGCCAACTCAAGAAACGTTCCTTTAGGAAGCTGTTTACGTACTGCTGTGCCAACAATTTTGAGCAGTGCCCCACCCTTACCGATAACCATGCCCTTTTGGCTGTCACGCTCGACAATGATTTCACAACGAACTACGTTGTCTTCCCATTCGGTGACCCGCGTAGCAATGGAATATGGAAGTTCCTCACGAGTATGCGCAAGCAGTTGCTCACGTACCAATTCGGCGATCCACTCACCTGGATCTGTCTCGGACTTCATCTCTACTGGGTACAACAACTCACCTTCTGGCAACAATGTGCCGAGGTGCTCTGCCAAAATATCGATGCCTTGGCCGCTCTGTGCACTAACCGGAAAATACTCAGATGCTCCGAGATCACTCAGTTTTGTTAACTGCTTCATAATTTGCTGTGGCGACGCTCGATCAATCTTGTTCAGAATGACTATCGCCTTCGACATGTCAATGTGGCTCGCCACCCATTGATCGCCAGACCCGAAAGGCTGTGTCGCATCAATAACGAGACAAACGACATCTACATCCTTCGTCGACTCTAAAGCAGTCGCGTTGACACGTTCACCAAGTGCGCTGACAGCCTTGTGCAAACCCGGAGTATCCACGAAAACTATCTGGTACTCGTCACGGGTAACCACTCCACGCACGCGAGTTCGCGTTGTTTGTGGCTTATCCGACACGATGCTTACCTTTTCTCCGCACAATGCGTTGACGAGAGTGGATTTACCCACATTGGGGCGCCCGACTAGCGAAACAAAGCCTGAGCGCATGCTCATAGGTTATGTCTGCAAGAATGAATCGGTGCGGAATATTAATGTTAAAAAGTGGTTTGACAGAATGCAGCCACAGACCCTGCAAATTGCAACATGGTTGCTCTATCTCAATGGCTTTTTTGCCCTTGCAAATTTCATGGATAGTCAGATGGAGATCGGGTACATCCGTATGGCGTACGCATTTGGTATTCCATACGGCTTGATTGTTATCGCATGCCATGCTCTTGGCGGTTTACTGATGGCTAATGAATTGAAAATCGGTTATTACCTTGCACTCGTTGCCGGATTTTCACCATTTATTTCGAATTTCATCATTTTCCGACGACCCCTCGGTGGATCCTTCCTCAATGCGGCATTTGATATTGCTCTGGTTGCACTGCTGCTCCATACCCAAAGCCGATCACATCAAAAGGTATGGTTTCGCTAGCCGCCTAGCCTTGGTTCGTATCAACGCACCCGTGTCTGCAACACTGAGGTAATGGCAACGATCATTAAAGACCAAGCAGACCTCATGGCCCACGTTGGACAGCATCTGGGATACAGCGACTACGTCACCGTCACCCAAGAACAGGTACAAATGTTCGCAGATGCAACTGGAGACCACCAATGGATCCATCTTGATGTAGAACGTGCAAAGACTGGACCATTTGGACAAACCATTGCCCATGGATACCTCACTTTGTCACTAGCACCAGTGCTACTCGGAAAAGTGTGGTCGGTTGAAGGAGTGAAAATGGGTGTCAACTACGGCACCAATAAGGTCCGCTTCATGGCGCCAGTACCGGTTGGAGCAAAGTTGCGTGTTGGTGCAAGCTTGGCGGCGGCGGAAGAGATTGCTGGCGGTGTACAAGTAACCGTGCAGGCAACTTTTGAATGCGAAGGTGCGACCAAGCCATCTTGCGTTGCCGATTTAATCTTCCGCTATTACTTCTAGCAATTTTTGCTAGTTGCGATACGTCCCCATAATCTTGGCAAACTCGGTCAATGTCTGCTTATCAGGGTAATCAACACACCACGGGATGAAACCGCTGCAACCCTGTTCGACAAACTGTCCAATGCGATCAGCAACTTGTTGTGGTGTGCCAACAAAATTGGCGTTGCTCCATTGTTCAAAATTGTCGCCACGTCCACTTGCTATCTGAAATTCACGTAGCTCTTTTTCCGTATCACGAATCAAGATTTCACCTGAAGTTGTTTTACGTATCTCGGATTCATCTCGACCAACCTTGAGACAGTGTCCTTTGAGGATTTCGACTTTTCGTGCGAAGTCTTCGACCGTTCCACCAAAATTTGAGTAATCAGCGTGCTGAGCCACTACACGTAGCGTTAATTGCTCTCCTCCTCCACCGATCCAAATTGGTGGGCGCGGTGACTGCAGTGGCTTAGGGTCACAATTGGCACGAACCAACTGGTAATACTTGCCGTCATAAGTCGTCTCTTCCTGGGACCACATCATCTTGACGATCTCCACAGACTCGCGCAACATCGCAATACGATCTTTAGGTACGGGGAATTCGTAGCCATATCCACGACATTCGTTTTCGTACCAACCCGCTCCGATCCCCCAATCCAAACGACCACCAGAGATCACATCGAGGGTGCTCGTAATCTTTGCCAGCAATGCAGGTGGACGATAGAGATTGCAGCCAACCATTTGGCCTAACCGAATTCTGGTTGTCAATTGACTAATTGCAGCCATGGCTGTCCAGCACTCAAACACCGTTTCATGTGCTGGTCGTGGAACGTTATGGAAGTGGTCGTACACCCAGATCGAATCAAAACCGAGTTGTTCTGCAGTGACTGCAATGTCTACCGCGGCCTTCCATTTATCGGTGGCACTTGGAATACCCACCAACTCCATCTTCCATCCTTGTGGCATGAACACGCCAAAGGTCACCTGCTGATTCGTCAATGAATGTGCTGTCATAGCGGAAGATCTCCTGTTGCTTTCTTAGTTGTTCCAAAATCCTTATACGCGGCAATGGTGCGTTGTGCGATTCGCATCTGATGTATCTCATCTGCGCCGTCTGCAAAGCGACTCCATCTTGCTTGCTGCAACATGCCGGCGAGTGGTGTATCTGTGCTGTACCCAAGTGCACCATGTACCTGTATTGCGCGATCAATAATTCTCCACAAACTATTTGCGACGAAGTGTTTAGTCATACTGACTTCACTCGTGAAATCCATGCCGTGTTCAATCTTGTATGCCGCGTGCAGAATCATCAGTTTTCCCTGATACATCTCCATCGCCGAGTCGGCGATCAACCATTGGATGCCCTGTTTTTCAGCAAGCAACGATCCATGCGAATAGCGCTCGAGCGCGCGAGCCACCATCATGTCAAGAGCAGTCTCTGCTTGTGCGATCCATCTCATGCAATGCGCAAGTCGCGCAGGCCCCAGGCGGTACTGGCCGAGCAAGTGACCCTGTCCTCTGCCTCCAAGCATGTTGGTATGAGGAACCCGCAAATCTTTGATTTCAATTTCACAATGATTGTGACCGCCCGACATCGTCTCGACGTCACGGACAACATTCCATCCTTCGCTTGGGATATCAACGATGAAACACGAATTAGCCGCTTGAGGCAGATCGGGATCTTCCTCGGTGCGAGCGACAAGTAATGCGAACTGCGCGCCACGTGCGCCTGAGATAAACCATTTGTGACCGTTGATCACCCATTCATCACCGTCTTTGTAAGCAAAAGTCTTAATCAATGTGGGATCACTACCGGCAACTTCGGGTTCTGTCATGGCGAAGCAAGAACGAACTCTGCCCTCACATAACGGGCGCAGGTATTTTTCTTTTTGTTCCGGCGTTGCCCAATGCAGCAAGGTGTGTTGATTTCCTTCGTCGGGTGCTTGCGCGTTGAGCACGTACGGACCGATGCTCACCTTTGCGGCTTCAGCAGATACCGCAGCCATCGCTGTTGGCCCAAGCCCCATGCCACCCCATTCGGCAGGCATATGTGGAAGCCACAGACTCCATTCCTCTTGGGCTTGTTTACGTAATTCGACAATGGCTTTCACCACAGCCGCACGATCATTCTGATCAATGGAGTCCCAACGTGGCCGAACACACTCGTCCATAAATGCCCGAACTTTCAGGCGCACCGATTCAATCTCTGGTGAAAATGAAAAATCAATCATGCGTCCCCCTGTAAATGCACGTTCGTCAACATTGTGACGAGGTCCACCATCAAGTATTGCCGAGAGTGTCGTAACCTGACGAGGTGAGCAAAACCGAAAAAGCCGCTTGGGATACCACCGACCTGCCTCAGGGTGAAGCAAAAGCCAAAGTCGTACAGAATATGTTCGATGCGATTGCGCCGCGATACGACATGGTCAATCGCATTATGACGTTTCGGCTTGACACACGCTGGCGCAAAATCGCTGTTCGGAAGCTTGCATTAACAAAGGGTGCGCGAGTACTCGATT
>Ga0222713_10000703_pt1 | contig 37775 bp, 32 predicted proteins | sample C33_649DmetaG_FD_165061 | JGI IMG/M metagenome (GOLD analysis project Ga0222713, IMG submission 165061) | Estuarine water microbial communities from San Francisco Bay, California, United States - C33_649D | ecosystem: Environmental > Aquatic > Marine > Unclassified | place: USA: California... | reverse complement strand
TATTATCCACAAATTTGAGCACGCGATGTTCGTCGCGACCGCGTCCGCACCAGCGTTGAAACCTCGAGCGAGATCGACGAGGAATGAGTCCATGAGACGCTTTAAGTCCTCCGTCGTCGTTGCGCGCGCTACATCGCCGGCGTGCGACGACGTTGATCGTCGCGCGGTGGTGTTTGGTGGACTATCCACCGCGGCGTTGACGTTCATGGCGACGTTAGGGACGACCACGAACATGGCCTACGCCGCTGAAGACGCAGAAACGAAGGCGAAGAAGATTGTCGCAGTGCCTTACACCCCGTATGTGGTGACGAGCGACTCTAGTGAGGAGGCGCTGGAGACGGCAAAGCAGCTGAACGCTGCGGGAGCGCGTTTATACGGCGCGTTCTGGTGCGAGAACTGCAACAAGCAAAAAGAGCTCTTAGGTAAGCAAGCGATGGAGTTGATCAATTACGTCGAGTGTTTTCCGGATGGCGTGTATCAAAACGCGGAAGGGCACGAAGACGTCATTAAACCTTCGGGCATATGCACCGGATACACGAGCGCCTGGCCGCTCTGGGTCGTACCGAAAGGCGACGACGAGATTGGAATCCAAGGGCAGATTAAGAAGCCGCGAGAGCTTCAACGTTTGGTGAAAGAGGCACGGGGAGAAAAATTCGACGCCATGAAGTACTTCACAACGCTCGAAATGGATTAGATTTTTATTGCTCAAGAATACAATTCGCTATTGATTGATGTACACGATGTTTTGCGACCACTTCTTGCTCGCGCGCGTGGCGTCTATTTCAGCGTAAGCCGCGTCCCAATCGATATCCTCCGTACTTAACTGCGGCGTAGTCGCTTGGTTTTTTGCGGGAGAGGTGTCGGACGATGACGTTGGCACCGCCACGTCTCCTTTTTCCCCGACTTCGGCTCTGGCGCCTCCATACGAAGCGTCCCAAACAACGTCAACCCACTCCGGAGCTTTACGACAAGTCTCACCGACCGACGCCACGACGCGCCCTGGAATCGTCGTGCTCGCGCTTGCGTTTTCTAATTTGCTACGTAATTCCATCGCTTCCGCTAGCGCCTCTGCGCGCGCCTGCTTTGCCAACGCGACGTCCTTCTTTGCCTCGGCGAGCTCGCGTAATAAAGTTCTACGCTCCTCGGGGTCAATCAACGACGACGGCGTACCTTTGCCTGACGATTGCGCCGCTGAAACTCTGATTATATCGCGGCGCATTTGCGTCAATTCCTCCTCCAATGCTTTCACTCGCCCTCGCAACCTGTCGTTTTCACTCTCCAGCGCCGACGTCGTTGCCGATTGCGACGCCGCCGCCATGCGCCTCGCGTAGCTTTCTTCAATTTGATCCAATTTCAGCGATAACGCATCGGCCTGGGCGGTGACTCTCGCGAGTTCATCTTCAGCGTCGTCCGCGCGAATGGATTCCCGTTCGAGAAGGTCGCGCTGCTCTCGCATGATGACATCCATGAGCTTTTTGCGTCGCGTCTGCGGCGACGAGGACGTCGCGCGCGGTCGTGTACGAGCTGGAATAAATACCCGGGGTGACAAATCTTCGTCGTCGTCGTCGTCGTCGTCGTCGTCGTCGTCGTCGTCGTCGTCGTCGCTCGCGTGTGTCGAGGTAAATCGTTGAGCGAACGCGCGGCTCATCCCGAGGCCATTCCGTCGCGCGCGCGCTGTGTCGACGCCGTCGTTCGTCGTTCCCGCGTCCAACGCCCGGGCGTCTGCGCGATTTATCAAGAACGTACTGTTTACACATATCACCAAAACGTCAAGAAATACCCAGAACAAAGTTGTTTGGACTATGAACGACGCATTGAACAATTAGGGTTTAGTGTATCAGTCCAGGACCGATGTCACTTTCTTAGTTGAAATCGACATACGATACGAGGGGTATTGGTCTAGTGGTATGATTCGTCGTTTGGGCTAAGTTCAGAGTCGGTCATTCGTATCGTCCTGAAGGACGTAAACGTCGATGAGGTCCCGAGTTCGATCCTCGGATACCCCCGCTTTTTATCGTCTGAAAACGTCCACAGTACTTTGATTTTGTTCGACGTTGAGAACGTAAACCTCTCGCGCGACTCGCGATCGAACCCGTGGGCGATCGCCCGCTCGACGTCGCCTCGCAAATCGTCGAGTCGCAAATCGTCGCCTCTCACAGCGTCGAATCGCGTCGCGTCGAGTCGCGTCGCATAGCATCGCATCGCGCGTCGTCCGTCGTCGATCGTCGTCACACCTCGCTCGTCGTCGTCGATCGTCGTCGTCGTCGATCGTCGCCCGTCGTCGTCGATCGAGGTGTCGATCGATCGACGGATCGAGGCATCGCTCGATCGACGGATCGACGGATCGACGGATCGTCGATCGATCGTCGATCGAGCGTCGACGTCGACGTCGCGCGATACGTCCACGATCGCCATGGTCACGGACCCGGCGAGAGCGGAAAAAGCGGCGATCGATCGAGCGATGAACGCGAAGACGATGAAAGCGACGAGCGCGGAGACGACGAACATGGGGGATGCGCACGAACACGCGAAGCGCGTCGATCGATTACCCAAGCCCAACCGCGAAGGCTTCGCGGCGAAGATCGCGGAACTCACGGAGCTCACCGAAGCGAAACAACGACGAATCGAAGAGATTAAAATCGCGGTGAATGCGAAACGAGACAGTCGTAAACAACACGCGAATGAGAATCAACCTCTTCGCGATCGATTGGGGGAGTTAACGACGATGGTGAATAACAAGATTAGCGAACGCAACGCGCTTCGGGACGAAGTGGCGGCGAACGACGAGCGACGCAACGGCGTTCGGGAAGAAGCGAACGCCATGCGCGCAGCATCCAAGTTCTTAACCAACGAATCCATCGACGCTGAAATCGCGAGAATTGATCACAAGATTTCTCACGAAACCATCTCGCTCACCGAGGAGAAAAAGCTGATTGATCAAATTAAGTCGCTGAACAAGAACCGCGAGATTGTGAAGGAGTACTCAGACAAGCAAGTGCAAATCGCCACCTTCGAAACGACTCGAAAGACATTCATGGAGCGCATTCGCGAGAAAGATGCTGAAATCAACGCCTTAAAGGCGGACCAAACGAAGATTCGCTCTACTTTGGATGCATCCAAAGGTAAAGACGACGAGTCCAACGCTGACGTTCCGGCGCTCATCGAGGAGAAGAATGCCGCGTACGAAGTCATCAAGGCCACGCGAGAGGAGATGCGCGTTCTTCGTGAAACGCATAAAGTTGAAGAAGATAAGTACTGGGCACGAGAAAAGCAGTTCTTGGCTTTTCAAAAGGCGGAGAAGCAGAAGAAATGGGAAGCTGGACAGGAGGAGCGCAAAGCGCGCGAGGAGGAGCGCAAACGCTGGGAGATTGAAAACGCCCCTGAACCGTACGAGGAAGAAGTCGCGGCGTGCGATTCCTTGTTGGCGTACATGTCAAAATTTGATCCCAGAGCGACAAAGAAAGAGGAGGGCAACGCCGCCGCGGCGATGGAGGTTGTAACCAAGTCGATTGACGGTATGAAGCTTCTCAATCGCGACGGCGACGACGACGATATGTTCGCCGTTACTGCGAGCTACAACAAAAAGAATAAGAAGCCAAGCACTGTTAAGAAGGTTAAATCAAGTGATGACGAACTCTTGCAGTTCTCTCTCGACACTTTGGGTTGCTTCGCGAAGATCTCTGTGAACGCCGTGTCCAAGACCTCTGAAGTGCCCGCTGTCGTGGACACGGTCAAGGCGAAGAAGGAGGAGTTCCTAGAGCGCCGAAGGATGAAGAAAGAGAGAATCGCCGCGGGCTTACCAGATGAAGAAGAGGAAGAAAAGGCTAGTAAAGTCGACGCAGGCAAAGAACAGAAGGCGAGTTCTGCGAAAGAGAAGAAGAATGGCAATGGCGCGAAGAAGTCTGGCAAGAGCAAAAAAGCCGATGTGAGTGTCACCCTCACGATCGACAACGAGCGCGTCATCGTCGCGTTGATAGTCAACTAAATAAAGTTTGACAATATAACAGTTCTAGATTGTATGTATCACACGCACGCTGTCGACCTCCTTCGTGTTACGCTAATGTTTCTGGAGCAAATAGTATTCTGAGTCAGTGCGTCGCAAGAGCTTTTCAGCGTGCGCTCTCCACGCCTCCGCCATGCGAAGTCGAATATTAAACGCGTTCCCCATCCCTCTTAAGAGGACAGAAACACGCGCAATCATAACCATTTCGTCGGGCGCTTTGATTACGGGATCTCGGGCTTCCATTTCGTCTAAGAATTCCTGCAAGTTTAATCCCTCCGTCACATCTGGCGTATCTCTATCGTTCCAAAACGTTGCGAGTTTGAAGCTCACATCGACGGATGAGTTTTTGCTTTTAGCCCCAAAACCTTCGGGTTTGCTAGACTGCACGATTCGATGACACTCTTTTGCGTCGCCCTCGGCGACGGCTAGGATAAGTTTTGCGTACGCGCGCCTCACATCGACATCAATCCTCTTCACTTGTCCGTAATCGATGAGCCCCAATCGACCATCGGGCATTAAGATTATGTTCCCAGGGTGCGGATCACCGTTGAAAACTCCGGTTTCAAATATTTCATACGCGTGCACGTCCACCAAGAGTTGAAGTAACGCTCCCAGGTTTAGAAGTTTTGGCGGAGGCTGTCGATTGAGTGGCCCCGTGACCAAACGCAGAGGTGATATGTTGTACAATAATTTCATCGGCGATAACAGCGCATGCTGAAAAGATAGGAGCGAGTTCAGCCGCCTCGTACGTGACGCTGCCCGTTTCAAATCGTCTCCAATTAAGCTGCCGCCCTGTACGGTTTTGCGCTCGAGCGCTTCTAAACTGCTTGCATCGGTACCCTTGTATCGCGCGATGGCTGCAAACGCGTCGCGAATCCCGTCCACTAGTCTTTTGCCTGGAACTTCGTCCATTACTAATACTCCTTTCGTGCATAACTTTTTGTGAGGCGCCGGAATGTACACGTGCTTACCCCACACGGGCATCACCGTCGACCGCACATCTTCCAAATTTTCCGCCTCGGCACGATAATCAAACTCGGTCAAAAATTGACGCTCGATCTCTTCTAAAGCGGGCACGTGCTGCGGCATCGCGAGCTTGCAAAAGTCTATGCACGTCCGAATGTCCGCTCGAAACCTCCGCTCTATTCCAGGAGCTTGAACTTTCACCACCACTGTGCTTCCGCCGTACTTTCCGCTGAGCTTGGCGCGATGCGCTTGCCCGATGCTCGCGACTCCAATCGGTGTTTCGTCCCATTTCTCGAACACATCCGTGTGCCCGCTCGATGCTAATTCTTTCTCTGCGATTTCTCGCGCCTCTCCTGGTTTCATCTCCACCGGGGCTTTATCTTGTGTATCTTTGCACCAACTCAAGTATTGCGCCGGCACAAAGTCATCACGTGTCGACAATAGCTGCGCATTCTTCAAATAAAACCCTCGCATTTCGTACACCAAGTCTCTGACCGGGATGGAATATCGTTCGTGTAACTTTTCATACGCTTCGTTCGCCTCATCATCGTTCAGCGTCACCCCGAGCCAGGCTGGTGCGCCCAATTTATGTGCCTCGCGGTGTCTCAGCTGCACCGCGCGGTACCTCGCGTACACCGGAAACGCGTTGGACCAAAACACTGCGCTTCGTCGAACGCCCTCGTCCGAGGCGACGTATGCGCCAGCAGTTGTCGCCCCGAACGCAGCGGCGCCGAGAAAAGCTCGACGGAGCGCCATCGCGTGCGCCAGTGTGAGGAGGACATCGAACGCAGCGGGCGTTATCGCGCATCCAACGAGAATGAAACGTCACAAAGCGCCGCGAAAAAGCCGAGAGCAAGAGCGAGCGCAAACATAGAATCGCATCGCTGAAGATGAGCGCGACGAGCACGATCGCTCTCTACCGCCGAGTGTTGAAATCTGCCAAGAAGTTTCCAAGTCGAAACAAGAATGCGATTGCGGAGGAGATAAAGTTTGAGTTCAGAGCGCACAAAACGCTAACAGATAGCAAGGAAATAGCGCGAAGGATTGAAATAGCGCGAGATGGGTTAGATCGAATGAATGCGTTCTCGAACATGGATGCCAAGTCGAGCACGTGGCAGGTGTCTCTGAAAGGACCACACACTGGGGGGAGTTGAGATGGCGACGGCGGCGAACAAACGTTGTTTGGACGTTCTACGCACGCATATATATAATATTACAGCGTCGCTATGGGTTCGCGTCATCGGCAACGACGTAGAGCTTGGTTCGTCGAAACTTAAGCATCACCTCTACGCAGTTTGGCTCCTGAAGCGCTTCTCGGGACCACGTGTTCATTTTACGGGACGGTTTCAATTCGTCAGGAACGTTTGTCAGGCTTAAACCACTGGGAACGACGAACGGTATGGCATCTCTCACTGCAGGATCTAAACCGCGAGTCGCTTGAAAACGAACTTCCGGATCGATTACGAACGTTGTAGGCAATCTCTCGAATGGGATGCAGTATTTGATGTCGTTTTTCAGCACGTGCCAAACGTCAACCGCGGGCTCGCAGAGTCGACTCGCGCCGTTTGCGGCCAAATTGGGAACGATTTTGAGAGAAATCGTCCAGTTACCGATTTCAAACGACTCTTCCAGTGTGTTCATAACCACTTGCTCGCCGGGCTTGACACTCTCAGACCTAGGCATGAACTCTGCTGAAAACATAGCGAAAGTATTACCTTCTATGAAAGTTGCGTTCTCCTTTTTCAGTGACATCCAACCATCTTTGCTCGTGCGCTCCCGCTTAATTCGACTCAATAACATGCGCACAGAACGCTCCTTCATCATGGAAGTTCCTACTCCGTGGCACGTTTCTCGAATCACTTGCTTCCAGAAAAATATCGGCTGAGCGATGAACGCCGAGTAATCGACATAACAACCAATATCGCTCATTTTTGTCGCCTCCCAAAACGGCTTGAAAATGGATTGGTTCACCATACTGCTAAGCTGCTCGCTGTTCTCGCCAATCATAGTCACGTTACGTAAGAAACCAACGCCAAACATGTCTTCAAGCAAAGGGACGAGTTGATTTCGCAACTTTCCACGAGTGCTCCATGTTGGTGTGGAGTCGAGAAAGTATGGAATGCCATACTTGTGGGCAAAATCAAAAACATCATCTTTTACGTGAGAAAGCATAGGCCGCCAAATTCTCACGCCATCCACAACGCCTTTGTCATCCATGCCATTCACCGACAGTAAATTCGCTCCCCGCATCAGGTTGGTGATGACATTTTCCTGAACGTCACCATGATGATGTCCGAGTAGAACTGCAGGAAAGCCGTACTTCAGGCCCTCCTCCTTGTAAAATGCGTAGCGAATTCGCCGCGATTCAATCTCGTACTGCTCTCGAGGAGTAACGCCTCGCCTGATTTGATCTACTGTGAGGAGTTCGGATTTCATGCCATGCCTCTTGCTCCAACCAGTCACGAAATCTGCCTCTTCAGTGCTCTCTGGTCTATTTTTATAGTCTATGTGCAAGGTGACCACGTCGTAGCCTTGACTCTTCAAAATGTACGAAAGAACCATGGAATCGACGCCTCCACTGAGCGATACAGCGATGGTATTTTGATTTCCGAACTCTGCCATATTCTCTCTCATGAACTTCCAGATTGTCTTGTACAATTCGTTTGACGGCATCGCTTTCAGCACATCCTCCGTAGGGGTGAACTCTTCACGTTCTAATATATTGTCACCGTGTTTGTGCTGCTTCCCGGCTACATCCTGGTAGCATCGCAAAGTCGTTTTGCGAAATCGCTCTAACAACGCTTGATTTTCACCTTCTAGCGAAGCCCTGGCATCGATCATTTCTAAACATCTCAACAACCTCGGGCAAGACTTTTGCGTGTGCCTAAACGGCATGAGCAAGAACACCTGTTGCGGCACGGTTATCTCTGATAACCAACCTGGCTTATTGTCTAAAACATGCTCTGCTATCGCTACCGCTACTACGTCGTTGATTTCGATCCTTTTGTCGCGATCTTTATCGTCCCTATACACGTGCCGGCTGAACTGGTCCAACGCGACGATGAGCGCAACAGTGCTCTGTGGGAACTTCAACCAGTCTGCATGGGACCTCAAGATGCCTTCGCTTGATGGGTTATTACTGCATGAGTTCAAGTTCTCGATATCACGCAGCAGAGCTCCGAAATTGGCGCGTATTTCTGCATCAACGCTCGCCTGAGTTCCCGCCGTGGCAAACCACTTCTTGTTGTAAGCGTGGTCCAAGGACTGCACGCGCGACGGAAACCAATAACTCAAAACATCATGCGTGTGACGGGCGATAGAGGGATCTACACTGCTATCGATTACCATCGCTGCGAGTTCGCGGTCGACTGACATGGCGAGGACTCGACAGCGTGCACAGGCAAATGGCGTCTACTGCACTTTTGGCTCTCATCAGCTACGATGCACAAATTAATTAAACAACGCTACAGTACATAGTATGATGGCTACAACTCGTGCGATTTGCAAACATTCGAAATTAAAGTCGAATAGACATCGTGATGCGAGTGCAAAATCATTCGATGAGCCTCGACAAGAGTCCAAGCATCGAGTGCAGCGTAGGTGATTTGATTATCCATGAGTGGTCGCTTTGACCAGTCTGACATTCGCATCGCTTTATCAAGAGGCTTTCCGAGCACAACGGCAACCAACGTTGACAATCCAATTGGTTGATACCTTGAACGCTCTTCTTCTGAGCCCCAAGGAGTGTCCATGAGCTGCTTACTACCTCTAGCCTTTGAAACACCGAGTTTCCAAAGGCTCTGCATGTCTACACACGAATTTACTACGGCAAACGCCTCATGTCCCTTTGCCAGACGACGGAGATCTTCGTTGACAGCAAAACCCAACTTCAAGACGGATCTCGATTTGAAAAGCACCCCCACGGTGCGCTCGAGCGCATCAGGACACGTATCTATGATCTTAGGGATATCCACAATCACAACTCCGGCGCGACTTGCGAGTTGAAGCGTCGCCACGTTTCCGGTGTCAGCTTTATCAGAGTCTTCACCAACTGATGCACCCCACTCGGTATCCAACCCAATTACATCTTGGTTAAACAAAAACTTTTCAGCTGCTTCTAGGAGAGTCCTTTCATCATCGACAAAAACGACACAAAGTTCTTCAGGGAGTTGAAAATACATCAATCTCCGTCGTGCAACTAAATTCTCCAACTGTGCTGGATCACACCAAAAGTCCAAACCACAGCGTAAAGCGAATTCATGCGCATAAGCCAGTTCACCTATTTCAGCTAGCGTCTCAATCACCGTTGTTTGAAGCTCGAATTCAGCCCCTGCATGCTTGAGAGCAGCCTCGAATTGGCCTTTGAAAATCATCCGACGAATCGTGCTCTGAAAATACTTAATTCTCACTTCTGGATACTCCGCTTCGAGCTTAAAAGCAACGACTGCGCGATGCGCATATCGAAGTGCGCTGTGCTCATTGTCGCCCTCAACCATGCAAAATTCTATCCAACTTCGACGCGTGTCTGAATCAAGACATTGGACGAACTCTTGCGCAAGGGAATACTCCTTGCCGCGAGCAAAGACTATCAGAGTGTCTATCGATGCGAACTCGTCCAAATTAAAGTGCATAATTATGCTCAATGCCGAACTGAGCTTTCCATCATCCAACAGCAATTGCGTGTATGAAGAGATAGCTGTTTTTGCAGCACATGGGGTGCTGAAGCATAAATCTTCAAAATCGAGGCTGAATGTCTCGATCAATCGTACGACCGCTCGAGATGGAACCGCATTGCATTTCGTAATGCAAGAATGTATTAGTTTTCCTGCTTGTGCTCGTCCTCTTTCGCAAGAAATTCGTCCTCGCACCACGTCTTCATTGAACCGTTTTCTTGTCACGCCTTGTCTCACATTCGGTACGCGCCCGAGGCACTCCAGCAGAAGATAATGTATCACTAGCCTTTCATTCAAAACACTTGGGTCGTGCTCTCGCTGTATTTTAGCGAAGACAATTTCAATACAAGAAGTCACGAATGCGGTAGGGTCATGCACACGTCGATTCTCCGCGTTCAACCAACTTGCCACGAGCTTTCGAAGCTCGGGGTACTTTACCCCACCTTTCATAGCCGCCTCTAGCGTAATCAACGCTTCTGCTGGAAATACTTCATCGATTAAATTGTCGCAGTCCGCAGAGGCGATACGTGTGTTCGTCAGCATCATTCGCACGGCACGTGCGCGAAAGCAGCTGAATTTGCTTTCGCTTCCCACTGTTATCCAAGGTCTACTAGCACGCGAATATGCGCGCATTAGGGAAACCAAGCGGTGAACGATTGCTGTGTCATCGTGCGCATGAAACTCGCTTTCGATGGGCGACAGTCTGCGTCGGACAATTAAGTTTGTCGACCACAATTGTCGTGAGAGTTATGTTATGAAATCGTCAATTCGAAAAGGAAATGCTCTTTGACGCGTGCGCTGATCGAGTTCACTCAGCTCACTCGCAGTTATTCAGAGGAAACGTTTGCGGATGTGTTGATGGTGTAATAATCTTTGCAATCAAGGGATGTTCACTCTCAACTCAGAGTTCAAGTGCAAGCAGCTACGTGTCTAGGATGTGTCGTAAAGATAAGTCAAAAGCATTTCACTTCTTTTGCGTCTCGGAAGGACGCTCAACACCTTCCCAAGAAGCATTCCATTGCTTATCATAGAAAGTTGCCTCGTCCGTGAGCTCCTTAAAGGTATCGATGTCCTTGAGAGAGCGGAAGAGGGTGACAAAGAGGATAGTCGCAAGGATCGCCGTCTTGCCCAAGAACGAGTTGTGCAAATCGACGAGACCAGCACCGCCCGCAGCGTCAATGAGGTACGCGAAAGCATAGCCAATCATCGCCGCACGACCGTTCGCCTTCTCCGCTTCGGGGAGGTGGAAACGGCGCACCCAGACCGTCCACGGAACGATGGACGTGTCGAAGAGACCATCCTCATCATACACCGCCGGCATGTCCTCCAACATCTTGCGGTGGACGATTTCCGCATCAATTACGGCATCCCAATCAGTCTCACCAGCCGCATTCTTGAACTGATTGAGGTCCCAGTTACCGTTCACCCAGCGGGGATCCTTCCACTTTGTCTTTTCGCCACTGAAAATAGCACCAGTCATCGCTGCAGCGCCGGCGGCCTTACCAAAAGCCTTTTCGCCTTCGAGGGTACCACCACGTTGGAGCGGAGACGTTTGTCGTTCAGTCGCGGCGTTGGTCACGACGGATCTAAGAATCGAAAACACTTTCATGGTCAGTACTCGCGTTTCGTGACACGAAAACGCTGCCCACATGATGCCCATCAGGGTCTTCGCCTTGACCGAGATTTTCCCCCAATCGCATCGGTAGCGACGCTCATCTCGACAAAGGCATGAACGATCGTGGTTTCATATATTGTTCGCCATTCATGGCGCTCACGAAATTTCGCCTCCGTCGCGTCGTCGTTCGCCGTTCGACCCCGATCGTAACCCCGATCGGGCTCAGATATTCGCGTTCACCTTATCGAAAGTCGAACGGTTTTCACGCACCGTTTCTTGTTCGCCCGCGTCGCCACGGTCACTTTGGCGCTGTTTAGGATAAACGTAATTAATCGTCAGCGGTGTGCTTTTCTTTTCGTTCGGAGCTCGATCGCGCGCGCGCACCCCGCGACCGAGCGGGGAACGGATAAACCGCGACGGGCGTTTGACGCGCGAGTATGACCCATCGCTTCCAGGGTTCGCGCGCGTTCGTTCGATCGCGGTGACTCGCGATCGCTCGCACCTCAACGCATTGGAATGAGTCATGGACAGCATGGTCGTAGAATCGATAGTCGCGCGTTCGAACGAAGGCGTGTGCGGCGCGAGCGACGTCGCCGCCTCGCGTGGTAAAGCGCATCGCCGAACGATCGATGACGGCGAGATCCCGACCAAAGGGGTCATGTTGAGTCATTAACTCAAGCTATGGACGTGTACATAGCTCATCTCTCGCTCATGGCCGTTCGAGGCGATTGGAGCGCGCTTTCTGCTTCGCGCGAGATTTATTAGCGAGGACGATCACGCGGACGACGGAAGGAAAAGTTCCGCAGCGGTTCCGACGACGAATCGACACACGGCGGAGCGCGCAGGTCCCGGGAGGAATCGATCGCGCGGGTGGAAGATATCTCCACACAACGCTCTCGCGCGCGCGCTTCGTGAAAAACATGGAAGAGTTCTACGTCTTTACCTTTGTGGCGCTCGCAATCGCGTGCGCGGTGCTCGAAGTGCGCAAACAACAAAGACAAGGCGATGGGTCGCTACATAAGTTCACCCCAGCGTTCATGGCGTTTAGAAATAACTACTTGGTGGTGTATTCATTGATGATGGCTGGAGATTGGTTGCAAGGACCGTACGTGTACGCGCTGTACAAACACTACGGTTACTCCACTGGAGATATTGGGAAGTTGTTCATCGCCGGCTTCGGGTCGAGCATGATCTTCGGCACAATCGTGGGGTCATTAGCTGATAGATACGGCCGAAAGCTCGCTGGATTGACATACGTAGTGGCATACATCGCTTCGTGCATCACGAAGCACTGGAGCGATTATGGAGTCTTGATGCTTGGTCGATTTTTTGGCGGCATAGCGACGTCACTTTTGTTCACGGCGTTTGAGTCTTGGCTCGTTTCCGAGCATTTCAGCCGTAATTATGACCCGGAGTGGTTAAATGGTACGTTTTCAAAAGCTATTTTCATCGGCAACGGCGTCGTCTCTATCGCTGCTGGATTGTTAGCAAACTATTTAGTAACGGATATGAACTTTGGTCCCGTTGCGCCGTTCGATGCCGCGGCAACTTTTTTAGCGATTGGGGGTCTCATCATCGCGATGACATGGACCGAAAACAAAGGCGCGGTCTCGGAAAACTCTTCGCTTCTATCGAGCTTCAGCGCAGCGAAGAATGCTATTTTCAACGACAAAAAAGTTTTATATCTCGGCGCTATGCAATCATTGTTTGAAGCAGCGATGTATTCATTCGTATTCCTCTGGACGCCAGCTTTGAGCCCGAACGACGAAGATATCCCGCATGGAATGATTTTTGCAACTATGATGGTTGCGTGCATGATTGGCTCATCCATGACAGCGAGGCTTTTAGGCAACAAGGAGTTGCGCCCTGAAAAGTACATGCAATATGTCTTCTTGGCCTCAGCGTGCTCGCTTTCGCTGCCAATCGTGCTGAAGCTATTTCCGTTTCAACCAAACTTTTCTCAAGGAATGTCCATTACCTTCGAAGGCAAGGTCACTCTCTTTGGATTCCTCGTTTTTGAAGCCATGGTTGGTATCTTCTGGCCAAGCATGATGAAGATGCGCGCCACGTATGTGCCTGAGGAAGTACGAAGCACCGTGATGAACTGCTTCAGAATACCATTGAACTTGTTTGTTTGCATCATTTTATACAACGTTGCTTTGTTTCCGATGAGTTTCATGTTCGGCATGTGCGTCATTTTTTTAATCACTGCAGCATACTTACAGCGAAAACTTGAAATTTTGACGAGCGCGCGAACTCCGATTCCTCAACATGACGTTTAAAGCACCAGTCTAGGATTGTTATTTAGATAGTTGTGTAGATTTTGTTATATTGTGAATTTTTGCAGCCTGATTTGTCGCACGATGACTCTGATTCGATCTTTCGCATCACCAGGATGGGTCTGTGAACGCAAAACACGCGAAACGAAGCGAGACCCACACACCTCCGCGCGCGTGCAAAGAATATTGGACGGACGTGAAAGCGAACTAGCAATCATGGCGGTGCGTAGGTTTGCTTTCTCGAGCTCGTATTTGACGCGAAGTGGACGATTTCACAGGCGCCGCAGTTCGAAGACAACGTGGACGAATACCCGCGACTTGCGACTGACCACACGGTTCACGTGTTGTTCCTGACGCAGCATAAACTTACTAAGGCGCAGAAGGCGACGGTGGAGCGATTCATGGACATTGCGTCGGGGTCAACCGAGGATGAAGCCGTGCAAGCGTTGAAAGAGTCGGATTGGCGACTTGAATTCGCGCTTGAGTTGCATTTTCAGCGTTCGCGGTCAAAACGTAGTAATGCCCCAAACAACGCAGCGAGCATTGATGCCATGTTCGATAAGTATAAAGTGAAAGATCAGGGAGTTAATGAGCGCATTGAAGCGGAAGGCATCATCAGATTATGTCAGGATTTGTCGCTCGATCCTATGGATCCAGTGACACTCGTTTTTTCCTCGAAGATGAACGCGGCCACCATGGGGCAATACACTAAAGAGGAGTTCCATAAGGGTATGCGGGTGATGGGGACAGATACCATCGATAAGTTAAAGGCGAAACTTCCAGCTTTGCGATCAGAGCTCGAGTCTACGAGTGGATTTAAAAACGTTTACGAATTTTCTTTCCAGTTCGCCAAGGAACCAAATGCAAAGGCGCTCGCTCTTGACACTGCAATCGCTATGTGGAAAGTTTTACTGACAGATAAGTGGTCTTTTACGGATGATTGGTGCGAATTTCTCCAGGAAAAACATGGCAAGGCGATCTCCAACGATACTTGGTCGCAAGTTCTTGAGTTTAAAACGCAAGTTGGATCAAACTTGAAGTCATATAACGCAAATGACGCTTGGCCTTACTTGATTGACGAGTTTGTCGAAATGAAACTTGGAAAGTGAAGAATGCATGCGCAAACTGAATAATAGAATATAGTCTGTACACATTAGCTAGATATTAATACATCAATTTCGAAGGGGAAGAAACCAAGACTTTTAGGACACCACATTCCGACGACGTATTCCGTCGTCAAGGATGCTTCCCGTGCTTGTACTCACACTCGGCGATCCGATTGGTTTTGATGTGATGTCAGCATCCATGGCATCCGCAATAGCGACGTCGTACCTACTCGGCACGCGCTCAAAGGACTCGTCAATCTTCGTTCCCAGGATCAGTAAACTAGTTACTGTGACTACGAATGCGATGCAGCTAAAGCTCAACCAAAACATCCCCACGAGCACGGTAAACGAAATCAACGGATAAAAGTACAGCGCCTTGGCCAGCATTCCCATACTTATATTGATTCTCGCTCGAGCTTCGTAGATTTGTGGCAGCTTGGCGCTCCCAGAATGTGGCTTTATGATGACGTCAAGGTTTGTGAAAGGCGATTCCCTGTCCTCCTTATATTTCTTCACCGCCATCACCCGCACGTTTTGCTTTTCGTCCATGAGACCAAAAGCATAGAAAGGCCACCAGACAAGCGTTTTCAACCACCGAACCTCTTTGGATGTATATTTCAACACACCAGGAATAGAGCTTTCGTACAACGCCTTCCCGTTAGGCGTCAGCATCTTGGTATGTACTTGAAACATTCCCACTTGCGCGTTATGATCACTCTCCGGCACTATGAACTCAATTTCCAGTTCAAACTCCTGATTTGGATTCACAATTCTTCCGCGTATCGCGTTCGTCGCCAAAATTTTCGAGTTGACAAACTTCTCCGGCGTAAAGCTTGTGCTCGCCAGTGGATGTTTCAGAGTATAATCGAACACCAGATCTTGCGACACCGACGCAGGTCCTCGCGGAACGACGACGTATCGCATGAGCAGCACGACAAACACTGATAGAGCGAATAATCCAATGGCGACGGTCACCGCGCTCAGGGTATACATCGCCGCTCGTTTACTCACACGGATTACGCGCGCGTTGAATTGTGCAAAATCATCTTCAAGAAGCGACTTTGAAGGCGTCGTTCGATCGACATTCGCCATCGCCATCGCGTCCGACGAGATTTGATGATTTTTCGTTTTCACACTCGCCGTCGATGGCGACGTTTTCGCGCGCACCCGCGCGACGGAGTGACGAATCGTCCCAACGCACAATCGCATAATCGCTCGATTCCAGGTGACGGACCGTCATCGAGGGAGCGCGACCGCGATACTTCGGCGTGCGATCGAGTTCTCGGCGACAGCGCCGACGCGATTCGATAGGACCCGCGAATCAATAACTGCTCGCGCTCGCACTCGTCACCGATGCAATCGTTTGCGTTCACGAAGAAAGCGCCCAAGGCGGTCAAAGTGGCGGTGCAACACGACGAAGCAAAGGCGGCGGTGGAATATTTAACAGCCGTGAACGAACGAGGATTAGAGGTGACGAATGAAAGAAACAAAGAAGCCACGGCTAAAATCATACCCACCATATCAAACACGTTCGAAGTTGGAACTGGGAGAAAACGAAAGGTGCGCGCTGATGCGCAATTGAAGACGCGCGTTGGCGGCAAGCAAAGCACTGAGCACTAACGACGACGATTACACGCACTTGCAGGCACCGAGTTTCCTACCTACAAGGGAAGAAATCGCGCAAGATGAGAAGAGGTTTCAAGTCGCCGAAACGATCGCCTCCGGAACGGGAGAGGTTGCGCAACACGGCGTAGCGTATGGGTTGACAAAGATGGGTCCTCAAGGAACTGACGCTCCAAAGAAAATGAATGAAGATCGCTCCCGTGAGAGCTATATAGGAAAAAGTTTGCAAGAGAAAGAACTTCAAGCTTTCAAGGAAGACATTGAGGATCTGCCAAATCAAGCGTCCATGGATGAATACGAGTCTATGCCAATTGAGGACTTTGGCAAAGCTATGTTGCGTGGTATGGGTTGGGAAGAGGGTAAAGCGGTAGGGCGAATGCATAAAGGGATGGTAGAGGCCGTAGAGTTCATTCCTAGGCCTGGTCGACTCGGTCTCGGGGCGCAACCAGCAGCGAGAGAAGAGCATCAGAAAAAGTACATCAAGCCCGGAGAGACACGAGAGAAAAAGCCAGACTTAGTTCGGGACCCGCTATTAGCCGCGGGCACGGGACTGAAGAATGTCAAAACTTTGGATGAAAAGCTTGTCAAGCGTGAAGAGCTTGGACCCCGCGAAGGGAAGCGGATGTACATCGCACAAGGTCGGCATTGTGGGATGTCGGGGCGCGTTTTGAAGATTTCAGACCATGAAGTCAGCATGGAGCTGACAAATAGCGGAAAAGTAGTATCAGTTAGAACGAGCGAACTCGAGGAGATGCACGTGGCGACCAATGCAAATGTTGGAGAAAAGCGAGACAGATCGGATGACGGTAAAAGCTCATCAGAGCCGATGGCGAAACCGTGGCTGCTGTCCAACATTCGTGTTCGCGTCGTGAGCAAGAGTTTCAAAGGAGGGCAATACTATCTCACAAAAGGTTTAGTAGTTGACGTCTTAACGCCAACGGACTGCCTTTTGCAGCTTGAAGGCTCTAAGAGTGGGAACACTGTTGAAGTTTCTCAACAGGTCTTAGAAACGGTATTGCCAAAGACAGGCGGACGAGTCTGTATAGTTTCGGGCGAGTTTCGTGGTAGACGAGGAAGGCTTTTGGAAAAGAATAAATCAAACGATACGGCATCGATTCAGCTGAATGATGACTTTTCCGTTCATGTTGTACAGTTTGATGCCGTAGCTGAATACGCTGGGGCTTTGGATGAGGATGATTAGCTGAGTAGGTGCTGTAGTAATCTTATTCTCAACCCTAGCCCGCGCGCTTTCCACCTGCTCCGTGTAAGCAAAATCAATCTGTCAACTCGGACGTCATTGTCAACATGTCGCAAAAGAGTTGAAGAAGTTTATCCTGACGAGCTGAAGGCATCTGCCACGTTTACCGCCTTAAAACGCTGAATGATGAGCGCTCGAGCAGTGACAACTTTTGTACTGGTAAGTATAGTGGCGCTTAGCGTGCCTGGTACTGCTTCGGCTGCGACCGATTTATACGGCGTTTTAGGCCTCGAACGAGGCGCACTCGAGCGTGACATAAGAAAGGCGTATCGCTCGTTGTCGCTGTTGTATCATCCGGACAAGCAGCGAAACAGAGATGAGGCGGAAAGGCGGAAGGCGAATAGTCGGTTTGTTGACATTCAGCTAGCGTACTCAACGCTTTCAGACCAAGAAATGAGGCGCGTGTACGATTTGCGAGCACAACTTGGAGACGAAATTACGAACGATTACATGTCGAGTCGTGGGCGAGGGACTTGGGATTCTGGGTCGAGCTTGTACGCAGCTCGACTACGAGGCGGTTTTCAGCAAGCAGAACTGATTACATCCGAAACGGCCGTGTTAAATGATAAAAACATCGAACGGTTCGTTTTCAACAGCAAAAAGCCGTGGATAGTGCAAATATACGATGACACGAGCGATTCATGCCAGCGAGTCGCCCCGGCGTGGGAACAGACAGCACATTCACTGGATGGAATTGCAAAACTTGGGCGCATCAACGCCTTTAAGAGTCCACAGCTGGTTCAACAATTAGGCGATAGTGTGCTGTTTTCAAAAGCTATTCGACGCTCAGATCTACCTGTGGTGTTTGGTTTCCGAGCAGGTTGCAGAAAATTTTCATGCGCAAAGCGCTACCGAGGTATTATCAAGGAAAATCTGCTCACATCCTTTGTGTCAAGGAAAATGCTTCGCCTGCCCAAGCTCAATGTGCGTAAGATAAATCTCAAGCCATTTAAATATGCTGGTAGCGGTAAAGTGGAATTCATTTTCGTATCCAACGCGAACAGCGAGCAATCGCTCATAGTGCAGTACCTGGCGAAAGAGTACGAGGGTGACGTGACCGTGAGCCAAATTTATTACGAACGTCATGACAGAGAGTTTTGGTTGGCAAATTATGGTTTTGATAAATTTTCGATGATGATCATTCTGAGAAAGCACGCTGTTCCAGTTGTTGAGCAAGCCAGATCGAGTGATCAGGTTCGAGCGATTTTTGCGAAATACAGGTTTCAACCAATTCCAAAGTTGACGAATCATATTTCTCGAGAAATTGGCTGTTGGCCAGGTGGGTTGAAGCGCGCATGTTTCATCATAGTAGGAACAGAGAATAGTAAATCTTTGGAGAGCGCAATACGCCGTTTCAGCAACGTTAGACGTGAGTTGAGCTCTGCTGTAGCACTTGTAGATGAAGATTTGGCTTTTGGTTGGACGAGTGGTTCAACGTTAGCTGGAGCACTTCGGACAAGATTTAGCTCAGGATCGGCTGCAGTTGTTGTTTTGTTATTTGACGTCGCGCAGGGCAACCTCGCTAACTTCGATATTTATAGAGAGACAGACGAAAACAGAGGCATAGTGAAATGGATGAAAGATATACTGCAGATGAAATTGAGCGAAGTTCGGAGCCTCGATGTCGTCCCATTTGACGCGATAATATTTCCTGATATCAAGTTGCCGGTTTGGAGGCCAATACTTATTTCCGTTCTCACTGACATCTCGGACTTTGTGGATGCATGCTGGTTCTTGTCCGTCGAAAGTGGCATCATTCCGCTCTTTGGAACGATTTGGGCTATAGTTCTTGGGAACTGGCTCCGGAGGCTGATCAGTGTCGGAATTCCATGGCGTCAAACCATGCGTCAAACACGGCCTGCTGTTGACTCTCCGTGGAAAACTACACTGATTGATGTGTACGGCGTTCCGTTGAAACACAAGTCCGTCTATGTTGCGATGATTTTCACACCGGAATCTAATCGACATTTTCGGGAACTGGCCAAGCATTTCCGAGCAGAAAAGCTGCTCTGCTTCATCGAAGCGGATTCCAGGTTTGAAACAGGTTGGGAATTGTTTCGCAATAAAATGGACATCAAATCAAACATAGTGGTTTGGCATCCATCTAGAGATAAGTTCCAGGTCATCGGAGACGTCAACGATCGCGTGGACGTCTGCGCACGGCTCAATTCAATCCTTGACGGTTTAGGAGAGTGGACGCGTGGAAACGCGTTCTGGACAGACTTTTGCTAGATTAGATTTGTACATTATCAAGCTGCTGCGCTTTCTAGAATGATAAATACTTTGCTATACATGAGCCAGCGCTTTTTGAATCGCTTCTTCGAGCTTCATTTTGTTCGCACCTGTGAACTGCGAAATCAAAATATCCCCCTTGAAAATTCGAAAGTCCGGCGTGGACTTAACCTCTAAAACATCTTTACACAGGTGAGCGGCAGCTGGTGTACTATCACCGATCACTTTTAGAAACGAAATATTCGGATAACTTCTAGCTATAGCCTCATACGGGCCTTCGAACTTTTTGCATGGTCGGCAGTATGAAAAAGCACTTTCGACCACGACAATCTTGTCATGCTTTACTGACTGATTTTCTGCTTCGTCAATCGAAAGACTAGCTAAGACATCTTCATTCTTCGACTTTGCCTTTTTCAGAATTTCTTGAAACTCTAAAGTCGAAGTTATTTGAGTCACAACGCTGTGCGATACTTCAGAATCCCACCATTTTGCAAGTTGTTCGCGCGAAAATGTACTCGCTGTGGAACCACCTATCTCCTTGACGACACCGTGAACTTCAGCGATGGATAAGTTTGCTCCAAAGAAACAAGAACCGCGAACAAGATCGTTGCCGGAAACTTTCTCATCTTTATCAGCGTCCAATTTCTTGAAAACCCAATCGAGCTCGGCTACAGTAAGCGTACGGATCACCGTACTTCCCGTAACAGTCTGGCAAATGGCCCTGCGCAACACGCCGATAGCCGCTTTACTTTGAAGTTCGATGTGTGCACCGACAGCAGCGCCCTTTACGAGTGCCCGATCAGGAAACTCGCCCATATAAAGAATATCGGGATTTAAACCGGCCTGTTGAATGCCCGGGCGGAAAAGAGTGAGCAAGATTTGCTCGGGTAAAGCGGTTGCCCCACCAGTCGGCAATAAAATCAAACGTTCAGGCTCCAACGTCTCGCATATCTTTTTCAGATATTTATCAACCAAAGCAGCCCAAGCTAGGACAGCATCAACCGCGTCACGAGGTGCCTGTGAGGGACGAAAATCTTCGAGCCACCATCCACCACCATTCAATCCATGCCTCTCAACATACTCGAGAAGCTTGCCCTCAGCTGGCATGGGAGGAACTACGCCAGACCAATTCCATTCGGTTTGTAACTTTTTCAGCTCACGCTCATACGTCCACGTCAAGTGTTTGAAGTCAGCGTTACGTACTTTTTGACCTTTGTTGTACAAAACGGCGCCAAATCCTTTACCGAGCGTGCACACCAAAACGAGACCAGAGTTTTCTCGCCCTGGCCCAAAGTACATCTCAGCATAGGCCGCCGCCTCGGTATGGATCATCGACGCGACCTTCCCTCGCCATTCAGGGATCGTATTATCAAATAGTTGTTCACCTTTTTGCGTCCCGCCAAGAGCTCGAACGACGAGGCGCGTGTAACTTATACCCACTGGTCCTTTCCATGAAAAGTGCTTTTGCACCTTGGCAAGCGCGACGCCCAACGACTGCTCGTTTACGTCCTCTAAAGGAACCACGACGCCTGGACGCTGAAATTCGGCATTTGCCGTGTCTACTAAAGCAGCCTTGATAGAGTGCGAGCGAATTTCTAGTCCTAGGATGACCTCGCCTACTGGATAATCTCTATCCGATAAAGTCCACCCTCGGCTCGCGCTCGGGCTCAAAGGCGTCGACCCTTGCGCTCGCGTGCGCGCGTCTCTTACTTGTTCACGGGGATTTACACCGTCGTGCGCGTCTTCCTTCGTCACATTCGTCGTTACCGTTCGTCTGCGTCGTCCAATCGCGCTTGGTGTCACCATCAGTCGCGGCGGTTGGGCGCGAGCGATACCCGCGCCCGTTCGTCGCGCCACCTTGGGCGACGACGCGCGCGTACACGCGCGCGTCATTCTCTCGTTTGTGTTCCTCGCCTTCGCCTCGTTCGCGCCTTCGTGGCGCGCGCGCGCGGGCTTCGCGCGTCCACCGTCGAGTGCGGTGCGGTGCGGTGCCCAGGTCGCGACGTCGACGTCGCGGTGGACCGTGCGGGCACGCGCGCGCGCCTGATTTCAGGTCGTCGAGTCCGTCGAGTCCGTCGAGCCAGTTCGTGATCAGGTGATCGCGAACGTAAGGCCGAGACGCGTCGACGCGCACGGGCGTCGAGACGCGGGGCTGGAGAGGGACTCGTCGATGAGTCGTGACCACAAGAACCACACGTGCACGGCATCGAACGATTTCGGTCGGTCGTCACCACGGCCCCCGATGTCGATGTCGCGATGCCACCCCACGCGGCGCTGGGCTGGCGCCGAACGAAAAGCCGCGACGACGAGCGACGGCACACGAACGCGCTTGGGCGCGCACGCGATCGAACGAACGAACGCGAGGCGAAGCGAAGGGAACAAAGGTGGACGAACGAAGGGCAGACCACAGACGGATACCGCGACGACGGACGACGGAGGACGGACGAAACGAAGGAACAAAACGGCGCGTGATCGTCGCCAACGAAAATCATGGGCTTGCGAGATTTACTCGGCGTACGTCGAGGAGATAAAGGAAAACATGACACAGCATCGGGCGTAGCTGTATTAGAGGAACAAAGCACGGCGTCGACGGCGAACTTAGATCGAGAAACGCTGGAAGTCCCGAACTTTGGGGCGCCGGCGGAGGGCGTGATTTTACCCAAGAGAGGCGCGTCGGGGGCATACAACCCATACAGCGGTCTAGGCGGTCCTTTCGATCCGTCGATGAATAAGGCACTCTATTCGTTAACTGACGCTCCAGAATTTTTATTCGACGAAGAGCGCACGATGCGAACGAGAAGCTGGAGCGAAAACTTGACGTACTTGACGGGGGTTGGATACCTCGGCGGCAGCATCGCGGGTGGCGGCTGGGGTTTGTATGGCAGCATGAAGGCCGCACCAGATGCGGCTTTGGAAACTTCCAAGCTGAGATTGAATAGAATGCTGAACTCGGTGAGCTCCAGGGGTAGGTCCATTGGGAATACATGGGGCTGCATCGGTTTGTACTACGCAGCGCTCGAAAGTGCTTCCATGGCGTACACTGAAAATCGATACGACACGCTGTGCTCCATTTTTGCGGGCGGCGGTGCGGGAGCTCTGTACAAGAGCATGAGTGGACCTCGAGCCATAGCCGTATATGGTGCCGGTGGAGCTTTGCTTTCAGGGTTGAATGTCGCAGTCCAAAGCGCTATTGGACGATGATGGAAGTGCACGAATATACGATTCATGTTCGTTCATTACATCTGTAGATTTGTGCCTGGTCCTTGTGTTAGCCATTTAGTAGAATATATATATTCCTTTAAACATTATTAACAACTGCGCTCTTTCGTAGCTCTTTCGTATGGCTTCAAAACGCGCGACGCTTTGACGCAAATAGTCCCGATTCGTTTGGCCGTTTCTTTTGCTCGTCAGGCTGAAGAGAGTACGGAGACAGAGGTCGGAACCCTCGCCCATCACGCGAATCTTTAGAACGGTTCGCTGGCGGCGTGACAGCAGTATCGATGCTACGATTGAAACTCAAACGACGATCCGGTGCACGTGCGTAGAACTGCTCTGAGCTTCGTCGATCGTGCAATTCATCGGAAGAGGTTTGTCGCTGTTTTGTCCACGCCTGAGCATCGTTCGACGTGCGTGTATCGATTCGGCCAGCAGTCTGCGGCATAATTGGATTCGAGAGAGGTTGGAAGTGCGCAGTACCACCCAGAGGAGTGGATTTGCGCCCAGCAGAATCTTCCAATCGATGCTTCTCGCGGCTCTTCTCTTCATATCGATGCTGTAACTCTTGAATGTCCTTTTCGCGCTCTTTCAGCTGAGAATACAACTCATCTTGCTTTAACTTTGCCTTCTTGTAAGCAGCATGCACATCCTGATTATGCCGTCACAATCATAGGTTAGTGTATGTTTTGCAACGCTCCTGCCCGCATCGTTCTCGCCTCGATTTCAACCCCACCTGAAGTTTTCGCTTGTACATTTCACTGTTGCGTTCCGCTGCAGTGAACGCCTTTTCAAGCTCCGTTCGATAGCGAAGCTCAAGCTGATCATCCCAAAACTTGATTCCGTGCGCCACGGCGGTTAGCATATCGTTTGGACAGAGCCCCGCGAGCTTACGTTGTAAAACAACCAAGTCCGGCTGGCACTCGACGACTTGAACATCCCGCTCCACAACCTTCGTTGCGCACACCGTACACTGGCGCTGTTCGAGCGCGATATGAATATCTTTCTCGCCTGCGTGGGAACGCACATTAGTCTGTCGCCTTGGCTCGTTTTGCGTTCGCATTTAAGAATGTAATACGCTTCGGCGCGTTTGCTCGCGTGTGACGCAGCGTTCATGGACGTACAAAACACGTGATCGCACGCGGCGATGTATACGTTGCCGGTATCTAAAGCGCACCAACATCCATTACACGCGAGCATGTTTCCTGCTCCTTCGCGCGCGCTTGTGTGTTGTCTTTTCGTTGCACGGGTTCAAATTCAAACGCACCGCCGTCGTCTCGGACGCTCCAAATGCGCGATTGGTCACCACATCCCAGACCTGCAGACGGTCGGTCGAAATGCGCGTGTTTGCCGTGTTTGGAGGTCGTCCCGTGGAGTACGGCGAGAGTGAAAGACGATAGACGACGACGACGCGAAGACAGAAGACGACGCGAAGGACGAAGTGGACGCGAAGAACGAAAACGAAGACGACAAACGCCACCGCTCGAGCTTACGAACGATGCCGCGAACGGACGCTGAACACTGACGACAGCGCGCGACGGGCGACGGGTGCATTGGTTTTGTTTGAAATAAAACTCTCATCACGAACGTTTGAGACGGTTGGAGCGCTTCGTACGGTCTGAGGGTGAAGCGCCAAGGGTGATTCGAGCATAAACCATGGGTGTAGGCGATGATGTCAAGGTGTACTCCAGTAAAGACGTCTCGCTTGAGTTTAGTTTGAACGTGAAAGCGCTCTACGGTCAACTACCTCGAACGCGCAGCGGGTACGTTGAGAATGAGATATTCATCGCCGCAAGATTGATTTCCGACGAAGAACCACTAACGAGTGAAGTATCGACCACCATGGTATCTCATGCCGACGGATTTGCGGATTGGAAAGAGAAACTGAGTTTCCCAATCAAAGTCAGAGATCTTCCTCGAGGAACGGTGCTCGAACTCAAGTTGTTGTCCGCACGAAAATTCCCAAACACCGTTCTGGGACGCGCCAACGTACAGGTGTTCACCAAAGATGATACTCTAATTCAAGGTTTGCAGATGATGACACTAGTTACATCGAATGCATCGTCTTTCGAGTACGCATACCCCAACGCAACGTACACTGAGCAACGAAGCGAACTTCAACACCTCGAAAATCTCTTAGTGGAGTACGAGCAAGGACATTTGCCTCCCGTAAACTGGCTGGACAATTTAGTATTCTCGCGCATAAGAGACATTCGCAAAACGCAGCTCTCCATCGCGCAATCAACTGATAACGCTGTACAACTTTTATTGGAACTTCCGGTGTTCTCGCTCCCTGTGATGTTCTTGACTGAACGCACAGACAAACCACCACAAACGTATGGATCTCAGAGATGGCAGCAGTTGACATGGCTCGTGGATGATGAAGTCAATTTCATCATGGATAATCCAGCTGAGCGTAAGCATCAAAAATTACAGCGTAGCGTTGGGCGTGGTGTTGTTGACATGGAGCTCAAACCAGACGGCAAGGAGAAGCGTCGGCTTTCAGATATCATCCAGCTGCCGCCTACGCGTGTGCTTGACATGGAGGCCCAGAATTTACTTTGGAAATTCAGATTTGCTATTCGCTACGACTCCAGAGCGCTGACTAAGTTCTTGAAATGCGTCGATTGGAGTGACCCAGCAGAAGCAAAGACTGCAGTTCAGCTCATGCTCGAGTGGGCGCCAATCGGACCCGCAACGGCGTTGGAACTTTTAACGCCGTCGTTTACGAACAGTGACGTACGTCGGTATGCAGTGACGATCTTAGCGCAAGTGGATGATGAAGAACTGCTCTTGTATCTTTTGCAGCTGGTTCAGGTACGAATACTCGCCGTGCCCACGTCAAATACATTTTCTCCGGAGTGTGTTCGTTGTGAAATAATTCTGAACTGACCGCGATCTATTTGAATGCAGGCTTTGCGCTATGAGAAAGACGACCACAGCGAACTAGCGAAGTTTTTAGTTGAGCGGGCGATCGAAAACCCAGTCATTAGTAATTACTTGTACTGGTACGTAACTTTTACTTCGGGATGTGTTTCGTTAATTAATTAATTAATTACAATTAAAACGAGATCTGACACTTTGTTTCACAGGTATCTACAAGTCGGATGGGATGGCCTCGCAGCTGAGCGTAGTGTGAGCTGTCTCCGTCTGTTTGAGCGAGCAAGCCGATCGATGAATGCGCGCGGACAAAGCCAATGGGACACTTTGAAATTCCAGCATGACTTAATGGAGAAAATTACGGTAAGTTATATAGTTCATTCGTCGGATTTCGGTATCGTTTCTGACTGCTGCTGCAGAGCATTACAAATGAGCTTACAGGTTTGCGTACAGTAGCGCGAAAAGTTGAAAGACTGAGGGTAAGTTTAAATCAATTAATTTCCTGTCGAATTAATTCGGTTTTGGTAAAATCTGACCTTCTTTTGATGCGCAGGAAATGCTCTCAAGCGATAACTCGCTCGGTGCTGTGCTCTCGTCGTTTCCACTCGCCATCCCGAATCCTCTGAATCCTACGGTACGAACATCTCATGCATTTCTCTATTTTTCTCGGGTTCTAATGCATTAAATAAATGCAGATTTTTACTAGCGGAATAGTTGCAAGGTGAATAACTGTTTGTGACGTTTATCCGACACTGCATTAATTGGTAATTATTCTCGCAGTGAAAGTACGGTTTTCAAGTCTGCTTTGAGTCCATTGAAACTCTCATTCAAGACTTTGTAAGTCTTTTACTCTGAATTTGGAACTAGTTGTTCATTTATTTCGTTTCTCCATCAGGACTGGTGACTATGCGACGATGATTTTCAAGAAGGGCGATGACTTGAGACAAGATCAACTGTGTGTGCAAATGATATCCTTGATGGATCGGCTTTTGAAGCGAGAAAATCTAGACTTGAAGTTGACCTCGTATCGCGTTCTCGCTACTGGGAACGATACTGGTTTGATCGAGTTCATCAAATCCAAAGCCCTTGCGGACATACTGAAAGAACATGATAAGCTCACCTCGTACATTGCTTTGCATAATCCAGACCCTCAAGCGCCCAACGGATGCACTGCGGAGTCGATGCAGAACTTTGTGAAGAGCTGCGCTGGGTACTCCGTGATGACTTACTTGCTCGGCGTTGGTGACCGGCACTTGGATAACTTGATGCTTTCACCAGATGGCAGGTTATTTCACATAGATTTCGGCTTTATCATGGGTCGAGACCCAAAAATATCGCCACCGTCGATGAAGCTTTCTAAAGAGATGGTTGAGGCGATGGGAGATGACTTTAGTGTGTTCAAAACGTACTGTTGCGAGGCATACAACATTTTACGAAAGAGTGAGAGCGTGGTCTTGCTTCTGAATCTTTTCAGTCTCATGGCGCATGCGAATATTCCGGATATAAACATCAACCAAGATTATGAAAAATCTTTGCTCAGATTCGAATCGAAATTCGCGCTACATCTCGATGACGAGGCTGCCATGCAGCACTTCAACAGCGAGATTCATAGCTCGATCAACGCTCTGTTGGATCCCATATTTGAGAGAGTGCACCGCGCGGCTCAGTACCTGAGATAGAGAAATGTTTGAAATTTAGATTTAGAAATTTAGCGTCGCACCTTGTTGATTGAATCGATTGTTGCTGTCGGATGTTTGATTCACTCTATCGCTAGTTTTGCTACCTAAACTATCCTACGTTTGGGATTGTTACTACTCGATGTCTCGTAAAAGAGCCCGGCGGCGCTTTTCTCTGCTCGACTTCAGTACGTCTTCGAGATCATACAACTCGGCTAGCTCATTCCATGTTTTACTTTTAATCAGCGCGTTTCCTTCCGGTGAATTTAAAGCCTTTTGATAGCCTAGTATCTCTCTCAACTGGAATCGCGTCAAGTTCAACGGGTTGTCATACTCAATCGCTCGCGTCAGGAATCGCTTCTTTGCTTGTTCAATCGGTAGCATTCCTTCGGGCCTAAAGATTGAAAGATTCCACTGTGCTCCTCTAGCGCACATTGCACTCGCCGCGCCGGTTTGCTGGCGAATCTTTGCAAAGTCTTCGTAGCAGACAATATCGCCATTCGCAATAACTGGACAACTCACCGCTTCGACAACATTTTTTATCAAATTCCAGTGAGCTGGCTCTCGTGGACGCTGGGGTACAAATCGCCCATGCACAGCAAACGCCGAGACTCCACAGGATTCGATTATCTTTGCGAGCTCAGCCGTTTTGTGTTCTGACTCAAGCAGTCTGATTTTGCACGTCACGTGAGTTTCCGCAGGCAAGTTTCTTCGCAGCGTCGTCAAGATATCCCGGACGAGCTCTGGCTGATCTAATAACTTTGCGCCCATACCACCCGCAGCGCTAAAGTGTTTTGGACATCCCATGTTAACGTCAATAGCCGCCACATCGTTTGCAACGAGTTCGGCGCTTTGCAACGCTAGAGCCGCCGAGCTGGTTCCAACCTGGAAAACCACGCGCTCCTTCTCCTCCGGTATCGTGCGGAACATCAACGCACCTTTTGCATCGATGAAGTCAATGCTGCCGAGCTCTTTGTTGACGACGCGCTTGCAAGTTACGAATCTCTTGTCGACTAGTTCCTCAGAGTACACCAAATCTGCGCCGTACTCGTGCGCAACCAGACGCGTAGCCAGCGTGCTGACTCGAACCATAGGTGCGAGGATGTTCTTACCCGTGTAAAACTCGCGCGCGTTATCTGGCGCGGACATTGCCGCGACAACGGGCGTCGGTGCGTCGCACGACACCGTGTGACGCATCGTTGACGACGTCAGCAAAGGCGACTACAGGTAATACTCGAACGTCACTGTGCGTTCGCAACATCGCGGCGATGAGATCACCTTCATTTGCGCTCGCGCCTAGTGCAACAAGATACGAGTTTACTACGCGAACTCGCGCGACGCGACGACGACACACCTGCGTCGTCACGGCGCTACCGACGCTACCGCTAAGCACCAAGGAACAGATAGCGCAAGCAGCAGACGCGGTGAAGCTCGCTCTGGATGACGGCAAATCACTGCAATCCGTCGAGATGAACTTGCCTCTGATCGGAGCGACGGATTTAGACGATTGGCCAGGGGGAGTTGCACAGCAGTACCTCGCCTTGGCTCCCATGTTGAACGAGCTTCTGAAGACACTCAACGCCAGCAAGGAAAACACCAAACAGCGCAGTATCGAAGACGGAGATGCCATTTACGCATTAACTTTAGCGAACGATGTCGTGGTTACGTTTCCGACGGCAGAAGTTCTCAATGACTTGCGCGATATTGAGAAGCAAAAATACCGCCTGAAGGTAATCGCTAATCCGCAATGGAATACGACAGGCGGTTCCAATATCATCAGCGACTTTGGGATTGGTCCATGGAAGAAGCGCGCTGAAGACTTTATTGACAAGTTTGAAGTGACGTACTATTTACGTGAACAGCGAATTCAAGGCGAGATCGTTCGAACGCTCAAAGTTTACCCGCATCCTTGGCAAGTTTTTGCTTTGGCACCGGACGCGACGAACAAAATTGTCGCTGAGCCACTAGGGACGTTTGAGAGAAGACCACTGTACGATGAATTGAAGAAAATACTAGAATCTCGAGAGGGCTCAATTGCTGCGATGAACTGGGTCGAGCGTGCCAAGCGCGAGGCGACTTTCAACGCTAAAAGTTTAGAAGCACCTTCGAAGCAAGAATAGATTTGTTGTTGTAGAAAGAATAGGTTCTTACACTCCCACAGTACAACTTCAGTGTGCGCCGCTCTTGGCAACAAGACATATCGTCACGCATACGCACTACGATTGATCCACTCGATAACAATTCACTCTGCGCGTTGACGTGCTTGTTCATAGTTTAAAGTCGAGCCATGACCCGGGATCGCGGTGGACAACCTTCGGTGCTTCAAGAGCTATTCTTGGTCGCATGTAGCGCCGTACTGTCCATGGTCGTGCTGAACTTTGGTCTTAAACGAATGGATCCGAATAGACAGACTAGCAAGGCGGCTATAGAGCGCAAGAAAGAACTGGCCGAGCGGTTGGGGCGACCGAAACTGGACACCAACGTGTATGAAGACGTAATCGCTGCGGATGTAGCGAACCCAGCTCACATCGACGTCACGTTCGAATCCATCGGTGGATTAGAAGATACGAAACACTCTCTTTACGAGCTGGTGATCTTACCGTTGGTACGTCCAGAGCTCTTCGCCGGTAAGCTCCTCCAACCAGCAAAAGGGGTGTTGTTGTACGGCCCACCTGGGACGGGGAAAACACTTCTCGCCAAGGCGTTGGCGAAAGAGTCTGGTGCGTGCTTCATCAACGTCCGATCGTCGACACTGCAGAGTAAATGGTTCGGTGACGCTCAGAAACTCGTTTCGGCCGTGTTCACATTAGCTTGGAAGCTGCAGCCCTCAATAATTTTCATCGACGAAATAGATTCTTTCTTAGGCACTAGAAAGTCGAGTGAGCATGAGGCAACGTCGTCGATGAAAACCGAGTTTATGACCCTTTGGGATGGTTTCAACACCGATGAAAACGCGCGGGTAATGGTGCTCGGGGCGACGAACAGACCGTGGGATGTGGACGAGGCAATTTTGAGACGCCTTCCGAGGGCGTTTGAAATTGGCCTCCCAAACAAAGAGCAGCGCGCACACGTGTTGGCCGTGACATTGAAGGGAGAAAACTTGGAAGTCGACTTCAGTGCCGCGAGAGAAGACGCTCCTCTTTGGAAGATTGCGGGCGAAACCGAGGGCTACAGCGGCAGCGATTTGCGAGACTTGTGCAAGCAAGCGGCATATGGACCAGTTCGCGACTTTCTTGACAACGAAAGACGGGAGGCAAAGAACGGACGTATTGGCATAGAACGAATGAACATGCGTCCTCGTCCAATCACCTATAAAGATTTTAAAGAAGTTCTCCTCTCCGCGCCTCCATCGGCAGAAGCGGCATCTCTTTATCAGCAAACGGATTTCCGACGACGTTCGCAGAGAGACATGAGAGCCGATGGAAACGCTGGCACGGCTCACATGCAGCAAATCCTCGCTCAGTTCATGGAAATGATGCAGAACAACAAAAGCAAAACCGACTCTGATGGTCTTGATTAATAAGATACATGCTAAATACAGTTTCTAAAATCCCATTGCTAGCACGGCGTGAATAGACTGATCGAACCCAGTACATACTGCCAATCCTCGTTTGTCGTCATGCCAATCCCAACTGCTGATTGGTTGCGATGCGATTGTCTTAGATAAAATGCGTCTCAGTGCTCCTGATTCGGTTTTCCGGTTGGCCGGATATTCATACCTATATAACGCTACCGAACCATCGCCTAGCAAAACGGCTGAAACCTCCCTGTTTTGAGGCAGATGACGGACGCCCCATATCGTAGTTCGAATTTCCATACTATGGCGAAGTGACCGAAGTATGTGCCCGTTGTCTTCGCTGCGCGCGTCAAATACAACGAGCTGGCTTTCTAAACACGCTGCTGTGAATTTGTTCATGGGAATGTCTTTTCGGTCAAACTCTACACCACAGACCCCGTTTGCTACATTTTCTTCATACCTAATTGATCCCGTGCGCAAGTCAAACATTTTAACGTCGCCGTTTTCATAGCCAGCAAGCACGCATCTTTCTTGATTGTCAAAAGAGTTGCCAAATGCGACACACCAACACTCACATGTAGCTGAGCCATTTGAGTCAAACACTGCAACGGCATCATTTAATCTCGTGTCCCACACTTTGACTGAGCCATTTCGGCTTCCAGTGACTATTTCTGGTGCTCCTATTCCGTTTTCTCCGCCTCCACAGCCATCGATTGTATTGATAGCGGAATCGTGCGCGTTGATGACCGAGCGTGGCTTGTTGAGCCGCTCCAAGTCCCACATTTCCAACTCTCCGGAAAATCCTCCTGTAGCAAAGAGCCGGTCCGGTAGTGTGTGAGCACCAAATGTCCCACACCTAAGGCCGTTTTCACGGTCGGTACTTTCCAAGTGCATGATCCCACTTTCACTTAACTCGTACACGCTGAGTCTTCCGGTTGACTTTGCGGTCGCACCGAGGACAACAAAACGCACGCTGTCGGGTATCCATCTCACATCGTGAGGCGTGCAATCGGCCGCAGTTGTTCTTGAATATTCTAAGATATCAAGCATTTGTTTGTATAAGCTTAAGAGACGTAGCGTCGAAAAGTGTCGTGATGTGTGCACTGCATGAATTTTAATTTTGACTGAATTACGAGCCAACTTAGAACTCAATATTATTTGAACAACTGAATGAACTTATGCAAGAGTGTACTGTATTGCGTCTATAAGTATTAGAAAATGAAGGGACTACAGCCTTGTGCGCTGCAAAACACCAGCCAGGCCTACATTTTATTTAACTAACACGTTGCTGAGCTCGCAGAGCAACCAGAACGCGCAAGCTACAAGGCAGGTGCATTTCGTGTCTCGATTACTTACCGCCAAGCGTGGGGAAGGCGGAAGCGTCTTCGATCTTGATGTTCGCGCCTCCGCGGCCACCTCGGCCACCGCGACCAGAGTCACGGCCACCACGGCCGGAGTCACGGCCACCGCGACCAGAATCACGGCCACGACCGCCGCGGCCAGAATCGCGACCGCCTCGGCCACCACGGCCGCCACGGCCACCTCGGCCACCGCGATCGTCGCGATCATCCGCAGGTTGAGACGGGTTGATTCGGAAACCAACATCGATTTTTTGCTTCTCAGCAGTGTTCTTCGTGCGCTCACGCTTAGCCTTAGGACCAGTCGGGTTACCAAGGTCGATGTCAGCTTGCTCGCGTTGGGCCAAGGAGAGACCTTCAAACGCAGAGGTATCGATCACCTTTGCGGCGGGCGGCTTCCACTGAGCAGCAAGGGCCTTCTTGGCTTCAGCTTTGAGAGCTTGCGCCTGCTCGAACGTGAGTTCGTTCGATGGCTCGGCGACTTCAGCGGGTTCAGTTTCACTGTCCGCGTCAACAGTTGCGCCGACCTCAGCGAGTTCATCACCAGGTTTCCCCCAGTTAGCCTTACCGGCACCACCGCGATGGCCTTCGTGACCTCGACCAGACGCATCACGTCGGTCAAAATCGCGTCGAGAGCGTTGACGAGCTTCGCCGCCCTCGCCTCGACCTCGACCGCCGCGCTGAGATGAGCGCGAGTGACCTTTATGATCACCTCGCCCGCCCTTCGCATGGAAGCTCTTTTGGCCTTCGCTTCCGACGACTTCGCCTTCGAATTCGCGAGTAGCCTTAGATACGGGCTTGGCGGGTTTGGATCCATCGTTCACTCGTGCGGGAGCAGCGGCTGGATGAAATCGAACAACGCGTAATTCCGAACGTCAGTGTCAAATGTTCAATTGGGGTTTACCGCGACTCGGGGTTGAGAATCCATCGGATTCGTCGCGCGCGCGGCATCGGGTTCGATCATCGACGACGCGCTAACGATGACGTCTTATTTTTTATCGCACGTCGCGCGCGCATGACCGTTCCAACGGTCGCGCGCTCGTTCGTGCGCGCGTGTTCGCGATGCCTATGAAGCACGCACCTTTCGCCACTGGCTTGGCGTCACCCGTCGGCTTTTTCCCCGCCGCCGGCGCGGGCGCCGCGTCGTCGTCCAACGCGCCGAACGGGTTGGCGGAGAAGGACATTTTGGCGGGTCCTCAACGCCGTGCACGCCGCGTCGATCGCGAGTTCGCACGAGTGAAGTCGCCCGCACACTGCCGACGGTCGTTGGGTGCGAAACGACCGCGCGGGCGGCGTCGAGGCGCGAAACGAGCGGGAAGTCGACGACGGACGACGGGTGATCGCGATGATGGCGATGCGTACGACGACGCGCGCGACTTTGGGACATAAAAACGTGAAACCGAGTGCGTTACAGGGAACTCGTGACACGACGAGTCAAAAGGGCGTCACGATGGTCCTCCCAAAACCTAGCGCACGTGAAAAATGCCCGAACGCGCGGCGCGTTCGGGTGAACCCCGCGAAAACAAAACATCGCCCCGTCACTCGTCGTCGAGATCGAGTATTCATGGAGATCGTCCCGAACTACGGCTCCGAGGAAGCGTATAGCGCACGACCGGTGCGATTAGACTCGCAAGAACTCCAGCGTCTCGCCAAAAAGCTCGCATTTCACACCGGAAAAGCGGCGTGGACGTTTGGAACCACGTTCTTAGTGCTCGTGGTGCCGCTCATCGTACAGCTTCATCGCGAAGAGCAACTCATTGAATTGGAAAAAGAACAACTCGGAGTTTTGAATCAACCGAGCGGGATCGTGGCGGAATAATCGTCACGCAGACGGAGAGAATTACGGGGGTTTTGAAGACAACCTGCGCGCGCGAAGACAAGGCCGAGGCGAGTTTCGAGCACAAGAACGCGTTGGTTTGGGAGAGGAGAGTTATAATTTAGCAAGTGATTGATAGTACATCAATAGCAGTCGATCGAGAGCGAGAAAACGATGAGCGGAGCTCTACAGATTTTCTCGTTGTACAGGACGATCTGTCGCGCGCATCGAATGTTGCCAGAGCCGATGAAAAGCTTGGGTGACGCATACGCCCGAGAGGAATTTAGAACCCATTTAAGGAGTAAAAACGTTAGTGTTAAACAGTGGCAGGAGTTTGTTTCGGGTTGGAGCGGTTACGTGCGCTCGATCCAGGGTGAAGGTGATGATCTCATCTCAGGTGATCTTGACCAAGACGTTTTAGAGGCGCTATCGCCTGAACAGCAACAGCAGCTCGAACGTCTGAAGGACGAGGCACTCAAGATGAAGTTCAAGAACCCCGATCGCTATAATCAGTGATTTCGCGCTTGATGCTATCGGCGTCAGGAGACAGATAGAGCTGGTTGTTAAGAATGGGCAAGCGCTCTTGAAGCGCCTCGGGACAACAATCTACCGCCGTGGGTCGTTTACTTTTGTAATCACACGACAAACTTCATAAATTCACGTGATGCCTGAAATTGGTGTCGCGAGGGACAATCTTAAGATCCAGTATGACGAAGAAATCATCGATACTCCGGAACGTTTGGCGTCAGTGCGTGCAAAGTTTGAGCCAAAGCGAAATACTTCGCCCTCATTGAATGTTGAAAATATCTCACGCACGCTTGTCGAGATGAATAGCGACATCACGCAACTGAAAACTGATCTTGGAGATTTGAAAATTCTTCTCTCAAACTTTAATCTTTGTCACGATAACGGCTTTCAAAAGAATGCCGAGTTTGATCCCACGTCACTGAGGCCTGCTTCCAGCGATGCAGCGCCGCGCACCTTCGCGCAAACAAAGTCCGGGTCGATTTTGTCTTCAGTGAGCGCAATCTTGAGCGGCGAAATGTAGCTGTGCTGTTGATACTTGATGTAAGAGCTCTAATAAAGTATCTTTCGTTATTCACGTGTCGCGTCCTACATTTTACGACTACAAGCTTTTGTGCTGCACATTTCGCGATTAAATATCGATGGACTCAAGCATCGACCCTTCGTCGATAATGAGCTTTCTTCTAGGTTCAACATCTTTTGACATGAGCGTTGAAAACATATGGTTCGCCGCCGCGCCGTCGTCCACAGTCAAGCGCTTAAGCGTGCGCGTTTTAGGATCCAAAGTTGTTGACCACAGTTGCTCAGGCATCATTTCACCGAGCCCTTTGAAGCGCTGGATGTGATATTTCGGGCTGCTCTCCGGTATACTCGCGATATATTTTTGCAGCTCGGGTTCGTCGTAGCAATAAACTTCTTTTTTGCCAACCACGACCTTGTAAAGTGGCGGAACAGCAGCGAAAACATATCCCTTTTCAAACAAATCCCGCTGGTATCGATACAAAAATGTGAGCAACAAGGTTCGAATGTGCGCGCCATCGACATCTGCATCCGTTAAAATTATGATCTTGGAATATCGCAGTGCCGAAATGTCAAGTTCCTCACCCATGCCTCCCAACCCAAGTGCCGAAATCATGTTCGTAATTTCTGTATTCTTGTACAACACGGACGCGTCGAGTTTTCGTTCCACATTCATAATTTTACCTCTCAGGGGTAAAACGGCTTGGAATCCCCGATCGCGACCTTGCTTGCAACTACCACCGGCAGAGTCCCCCTCGACTAAAAAGATCTCTGTCTTATCGGCATCAGAAGAAGAGCAATCCGATAGTTTGCCTGGTAAACGATGGGCCGTTAAAACAGTTTTCCGCCGCACCATCTCTCTCGCTCGCTTTGCAGCCTCAGACGCTTTGAAAGCGGACGACGCCTTTGCAAATACGGATTTCAAAATTTCCGGATTTAGCTCCATGTGCCCCGCAATCGCGTCGCTAGCTACAACCTCTACGATTCTACGCACATCTGTGTTCCCCAAGCGCGTCTTGGTTTGACCTTCAAATTCTGGATTTGGAACCCAAACAGCGATGACGCCCGATAGACCTTCGCGCACGTGATCACCTCCTAAGTTCGGATCTGAATCTTTCAGAAATTTGGCTTTACGACTGAGAGAGTTAATCGTTCTCGTGAGAGAGTATTTAAGACCATCGAGGTGCGTCCCACCATCCGTTGTTCGAATGCTATTCGCGTAACCCAACAGAGTGTCTGAGTAGGAATCGGCCATCCAACAAAGCGAGCCTTCAACGCGAACGCCTTCTAATTCTCCCTTGAAAGTGATAGGCTCATGCAAACGAGTTGCATCGGAAGTAAGGTCCATCACGTAGTCTCTTAAGCCATCAGTGAACAACATCTTTTCCTCAACCATGCCACCCTTCTTCTTGTCGTAGGAACTTAGATTCAACTCGGTCCCGCTGTTCAAAAATGCGAGTTCTTTCATTCGAGTGCGGATCGTGTCCACACTGAATACTATCTTATCAAATATCTGGTCATCAGGCTTGAATCGAACCGTAGTTCCCTTCTTTTCACCGTTGCCAGACTGCTTCGTCTCTCGCATGTCCCCGAGCGCAACGCCTCGAGAGAATGATTGCCTGTATTCATTCCCTTCACGGTACACCGTGACTTCGACAAGCTCTGAAAGCGCATTAACTACTGAAATACCCACACCGTGGAGACCACCTGAGACTCGATAGCCGCTTTGATCGCCCCCAAACTTCCCCCCCGAGTGTAAAATCGTGAGCACCGTTTCCAATGAGTTCTTTCCTGTTACAGGATGCGTATCCGTTGGAATCCCACGTCCATCATCCGAAACGCTCACAAATCCATCGTCATCGACGATGACCATTACGCTGCTCGCATGTCCAGCCTGGACTTCGTCCACGGCGTTGTCCAAAACTTCCCACACCAAATGATGCAAGCCTTTCGCGCTCGTGCTCCCAATATACATCCCTGGACGCTTTCGCACGGGCTCCAGCCCTTGTAACACTTGAATCGATCCCGCATCATATTTTCGCATATCCTTCTCTTTCTCTTTCGACGACGTCTCTGAAGTCGAACTGATCGCGCGAGTTTGAACATTCACGTTCATCATCGTCCTCGCGTTTCGCCGTCGCGCCGCGCTCGCGTCGCCGTCCATTTCCCCTCGCCATCTCACTCCATCGTTCGCGCGCTGCGCTGTTAATCCTCTGACTTCGTCGCTCGTCCTCTTATCGTTCGTTTTCATCGTCATCATCCCTCGCACGCTTCGCGCTCGTTGTCTCCAGCCCGCGCGCGCGAACGCGCTCGCCATCCTTTGTGTCGTCTTTCCTTCGAATACCCGAGCGATCGCGCGTTTCCTTCCCTCGTCCTCTCGTGTGCGTTCGTTCGTCGCCCTCGACGTCGTTCTCCCGCAAAGCGTCGCGCGCATCGGTCGGCCAGTGTCGCTCACCATGCCTCCATTCCTCCATTCGTTCGGTCGTTCGGTCGTTCGATCGGTCGTTCGTTCGTTC
>Ga0222713_10000701_pt1 | contig 37789 bp, 62 predicted proteins | sample C33_649DmetaG_FD_165061 | JGI IMG/M metagenome (GOLD analysis project Ga0222713, IMG submission 165061) | Estuarine water microbial communities from San Francisco Bay, California, United States - C33_649D | ecosystem: Environmental > Aquatic > Marine > Unclassified | place: USA: California... | reverse complement strand
ATATGATCAATTTTTATAAATTTGTTATATAAAAGCTATTGACATTACGAACAGGTTATGATAGTCGTTCCATTACCCATATAAAATGTCTTATACTATATAGCACTGTTTAAATGTATATTGCCCTGTATATACCATAGTTATCCACAGATTATCCACAGAAATATCCACATTTATGTAATAGTTATCCACAGGATATAAACAAGTTGTGGACAAAAGTGGACGGGGGGAGTAAAAGCTTTTACTTTATTGGTCTTATAAAAGGTGTTATTGGACCTTTGTAGTCATCATCATCTGACCATTTGCCTGTAGCAAAACCTACCTCTTGTTCTTTAGGTTTATATCCTCCTATATGGGGATTCATCATCTCTTTGCTAACCCGCCGACCTTTGGGATAAGTGATGTGAACGACTCCATTGGAGTTATCCACAATTGGTTTCTTGGATTCTCTATTCCATAGATATAATAAAAACAGGGCATATAAGCATGCAAAGAATAGCTCGATCATTTAAAGATACCTATAAAGTGATCATCGATTGGATTGTTAGGATCCCTAACATAATCTATCGATACCACGCTAAAGTATTTATTGACGATATCTAATACCTGAGTATTGGTATCATCCATCCATAGCCTACTATGTAAGATAAGTTTATTAGTCTTTAGATCCTTAAGATATTCATGTAGTTCATCATCGTGAATATGTTGAAATACTAGGCTAGCTAATACTGTATCAAAGGGTATCTCTTTTACCTCCGCCCACTCTGAGCTATAGGTAATATTGGAAGCCTTATTCTCATCTGGCACAAGTTCGATCATATTGGGCAAATCAAACCCTATAACCTTATCGTATCTCTTAGATAGGGCTAGGGTGTTTCTGCCTACCCCGCATCCAAAATCTAGTGCGTATGAGCCACCTGTGGCTAAATCTAGGACCTCAGCATATACTGGCATATCCTTAAATGCACCCTTATATCCTGTAAGAATGGCATCAGCGGCATTATTTTTATCTAACGATTGCCAGAATGATTTCATATTAATCTCCTATCTTCTGGTAAATCAAGGGGTGTAGGTGGTGTCACCTTACACCCGCAAGAATAACATTCACACTCTTTTAGCCCGTATGCAGCGATCTCATAACTTTCTGGGTCGAACATTACGACCATTTTAAAGTGTTGTGAGCCGCACATAGGGCATACTGGTGTGGGGATACCTTCTAGTTCGGCGTTCACTTTTCGGCCCTTATTTTATCTAAGTCTACATTAAGTGTAATGACATATGGATATTCTTTTCTAAATCCTATTATCCATGCAACCGTTCTTAATACATTGGCTTTCCATCTGGGCATCTCTAGTATCTTGAACAGGTTATCTTGTGACATTACGACTCTATTCCTGAAGCTTCTTCTACGAACCCGTTTTCTCTATCGAACAAAACAAATTCTAGAGTTTGGACATCAAATGTCTCTTTAAATATAGATAGAACTTTATCTAGTTCTAGCTTGCCGCATGTGTATAGATCGAACTGTACCAAGGATGGGTCTGCCTCATCCCAGATATGGAAGGCAATATGGCTAGTCTCTATCATGACTACAGCAGTCAAACCCTTGTTTCCGTCCTTATCCACATAACTTGCAAAAGGCCCCTTTATAATCTTCATATCAATCTGATTGACTAGATTGGTAAGGAAGTCGATGCCTTCTTGCTCAGTCTTTATTGGGTTATGCACTTTGGCATTTACCAATAGGTGTTTGTGAAATATCATTTCTTTCCTCCTTTGCTGTTTTCGTAATCTTTGAAGCATTTACCGCATACAAAGAATATCTTTTCTTCTACCGCCACAATCTGCATTAGGTTCTGTGGGAACTGCTTTAAGCAATCGTGGCACCTACCCTTTAGGCTCATTCTTCAAAAAACTCCTGGCTTTCTATAAGGTCGTTGACCTGTGGTTTTTGTGTGCCGTACTTGTATTCTTCTGACCCTAGCCATTGCATTCTAGATTTACCGCATAGGCATGGTGGAACCATGTGTACTTTTTCTGGCAATCCCGTCTCTATAACCATGATGGTCTTACAAGACTTACACTTAAATATAAACTTATCCATTAAAACAAAGGGAGTTGATCATCATAATTCGGCTCACTTTCGACCTCTATATATCTTACTTCATCTATGATCTTAGAACTTAAAGCAGTACTAATCATTTGATCTGAAGATCCTCCAGGTCTGGGCTTAGATGAGAAATAAACTATGTAATAAGCTTCTGGCTTTACTGCTTTTAGCAGAGCACCATTGGCTATAGCCTTCTTTACACTGTCTGTTCTCTTGGCCCCTGGCCGTTTTTTGTCTCCCTCATATCCTCCCTTCGCTTCAACATATTGCTCGTTTGCGTAGAAATCTATTTCTATCCCAGCACCTGGAATAAAAACATTTTTTTCAACATCAATGAATCCCAAGTCATTTAGATCTTGTAAGACTAACCCTTCAAAATCATCACCAGACTTTTTAGATTCTGACTGAAAACTCATTTCTTTTTCTTGGCTGGTGCTTTCTTCTTAGGCTTTACTACTACTTCTTCTTCGTCTGCTTCAAGAAGACGCTTAATCAAATCTTCATTCTTGGCTGCAATTGCAATGTCTTCCTTGGTCCATATTTCAAATCCTACATACCAATGGATAAATCCAATAGTCAGACCCTTGTACCAATGGCAGTATGAGACTTCAAAGCCCCATGAATCCCATTTACCTGCAAATACTTTTAACTTCATTTTTCCTCTTTCATAATAAATGATGCAGCCTCTTCATAGCCTGAGCTATGTAACAGGTCTGCTATTCTTTCCCGCTCTCGCTTAGCCGCTTTTTTACAGCCGTTGCAAGGGCACTGCCAATCAGTTTTCTTGTAGGTTATCTGGTCTCGTGGATCCCGAAGATGTGACGTCTCCGCTGCTTGTAGGTCCATTTATCCATATCCATTTCCCATAGCCAATGCCCCTCTGTGAGCCTTGGTACATTCTTCCATTCTCCATATCAATAAGCACCCATTTAGCTGGAGCCTTTGTATGAATAGTTAATTCAACAACATCATCAAGCTCTGGAACCTCTCCACCGCTTGCTAGCTTTCTACTTTTTGCCATATTTCATTTGAATGAAGCATACAATCCAACCAGCAGCAAAACCTGCTAGCAACCACAATGGGTGTAGGTATGTAACGTCCATTACTTGTGCTCCTTTGTTATATGATTATTTAAAGTCATGTGTGCAAATCCAGATCGAACCTCTATGTCACGCTTGCACGTTGGGCATACTACTATTCTATTGCTAGCCATATCTACCATTTCTCTAGTGGACAACTGTTATATATATATTGTACTAGATATTCACCAGATTGTCTACACCTTCCATCCTTCAACATGAATAATGGACACTCTAAGCATATCTCTGTACGCCTATCTAGTTCGTCAAATTTGATAATCGTCGTCTTCTTCTTCTGAGAAATCGAAGTCGACTTCTTTGAATGCGTCTGCAATAGACATTACGACGTAGTACATAGCTCCCCCAAATGCTGCAAGTATGCTACTTACTACTGCGAACTTCTTCAGTCTTTTCCCAAACAATGACATCCTTACCCTCCGTCCAAGCCTGCTTGTATTTGTCTCTCTGGTTCTTTAAATCTTTAATTATTTTGTTTGCTGTCATCCAGCGATTTGTGTTCCACCATACTGCCAAGATTAGGTAGAATATAATGATCTTTTCAATCATTAGGTCTACCAGCGTCTTCCCAGAACTTCTCCCGCCCCATAGCATCTGTGACTATCATTGGGCTAGATTCGTACTCTGCGGTGTCTGGATAGTCGCTAAGTATTTGATTGCATAAAAGTAAGATAGCTTTGTTAGACTTTCCTAACTCCATAATTGCTGGCATAGTATTAAGATCTTCTGAATAATTTCGCAGAAAGTTTACAAGAAGCTTGTCAAACTCTGTGTTGATTGGATGTGCTTCCGCTGCAGCAAGCACAATGTTGGGTAGCCCAAATGGTGGTGGCAATGGAATGTCAGACATTAGAACAACTTTCTGATCTCTGGTAGTGGCAATGCGCCGATGTTCTTCTTTACTTCACCGTTTGTATATGCCATAAGGGTAGGCACAGACTTAACATCCATGTCGATTGCTAGCGTTCCGTTATCATCTACGTCAATCTTTACATACTTGATGTCAGGCTGTTCCTGCAAAAATGCTTCTATGTTTGGCTGCATACGCTTGCATGGCTGGCACCAGTCTGCTGTAAAATGCAACAAAACCTTTTCGTTACTGGATACTATCTCTTCAATTTGATTCTTGTTCATTTAATGCCTTCTCTATCTCTTCTTTGAACGTCTTTAGTACAAAGTCGGTTACTGAGGCACAATAGGCCATCTTTGTATCCGCCTCTACAAGATCCATATCCTTACCGTTATAAAGGGTGTGGAATAGCTTTTTAGCCACTTCCGCTGCGATAATACTTAAGTCTTCGTTATCCATTTTTACTCCATTTGATTATGTTTTGCAGGTTGTTTAATTTTTCTTCTAGTCTGGTATCCATCTCTAACTTCTTAGATTCTGGTATCTGGTTGTATACCGCTAGTAATTCTTCTATTGCACCCAACATGTTGGTCAGATGCTTAGTTATATCATCTCTCATTCGCTTAGGTAAAGGAACGGTGGCTCTACGCCCATTGTGTATTCTGCAGAGGCTTCAAGAGCCTTTGTCAGGCGTGTACGTGGGTTCTTGATATGCTTGGTTGAGTGCAAGCTTCCAAGAGCAAATTGGTATCCGCTTCCGATAGCAAAATACTTATCGTAGTATTCCCCCATGTTAAAGTCAGTATCCATTACAAATAATCTACCGTGAACTCCAATGATCAAATCGGATATGTTGTCATCATCTTTATCAATGATGAAATTATTCTTCACAAGACACTTCTGAATTGCGTCAACAAAGTCGATGCACATTGTCTTTTCTAGATTTCTTTTGTTAGGAATTGGTGGATAGAAGTCATATTGAAGCAATTGACCCATCCTAAAGCTGTTAGAGAAACCAATTATGTAATCATCTACCATGAAAACTTTGGCATCTTTGCGCTTATGAACTGATCCAATGTCTGAATCGCTTGCAGCACTGTCACAAGCCATGTGCACTTTTCCGTTACTAATTACTCCCACAACGCAGGTCATATTTTGGCCCCCTTCGCCCTCAATCTATAATACCGTAGATTTTTCTTCAGGTCAACAACCCTGTTATAATTAGATATAAATCCATTTACAATTAAATAAGGAGACATTTTGGGTATGGAAAGTACGATTGCGGTGGCCCTACTGGGTATATTGGGAAGCTTTATTACATATTTATTGACTAAGCCCCAACAGAAGGCTGACGTTACAGGAGTAATTTCGGAGGCTGCAAACACTTCCGTTGAAACTCTTCTTCGTGTTATGGAAGAATTACGTGATGGAATGGATGAAATTAAATCCACTAACGAACTCCTAAAGTGTGAGATTGATAAACTTGTGGAAGAAAACGTTCTTCTTCAGTCTGAAATTCAGGAACTTAAAGTACAAAACGACAAACTCTTGGCGGAGAATGTCAAGCTTCGTAAAGAGATCCATAAACTTAGCAACGAACTTTCTAAATAATAATTTCTGTTGCTGTAATATCTTTACCGTGATATTTACGTTTAACTATATAATCTCTTACCTTGTCAGGCCCGTATTGTCTACCCGCTAGAATAATTGTCCAACGTGGTTCAAACTTTTCGTTAATGCAAGCATCACACATGATAAGATTAATATCAAATAAGGCAGACTTTGTTGGTGTCAGCCTGTGCTTTTGTTTACCGCAAGAGTAGCAAAGCATTTATTCTTCCTCTTCTTCCCAGAACTCTGGGTATCTTATTTCTTCTACGATATCAAAATCATCGTTCTCTACATATGTTTCGAACATTGTTTTGTCTTTAATATATCTAACCTTTGAGACATGTGCCCCATAGGATACAAGCTCTCCATATATTCCCTCTGAATGGATATATATAAAATCGCCGTCGCTCATATTCCTTCCGCCCCTTCAAGATCGCATTTGATTCCAAATGACTCTATTACTGCCTTCATGGTGTGTAAATACTCCATGATAGTTATATGTTCCATTGGACTAAATTCTGTTATGTTTGATTCATAGATTCTCAACGAGAGCATCCCTGGATATTCCACAACAGAAACCTTGAGTTTAGGGTAAGGTGTCTTAATCTCTCTTATAGCCTTCTGTACTTCTTTGCTATACAACACGATATACCCCAAGTTTTTCTAGCACAAGTCTCCAGTCCTCCTGTGACTTATGCATGTTTCGAGCACGGTCTACTTTACCGCTATTTAAATATATTCCGCCCCATACTCCTACTTCGTTACCATCTATTCCAGCTTGATGACAATACTTTATTACTGGACATGATAAACACATAGAGTCAATGGTTGACGCATGTATTGGATCTTCTTCGTACTTATCGAAGAAGTAATCTGTAGGCATTCCATTGCAAGCTGCAAGATCCTGCCATCTAAAGTTCTTTTTATCTAAACCTAGTTTATTTAATATTTCCGACACTGGTAGGTACTTTCCAAAGTCCGTCGTTGTTTACGACGATCCGCTTTGCAGTTCCCCATTGGCCATCATGAAATCTACCATTTTTCTTCGACCATCCTGTGTGTGTAGGAGTCCATACGATTAGATCGTAATTTTCCCACCAGGCATTCGGGGTTGTTCTAACAAATTTTTCCGCCTGATTTAGATTTAACATTCTGAATTTGTATTCAGCCATTAACCGTTCTTTCTCATAGTTGTTTGTTCGGACTTTTCTATTTGAGCAATATAGCCTACAATATATCTAAGACAACGCTCAATCTGCTTTAGTGTTGAGGATATCTCTTTTAATGTCTCTAGTATTTGCTTAAACATATATATATAATATCAAATTTATAGGGTATATGTCAAGCGTTTTTGTACTCTATTACTCTGATTTTATTTGATTGTGCTGATTCACGGATCTTACCCGCCTTGTAGTCTGCGCCTTTGTTGAACAAAAGCATAAAGTCTGGGGACTGGTCTAAGACCTTCTGAATGCGTTCTTCTAGAGTTGCGGACTTATTAGGTATAAATTCAGATACCTTAAATCCTTTTCCAGTTAAGAAAGCTTTAGTCTTAGCAACATAAGAACCAGCCATTTGCTCTGCACCCTCACGATCCAAATGTAAGAAATGAATTTGATTATCATCTTCTGACATTTCTTGGATTGCTAAGGTAATTGCTCTGGCCAATATCATATCGTTATCCCAATCTTGGGATCCAGTAACCCACAGCTTCATTGAACACCTATGCTGTTTGTTCTGTAGCTGGTGCTTCTTCAGCAGGAGCTTCTGCAGGTGCAGCAGGTTCTTCTGCTGGTGCAACTGTTTCGGCTGGTGCTGGTGCTGCAGATTCTGCTGTTACAACATTTTCTGCAGGAGTTTCTACCACTGGTTCTGCTGGTGTTTCTGCAACTGGTGCAGGAGTTTCAGCGGGAGCAGAAGATTCTGTTACAATTTCTGGCTCTAGTGGTTCGTCGTTTTCTTCTTCAAGATCAACTAATGCTTCTGCGTTAGCTGCCTCTACTTGTTCTTTTCCTAGTGTACCTAGGAACGCCCCATCCCAAATGGAACTCATCTTATTCGTCCTCTTATTCTTGATAGATGCTGCTTTTTGACGAGACCAGGAAAACCCTGCGTCTCCACCCCATAGATCCCAAGCAACACGGCCTGGGCTAGGGAATCCTTCTTCGCCACTGTTAAATCCAGTAGCTTTCTTATCTACTTCATGACGACTAAAGAAAGAATACATACGCATAACAGTACTATCGCTTAGAGCAGTACCATTAACTATCTGATTAGCACGAGTTAATCCAACTCTTGTGCCACCCCTCTTGCCTTCTTTTTTCCATTGCAAAGCACGACGGGCTGCTGATTTCATGCCACTAGTCGGTGTATGTCCTTCTGCCATTATTCTCTCCTTATAGTAAATTTACTATATATCATTATACCATTATTGCTGGTCTTCGTCTAGGGCGAAAAACCCAAACCTAGCCATTTCTTCCTTAGCCTTGTCAGTCATTCTGAACTTAGCTTCAAGGTTATCGTCGTATTCCATCTCGACCAAGCCCTCTTTGTAAAGCTCTAGTAAGCCTTCTTCGATCTCAGATTGCATCATGTCATACATTTCTGGCGCATACTCTTTCATCTTTTCTGGATTTGGCCTAAACATTAATTCTCCGTTTGGAGCCACACCCTGAATTTCAATAGCACCTACGTCAAGAAGGTAGGCAAAGTAAGCCTCTTCTTCTTTCTGCATATCTTCTTCTTCCACTATATCTCCTTTATTTGTTTTACTGCGAGCCCCCCGTCAGGATTGAACTGACGACCTTCCGCTTACAAGGCGGACGCTCTACCACTGAGCTAGGGAGGCGTAGCCCCAACGGGAATCGAACCCGTCTTGCCAGATTGAAAATCTGGAGTCCTAACCGATAGACGATGGAGCCTTGGAGCGGGTGACCAGAATCGAACTGGCACTATCTGCTTGGAAGGCAGAGGCACTACCATTATGCAACACCCGCATTGCGCCTTTGGCAGGAATCGAACCTGCGACCTTGGGCTTAGAAGTCCCCTGCTCTATCCGACTGAGCTACAAAGGCATTATTCAACATAGACATCAACTAATCCATTAGACTTAAGCCAGTCAAATGTTGCCATAAGTTGCTCTCGTGTATCACACACGTCACAACCATCATACAAATCATATGGCTCCCAACCTTCTCTTACATCTTCTTCATCATATAAATGCATATAGCATGCGTTCCTATGATCAGTAACAAAGGCTTGTAGTTGTTCTGCCTGCTCTGTTGTTAATTTAATTTCTTGCATTACTTATTCCTTAGTGGGTGTGTAGCCCAGTAGTATTGGCATTTGTCACAGCAAGTAACGTTGTATGGACTGTAAAGTTCTGGTTGGAACTTAGCATAATAAAGAGGATCTTTTTTAAATAGATTAACTTTATGTGTTGTTACAATACACATAAGAGTAACTTCGCTCTCTTGCCAAAATGGAATCTCATTACCCCACTTGTGACCATGCTCACGCTTTAGATCTCTGATGTTACTAGCATTCTTGTCTGTCTTGATACCCCGCCAGTTAGCTTCATAAATCATATGCTGTATATATCGGTGAAGTTCTACCTCAGATCGTTCCCACATAAGAACTGCTGGATGATTACGCCATGCTCCAGATGGAGATGCGCCTGAAAGCACCTTAAGTATCTGGTAGCCTTCTAGTATTTGTTTATTTAATCTCTTATTGTCAAGAGTTTGTGCTGATGCTTCGTAGTCTGAATACGGTAAGAATGTTTGCATTCTATATCTTTCTCTAGTAGGTATATATTAAGTATAGACTATAAAAGAGGGGGAAGTCAAGAGCGGTGTGGTGGTGGAACTCTTGACCTCCCTGGCGATCCCAACGAGACTTGAACTCGTAACCCCCACTTCGACAGAGTGGTGCTCTAACCAATTGAGCTATGGAACCTTGGTGGGGACAGTTATACACAGCCCCATGTGTTGTTAAGATTACTTAACTAGAGTTACTTTTGCCTTTGGGAACTTTGCATTCCACTTCTTGGCAAGAGAGTTGAAGACAGCCTTGAGATCTGCTAGTGCCTTGGCATTGTCTGCCTTAAGCTTAGCAATCTCTGTATCCTTAGCAAGGATTGTTGCTGTTGCAGAGTCTGTAGCAGCCTTTAGGTCTGCTGCAGCCTTAGTTGCTGCTGCTGCAGCGTCTGCATTTGCCTTAGCAAGTGCTGCTTCCGCTACATTCTTTGCTGCAACTGCTGCATCACGAGCAGCAGATACTGCTGCTAGTTCGCCAGCCAAATCACGGACTGTGATTGACTTAACTGCAGAAGAGGTTACTGTATTGAAACCTGCTACTGTAGATGCAATTTCTCCTGCTGCTGCAGAGATAACAAGGGTAGTTGTTCCAGTTGTTGGAAGTGTAACCTTGAACTCCTTGGTGCCGAAGTCTGCTAGTGTTGAACCTGTTACTGCAGTTGTTGTATCAACTGTACCGTTTACAACGAGTGCTGACAAAGCTCTTCCAGAAATCTTGTTTCCGAATACGTCTGTCGCTGTTGCTGTTACTGTTACAACGCTTGAAGTTGAACCAGAGTCATTGCCTGTAAGAGCAACTGTGTTGACCTTACCTGCTGTTCCCTGAACATAGAATGTTAGGGTTGTTCCACCATTTTGGACTACTACTGTTCCAATTGCTGTTGTCTTTGTGTAGACATAGAAGGTAGCAGTTGTTCCTGTACCTGTAGCAATTGTCAAAGAAGATGATCCTGATGATGCTGTTACTGGTGCTGCAAGTGTGCTTGTAGCGGCAACGATTGTTGCATTTGTAGCTGTTGCTGTTACTGCTGTTCCTGTGTCTACAGTAGCAACGAAACGAACAACATCGCTGTCGTCGATTACGTTATCTTCTGGGACTGGACGAGCAATAGCATTGCTTGTTGATGTACCTGTGGTTACTGTAGTCCAAGTGGTAGTTCCACCTGATACAGCACCTGTTGATGTTGCAACTGTCATTGGAGCTGCATGTGCTGGTGATGCCATAAGTGCAAGACCAAGTACTGATGCAACTAGAATTGATAGTTTCTTCATATAGTTTTTTTATATCCTTTTCTCTATATAGATTTTTGGACATATCCTTTTGGATATACCGCTGGGAATCCTGGATTCGAACCAGGGACATAGGCATTAACAGTGCCTCGCTCTGCCTGCTGAGCTAATCCCCAAAATCCCACATAACTACTATATCAAGTAGTCTGGGTTCTAGTCAAGGCTTTTTGGCGTTATTTGCCAGATTTATATTTTCCACCACGACGCTTGTATTCTTGGACTACCCAAGCATTTGCTACTGCTGATGGATAAACGTCAAATTTACGCTTAGCCTCGGCAACTATTCTAGCATATAATTCCTTATTTGCTGGTTCGCCCTTGCGTGGCTTGATCATTCGATCATAATCAGGCTTCTTAGCCTTTGTGACTACTGGATTAAACAAGCCATTCCATTTAAATCCTGGCTCGCTGTCTTCTGAGATTGACTCTCTTTCTTCTCCAGTAATTGGATTTGGATCACTATCCATAGATTTATTCATTGCATCTCTGCATTCTTCACAGTCACAGTTTTCTCCAATACGTGGATCAGTTTCATCCATTGATTTTTGTGACTCTGATGCATAAATAGCTGCTTGCTGATTTTGTGCAGCTTCTCTTGTTGTATGGCATCCATGAACCTTACCAGTGTCCCCTACTACTGGGTAACCCTTACATCCGTGAGTACCTTTTCCACCGATTGTATATCTACCTTTAGGCATTTTTCTTCTCCTTCTGCTTTCCAGGCTCATATTTTTCTATGTAAGCCTTAATGGTTCCGTCTTTTCTCATACGAACAATCCATCCATTTTTAATTTGGGTAGGGTTAAATTTAACATGCTTCATGTATGAACCAGATGATCTCTTGGCCATTATTTTCCCTCCTCCAAAATCTTTTTTAGTTCTTCGTCAATGTTGTAATTAAATGATTCTTCAAAAGCTTCATCCAACATATCTGCGAGAATGTGTGGCAAGTTAAATAGAACTGCCTGCATTAGCATTGGATCTGAATATCTTATATCAATCTTAATAGTGTTATTAGCTTCAAGGGTCATATTTATTGACCCGTCTTCATCTTGATAACCACTAAGGTTAAAGCTTATTCCTTCCACTGCCCCTCGCTTCCTTAAACAATTGTACCAAAAAGGGCCCCATATGGCAATCCCTGCTGCACAGGCAGGATTTTGGGAGATGTGTAACTATCCATCCTAAGTAGGCCATATGGGGTGGTGCGGTGTGTAGGACTTGAACCTACGACGACCCGATTATGAGTCGGGGGCTCTAACCAACTGAGCTAACACCGCTGGCGTATATATAACTATACACGCCTATAATGTGTTTGTCTACTCCTGTGCGTTCTTATCAATTTTAGCGAATGCTGAATTGATTTCTGAAGCAGAAAGCTTACCATCATCTAGGAATGCTCGTGCTAGTCTTTCGACTACAGTTGCTACTCCAAGAGTACCTGCAAGAATAACAGCCTTCATTGTATCGATTCCGACCAACGAACCTGCACCAATAACTGAAAGTCCTGAAGCAGCGAATACTGCTACAATTCTCATGAGGATATTCCAAATATTAGTTACGGCTGATGAACCAATTACTTCTTCGCCTGTGGCTGGGTCTGTAACGGTTATGTCAATCTCTTTTTTCTTTGCCATATTAGTCCTCCTTTCTCATCGGAATAGTTATTAACCATATTGCTGTGGTAGCCAATACTGCTAAACCGACGATATCTCTGGCGGATCCCGTCAGAGTTAACCATGCAATAAAGAAGCCTAGGAGGGTAAAAGCCTGGGCGATCACTTCAACTCCTGCATCCTTAAGCCATGTAAAGAAGCCCTTTACGACTTTCTTAATTATCTTCATATTACCTCCTCATCCCAATCATTGCACTTGCAATTTGCGAGACAATGACTACTGGAATAATTACTTCCTGTGCTTTTTCTCTCTGATCGTCTGTCATATCCATACCTAACTCAGAGAAATTAGATAGGAGTTCTAGTGGGTCTATATTCAATACTGCACCTAGTGGGTCTGCCAAAAATGCTTCTGTTTGTACTTCTGTAACAGCATCTGCAAGTGTATATGGCATGGGTGCATCTAAATTTTCATTTGCTCTGTCACCAAATTCTTCTAGTGCTTCTGCAACATTTTCATCAGACTTAGCAAGCTCAGCAACCAATTTTAATTCTTCTGGCGCAACACCCAAAGCTTTGGATACTACCGCCGCCTGCTCTGGAGTTAATTTAGTCAATGTGTTAGAATTGGTAAGATCAGCAATCAAGTTTGCGGTAGCGTTATCGATTGGAGTATTTTCTGTTTTATCCACATTTTCAGAAGGATCTTGAGTTGGTTCAGGCTCTGGAGTTGGATCTGTATCCTCTGGCAGAGGTGAAGGCTCTGTCTCAGGTTCTACAGAAGGCTCAGGTTCTGGAGTTGGATCTACATTCTCCTCTTCTGTGGTATCGGAACTTGGAGAAGGATTGGGCTCTTCTGGTTCAGTTTGCTCAGGAGTTGGCTCAGTAGTTGGCTCTTCTTCTGGCTCTGTTGATGGTTCTGGTGAAGGTTCTGGTGAAGGTTCAGGAGTTACCACTGGCTCAGGACTTGGTTGTGGTTGATTAGCCATTGCTTGTGCAATAGCAGCCGCAACTCTTTGTTCATTCTCAAATTGTAATTGTTCTTGTAAGCTTTCTTGAGCATCATCTATAGCATTTTGAACTGCAACTATCTTTAGATTATAGTCAAGTTGTGCTGAGTTATAGTTAGATTGCGCTGTTGATTTAGCTGATATGGCATTTGTTGCCGATATATCTGCAGCATCTTTGGTTTGTGTGTACTGCTGAAGCTTAGAGTTTTCTGTATTGTATGTAGCAAGTTTATTATTATAATTTGTTTGTGCTGTTGATTGTGCAGTTACTGCAGCATTGTATGCATTAATTTGTGCTTGTGTTGCTCCAGGACCAGATGAAAATGTATTAAGGTTACAGCTAAATCCGACTCCCCAACCTCCAGTATAATCGCATCCCGCTCCAGTCCACCCTCCAGGAATTGCCCATCCAAGGTGATATGATCCTGGTCCACCACCGTTATACCACCAAATTTCTACATCTAAAGTTTTATCTTGACTTACATCATATACTGGTGAGTATGCACTCCACCTAACACCCTGCTCTACCCAGTTATCAACTGCAAGATTTCCGTCAACGTACATCCTGAATCCATCATCTGTATAGCCCGCAAAGTAGGTGGATGTCCAGTGTGAAGGAACAGTAATTGTTCCCGTAAACTTTACGACAATATTTTCATATCTTCCACAGATTGGAAGATTCATAGAGTTAGAGTTCCAAGTACCAGTACAGATAACTGAATCTGGTGTCGCTACACTTGGCCAAGTTCTTACTAAGTTGTACACGGTATATTGAAGTCCAGAACCGCCAGCACCTTGAATAGCTGATTGTGTTGTTTGAAGATTAATATTGGCTACATCTAGAGCATCTTGTGCAGCATTCTTTTCTGATAGGGCATTAGCAACTATTGGGGTTTGATTATCTACTGCCGCAATAGCGTCGTTTTTGGCTTGTATGGCTTGAGATTCTGCAGCTGTAGCCTGCTCAAGGGTAGTTGTTGCGGAGTCTAAGGTTTGCTTTGCCGCATATGCTTCATTGTATTTTGTATGGGCTATGTCTATAAGATCTTGGGTGGCTTCTTTATCAGTTAGCTGATTTACATCTTCGTCTAGTTCTTGTATGTCCGCCCATGCTTGCTCTAGGGGCGACATAGTGCCTTTTGCGTCAGCCATAAATAGCCACGAAAAGGCTAGTAGAAACACTGTTGTTATTCTAGCGAATTTATAAATTTCCAATCTCCCATGTCAGAATGTCTGACAAGTTAATTATACAGGAGATTGCGTACTAAATTACTTCCATATTGTCTAGGGCTTCAGCCAACTCCTGTGGCATGCGCCTAGGAGGTCTAATTAAATTATCTATTCTATTCTTTTCTTCTTCAAGGTAGTTGTCTCTTATTAATTCACCATAAGTATGTATCTCAACTTCCCTGTTTTTCTCCCGCTTCGAATGAACAATAGCGTTATAGATTGACCCACACACAGCATCCGCTAAGTCTTTTGATCCCTTTCTAGGGTGGTCAACTCTATCTCTCATGATTCTTAGCTGAAGTAATTCATCAATTAAAAGATCTATTCTAGGACCCTTTACTCTTTCTTCTGCAATGATCATTGCCATATCTTCGTAATGTTTTTTAGCAACAGACAACAACTCTGTATTCATTCCGTAACCACGAAGCTGTTGCATCATGTCATGTGAGTTCCATCGGTCAAATGTAGTTAGCTTGATATTGAAACCACGCTGTCTTAAAGAGAGTATGTAGTCCTTTACATCTGTAAAGTCTACGCTTTTAGAAGCAGTAGGCGTCCAGAACCTAACTGCATCTACTACAACTACAGGTGCCGACTGAGCGTACTCATTTCCTACTTTCATATTAACCCACTTTTCAACATGGGCTAACGAAACTGCACAATGGTCATGCTTTTGGGCAAGGTCTACGTGAATAAAGTATTCCTTATCATCTATCGGCCTGAACCATTCTGCATACCTACCAGAAGAATCTACTGCTAGATTGGGGTTGTTAAATGCTGTCTCTATCTTCTCTCTGGACTTAAAGAAAGCATCTACTGCTTCTGGTGGCATACAAGCAAATCTTGATAATGCGTCTTCCGCATTCTTATAAAAGTCAATCTTGAAATCTTCTATGCTTCTGGTTGGATTGATTTCCCATGTCGGTCTCTTCAGGGCGTATGTCTTTGGCACTTTGTAGGCAACTATATGGTCTTCTTCCCAACTAATACTAAACTTATTTCCTGGCTCATCCTCTGGAAGATCTGGATTAAGGATAAACTCGTGTGTCTTTATTACCGTCTCTTTGCTAGCTATAGCTTCTTCATACTTCTGTTGAATAAAGTCATTCTTAAAACGTGGGAATGAAAGTAGAATTAACTTACCAAAGTCAGGAAAACGTGACGTAAGGGATGCACGGTACATATCATAAATGGATTGAGCAGTCTTAGCCTGATCGTGCCCAGTAGTGCTTTCAAGGGCAAAGCCAGAGATCTCATCAAGTACCACTACGAGTACGTTATAACCTTCCCAAGCTTCTCGCTCTGAGTGTCCAGAGTGCACGGTAATACTCTTATCAAACTCAATGGAACCAGCTTTTGGATTATACTTTCCAATAAACCACGGAGACTTTTCAATTCTCTGCTTAAAACCTTTAAAGAAAACGTTGTTTGCCTGTACTGCGTTGATAGCGATATTAAGAATATCGATAGAATCTCCTGGAGGTTTTCCATAATACACTGCTGGATCTTTTAAGCACAATAGCAAATATGTTATGTATGCTGCAGCAATTGTTGATGTATAGTCCTTACCAGAACCCTTACCTAGTTGAAAGATAACCTCGTTACAGGTTTGCTTCCATCTCTTTTCCCCTTCTTCTTCTCCCAGCCATCTTACTAATGTATCTTTCTTGTACACCTGAGTCATTGCCTTAATCATTGTGTATTGGTTTTGAGATAGAGGTGGTAGACCTAAGTAGTTAGTAGATGTAACAAACTCTTCAATCTCTACGGGCTGTTCTTCAAACTCTTCGCCCTCTAGTACATTAAGAAAGTCGCTAAAATCAGCCATTGTTTACTTGTACTACCTCAACTGGCTCTACTACACCAGATATGCGAGAAAGTCTTTGCTTAACTTCTCTCTGACACTTATCGCATTTAGAAGTTACATCACGAAGAATACCCATGAGGACTTCTTGCTTTTCTTCCGCCTCAGCTATTCTTGCACCCATTTCGGTGTTATCAAGTAGCCCAGCCTTTTGTAGCATCTCCATCTGCTTGCCTTGAATCTCAGCAACAAGCTTGATAGCACCAACCTTAGTTCTGTAGTCTGCAGCAAGGTCTGCCTGCTCTACGGTTTCCCATGCTTTGTTAATTAGCATGCTGTAGTGCTGATCTGAAGCAGTTAGTGCTTCTCTGGCACGTTCTTGAATTGTCTTATCATTTTGTGCATAAGACTTCCACTCTTCTAAAGTTCTTATAACATCTGCTCTTTTTAACTCTAATTCTTTTGCAATTTGCCCAGGATTATAGCCCTTAAGACTCATCTCCACGACCTTATTCATTTGGTCAAAAGGCTTTTCTATTTCCATTATTTGCTCCCGTGATCTGTCTTATAAAAGCCAGAACCCTTAAATTGAATTCCAGGAACGCCGTATACACGCTTCATTGTGTCTCCACATTGATCACATTCAACTGGTTCTTCTGGATCATTAAATCCACGAATAACATCCTTCATGCCCTTGCATGTCTGGCAAATGTATTCATAAGTTGGCATTAGTCTGGTCTCACATCCCAGTTAGCATAGTGCTCTTGCCAAGTATCTGTAGCGTAAAAGTCCATCTGTGATTCAATAAAGTCGTCGCCTTCTGGCAAACGCTTCTGTGTTCTAGTACCCTGAATACCATACCATCTAACTAGTTTTTCTCCACATTTTTCGCAGTCGTATCCTGGATCTTCTTCCTTAATACTTCTGAACTTTGTGTACTGAACTTCACACTTCTTACACTCATACTGATAGGATGGCATTGTAACTCCTCATCAACTTAAAAACTTCTGACTCCAAGCTTTGAATTGTAGACTCATTAGAGATTATTCTATCAAACTTGTAATCGTCCATTGCTGATTCTGATGCATGAGAGTTGATAGGCTTATTGGCTCCACGGTTTACTCTCCATACTTCCCCACCCTTTAGCTTAATTAGATTAGCTTCGTTTGGGAAACGAACATCTGTAATCACAAAGTGGTCGTAAATTTCATCTTCTTCGATCTGCTTCAACACTTGCTTTACCCAGAAATCTTCACCGAACATCTCTCTTCCAATTTCTGTGCCAAATACCTGCAAGAGTCTGCGTGTTTCGGGTATAGCCTTTGTTGGCTCCCACCCAATCTTCTTTACGCTCTCAGAAATCCTAGAACCATCGTTAAGAATTGGGTTGAGCTTTATGATAGCCTTTCGAATGTTATCTGCAAAAGCTAGTCTCTTAAACCCATAGTTCATTGTTAGCATTTCGGCAATTGTATCTTTGCCAGACTGAGCATATCCACTTAGTCCAATAATCATTTATTTTCTCCCTGACTCTTATAGTATACCGTATTTATACGGCCTTGTAAATCTAAAATTTCCTTTGATTCTTGATTAGACCATACTTTTCAAGGTAGCGTTGGATTGTCATATGACTGCATCCCGCCTCTTTTGCGATCTCAGTAATGGTCTTTCTTTGGACCACATACCTTCTGTATAGCCAATCTTTAGATTCGTATAGCTTCATCGTGACGTTAGGTTATTGTAGGCATAGTAGGCGATACCAATTGCATCTCCCACATCATTATCTTCTAAATGAATCTTAAACTTATCATTCACGAAGTCTAATGTCCTCTGCTTCCTAATCTCCCTTATCTTATTCGAGTACCAAGTATCTGACTTACCTGGAAATTCTGCTTTTAACTTAAGCTTATCTTCCTTTTTAAATGTCTTATTACCAATATAGTTCTGCCATGTAGTAGGGATTACAGTTACTACTCTAGTCCCGTCGCTCATTAGCTGGCTAATTATTGATCCATAGACATACGAAAGTTTAATCACAACATCAGGGGACTGCACAAATACAGCACCCTCAATTGCAATATAGTCGGACCGCAAATGCTTCTTCATAGCCTTCACCTTTTTGCGAGCATCGTAGATCTTCTCATAGATATCGTTACCACGAATATCTATCTTGCCATGCATAGCAAGCTTACCATCATCAATGATTGCAAAAGCTACAGAGTTTGTAGAAGCATCGATACCAATTACTCTTTGAGCCTTTGGTTTAATCAGATCCGCTAATCCCATTTAACATCTCCAGCAATTCTTTACGTTGCTTATCTTCGTCATTCTTGTCGCATGTAACACATAGCGACGTATAGTTATACCTACTTAATTTTGTTTTGCATATCTGACAATGCCGAACAGACCCAAGCTTAATAGCTCTACGCTCATAGTAACGCTCCATGGTTCTCTTGTTTGTTGCAAGTCTGCAACATTCATCTGAGCAATACTTCTGATTGTGCGTAGCCTTAGTAAACTCTTGGTTACACTCGTCGTATGCACATATTAGAGTTTCAGAACTGGTATTAATTTTTCAGTATCCTCCATATCAAAACATGTATTTTTGACTGGACAATCTAAACAAATCTTATTATTCTTTCTAAAAGGTCTAGCTGGCAAGTCTTTGTCTTCCCAAGCCTTTCGTACTTCACGCATCCAGTCATAGCATCTATCTAAAAACTCTCTGTTTGCTTCGTTCATCTTTACTGGTATAACTAGCATTTGCTGGTTATCCTTATTCTCATACAGCAGGAAGCCTTCTTCTGCTCCACGAACATCCATGTAAATCAAAATCTGTAGCCTGTGGTTGTCTGATGGCTTCATGGAATTCTGTCTAAATAAGAAAGCATTATCGCTAGTAGTCTTAATTTCTCCTACTACTTCCTTGCCTTCCCAATCTAGGATTACGTCAGCAAACCCTTTGACTGGTGGATCCTCTTTAAGAATCTCCTGCTCAATGTGCTTAACTAATCCAGTAGACTTAAAGATTTCCTGAATTCTTTCATGCGCTGCAGTTCCATTAGACATATTAGCAATAGCAATTGCATCGAATGTATTTTCAAACTCTGTACCCTCAAAAGCAATGTACCAGTATCTAGCACAGTTACCATGACCGTATCCAATAGTAGATGGAGAGAATGTTGTTTTCTTCATATACTTAGGGTTATTACTGTTTCCAATATACCCATCGGTAAGCATCTTAGCTAACTTATCTGGGTCAAACCCGCTTGTTATTTTTTTAAACTTTAAATTTGTTACTAAATCTCTAGCCATTATTTAACACCATACTTAAGAGCGGCCACAAGCTTGTCGATTGAATCGGCAACCGTGTAGTACACGTTCTTCTTTTTGCTGGCAACTTCTCCTTTTTCCATAGTTGTGTAATATCTAGCAAGGATAGAAAGCTTTGCTGATATCGCCTGTAACTTAATTATTAGCACTGACGCCGCTGCTGGCGGGATGTCTGGTTTTGTTACTACCTTAATTATAGCATCTAGAGCAGTGTCCAACTCTGGATCTTTCATAAACTCTTTTAGATCATTGAACTCAGTAACTTCGCTAATCTTCTCTAGTATGTTTTCGCTCATAAGAACACCTTCTGAACTAGAGCATAGCCAATCCATAGACCAACAATACCCATCAATCCAGCAAATACTGGGGGAGCAGGAATAGGAAGTTTAAATATACTAAACACTCCACCTACTGCAATACCTGTAATCGTTGTTAGAATTAATTCTCTCATTTATGATTCTCCTCCCAAAATGTAATTAGTTCTTCTAGCATGGCCCACTCGACAATACCTAGTCTGACCTTTGAATCTTCTCCAATAATAATCTTTAAACATGGGTGCATGTTCCTATTTACCTTGAATGTATCTGTGCATATCTTAGCCCAGATCTCTTGGTTCATAGTAAATGATCTAGCAGCTTCTTTGTAATCTACTACAAAGGAGTACCATTTGGCATCGCCCTTTTGGTACTGACCCCGCCCAGAATTCTTTTGAGCCTTAGCCCCATCACGCTTTATTTCTCCACGCTCAGACATTACATCCTCGCTTTCGATACGTGATCTTGTGTGCACTTCCACTCTAGTTCGCCAGTTCTTTCGTCCCAGGATGCTTTTTTTACTACTTCATCACATTCTGTACAACTAAAAGTTCCTTCGACAACTGTCTTATATGCTGACCCAGATGGATTCTTTTTCAGCATGAAATCTTCAAGCCTTGGCATATATCTCAGCCTTTAGCTTCTCTACAACATCTGCATTATCTCTAAGGTATTGTACTGCCTTAGCACGTCCTTGAAAACGCTCTCCGTTTACTGTGTACCAAGCACCGCCTTTTTCTATGATTCCGAATTGCTCAGAAACATCAAGGACTTCTCCGACTTGATCTACTCCTAGATTCTCCCCCTGAAAGTAGAAGTCATACTGTCCTGAAAGATTAGGGGGGCCGAGTTTGTTGTAATCAATAATCCAGTTAACTGGTCTTCCGACTCTTTGTTCGATAATCTTGTCGCCAACTTTAACGCCAGCCTTAATAGCATTAGCTTCAGCTTCAGACGACCAGAGCTTAACGACAGTGGAAGAGAAGAACTTGACAGCCATTCCGCCTGTGGGGATGTGCGAAGCATGCATAGATCCAAACTGATTTCGTTGTTGTGAGATGAGAACAAGTAATGTGTTCTTGTTTGCGTAGTTGAGCATTTTGACTGCATGTGTCATATCCTTTGCTTCTGCACCAATCTGCTTGGTGTCTTCTAATTTCTTTAGCTCAGTGCTATCTTTTTCAAAATAAATTGCTGGAAGCAGTGCTGATATAGAGTCAACGACAATGATATCAACTCCTGCCTCCATCAGTTGCGTCGCAACATCTACCATATCGTTAATAGTTTTTGCTGGTGAGTAAATCAATTCTTCTGAATTAACTCCAAGTTTTTCAGCCCAGTCTGCAGAATAAGATGCTTCTGCATCAATCCAAGCACAAGTCTTTCCTTCTTTTTGTGCTTCAGCAATCATCTGTAAACAGAATGATGATTTACCTGCTGACTTATTCCCCCAAATGAGGATCTGTCTTCCATGACCTAGACCCCCCTTTAACGCCATGTTCAGTCCGATGCTTGGCGTCTTTTGCTTTGGTGTTTCGACCTCTAGTGCTGTTTGCACTCTTTGTCTTGTCTTTGGGTCCAGCTTGGATAGTATTTCTGTAACTACGCTCATAAAAACTCTCTTCTAATTGTGAGGCAAATGCCTTCATGTCCTTGCTACGCATTGTCGCAAGTTTTCTAATGATATTAAGTATGTCTTCTTCTTGTCCAGATTTTAGGACAAGGATTACTTCGTTATTGGTTCCGAATAAGAAGTAACCATTCATTTTATACTATTATATCATTAAAACTTGTTTCCGTGAAGTGCTGGCCTTTCCATATTCTTCATAATCTTTTTCTCTAAAACAAAGTCTAGGGAGTCTTTAATCTGCCCTGTATTTATCATTGCTTGATAAAGATCAACTAATCTAATAATGATATCAGCCATTTCTTCTACTACTTTTTCTCCGCCCTGATCTTTACGGATTGCTTCTAGAACCTCTGTAACTTCTGAATGAACTAGGGCAAGCTTGTTGCCTATCTTATCGTATGTTACTTCGTCTTCCCAGAAACCCTTACTCTTCGCTATCAGGTGTACTCGTCTCGCCATCAGGTCCAGACTCATTTTGATCTCCTTCTACTAATGAAATAATAAATGTTTTTTCTTCTTCATTTACTTCTATAAATAAACTCTTCTTGTCTAACTCAGGTGACATATAATCCTCTATCTTAACAGAGACATTGCCATTGCTTTGAATTGATGCAAGCAGTAGTCGTACTAGATTGATTTCCAATCCTTCTTCTTGTGTCATTTTATATCCTTAACTACGATGGTTCCATCGTCTGTATTTGTAAAGGTTAGTTCAACCTTTGACCCTGGCTTCATTTTTCCCAGAGCTCGTGCATACCCATGAGGGAATACAATAGATCTAATTAATTTCTTATTAGCATCTGTAATGATAGTGTGAGCCATCATCTTACCTGCTTTTGTTTTATAGTTTGTAAAGTCAATAACATAGTAGTTATCTTCCTTTAAATCAAACTTGGTTGAGTACAGGTAGTTAACGAATGGGTCTGACCTATCCTCTTTAACAACCTTGTCTATCTCAACAAACCTGTGTATTCGATTATCTCCAACCAAGAAGAAGTACATTTGTCCAGTCTCAATCTTGGTATTCTCGCTATCAAACACTCCTACTGATGCCGTCTCATCTACAATCTCTACACGAGACCAACCAGTACCACGCTTAATAGACTTAACCATAGCCATAAAAACAAATGTTCCAAGCTCTGCAAAGTCTTCTAAGACATTTACCTGAGACTTGATATGTGGTGTTATACCGCTAATATCGAACTTAGGTATATTCAGATACTCATATAGACTATCTTTCTCCCGCCCAGTTCTAGGGTTATCATCAAATGCTGCGCCACCAATTGCGTTTAATGCATCTAGTGCACGACTATTGATACCGCTATTCTTTGCTCCCGCCTTTGACTTCAGGTCAGCGTAGTTCTTGTACGGCCTATTAGCAATAATCTTCTTGCCAATATTCTCCGAAATGTATTTTACATCTGCTAACCCAAACCTAATTGCGTCCCCTTGAATGCTAAAGTCTAGATCAGACTCATTCACATGAGGTAGCAAAATCTTGATTCCTAAACGTTTGGCTTCAATTAGATAATCTGTACGTGCATCCTTATCGCCCTCGTTCTTCAACATGGCGAACATAAACTCAGTTGGATAGTATAGCTTTAGCCAAGCAGTCCAATATGAAAGAAGAGAATAAGCAACAGCATGGGAACGGTTAAAAGAATACCCAGCGTGAGCTTCAAAAGAATGCCATAGGCCTTCTGCCGCCTCTTTTGAGATATGTCGGCTTGCACCAGTAACAAACTTCTCACGGAACTGATCGAACTCCTTTGCATCCTTCTTCTTTCCAATAATCTTTCTAACCTTGTCAGCCTCTGCCCAAGACATACCGCCAAGGTGTACGCAGGCCTGCATAACCTGCTCTTGATAAATAATAACACCATATGTGTTCTCTGTAAACTGCTTCATTATTGGGTGAATATAAGAGACATCTTCATGCAAATTCTTACGATTAATATAGTTTGCACCCACAGTATTCATAGCACCTGGGCGAACAAGGGCGTTGGAAGCGGCTAAGTCTTCGAATTCGCTTACACCCATCTTGATGAGTAGGTTTGTATAAGGAACAGCTTCTGCTTGGAATACTCCCTTAGTAAATCCCTGAGACAACATCTCATAAACCTTTTTGTCATCTAATGCTAGTTCAGACAGTACAATCTTCTTGCTGTGCCTCTTCTCTACAATCTTTAGTGTATCTGATATAACGGATAAAGTTTTTAGTCCCAACACGTCAAGCTTGATAAGGCCAATGTCTGCAACGGTATCCATATCATATGCAACAACTGGCACACGACCACTTACTTTATCGCTAGGATCTGTACGAGTTTCAATTGGGGCATAGTTGCTAAGTTCCTTCTTAGCCACAACAACTCCAGCAGCATGCATACCCACGGAACGAATTCGACCACGAAGTTCACGGGCTAGCTTTGTAACCTCTGGATACTTCATTCTAAACCACTTAGTATTTTCTGATTCTTCAAAGTCTTCGAATGTGTCTACAACCTTTAGAGCTTTATTTACTTCACCTAGTGGCACCATAAACACACGAGCAGCATCACGGATGACGCCCTTATCTTTGAAGTATGTAAAGGTAGAGATAGAAGCAACATTCTTAAATTTCTTTCTAATGTATTCCTTTACTTCTCCACGACGACGGTCTTCAAAGTCTGTATCGATATCTGGGAAGTCATTACGCTCTTCATTAATAAATCGGAAGAAAAGCAAGTCATACTTAATTGGGTCAACATCTGTTATACCAAGTAGGTAACAGACCAAAGATCCTGCTGCAGAACCACGACCAGGACCAACCATAATGTTATTGTCTTTAGCCCACTTAATCATATCTGCAATGACCAAGAAGTACGATGCGAAGTCTTTCTTGCGAATAACTTCTAACTCTTCATCCAGTCTTAGCTCGTAGGTATCGTTTCCAAGCCAGCTAGAAGTAAGTTTCATTTCTTCCATAGCCTTCCAGCAAATATCTCTTACGGTGTTGTCTGGATCTTCTTTTGGTCTTGGCAGGATATTTAGGTCCTGAAGGAACTCGTACTCTTCTACAGAATTAGCAATCTCTACAGTATTGTCATAGATATCTGTACGTGTAATTCCTTGTGCCTGCATCTGCACTTCAATTTCTTCTCTAGACATTACATAAACATCTAGGTGTTCAAAGCTTATCTTTCTGTCTGGGTATAGGTAGTTATACCTATCAAATATGTTATCCATCTGACGAGACTTCTCGAAATCCGCCTCTTTGTTAGCCTTTGGAGAAGTAGATAGAATAAGCATTGCTTCTTCCAATGCCCGCTCTTCTTTCGTTGAGAAGTGGCAGTCACCAGTAACAACTGGCTTGATACCAACTTCGTCTGCTAATTCTAGTAAGAACTTGTTTAGCTCTACTGGATTGTGTGGCTGAATCTCCATATAAAATGCATCACCAAATGTATTCTTAAACCATTTAGCAAGCATCTTGGCTTCTGCTATTTCGTTTCTTTCAAATGCTTTAGATATCAAGCCATTCATACATCCAGATAGGATTATGAGTCCTTCTTTATACTCTGCTAATATTTCACGGTCAATGCGTGGCTTGTGATAGTAGCCTTCTGTCCATGCCATTTCTGAAAGCTTGTTTAAATTCTTTAGTCCTGTTTTATTTTTAGCCAACAGGATTATATGGTTGAAAATTGATGTGTTGTCGTCACGCTTACTTGTATCACGCTTATCGAATCTATCGGTAGCAGATATGTATGCTTCTACGCCAAGGATGGGCTTGATTCCCGTTTCCATAGCAGCCTTTTGCATGTCACGGTGGCTTGATAAAGTTCCATGATCTGTAATTGCAATAGCTGTTTGACCTAGATTTTTTGCAGCATTCATTAGCTCTAATGGTGTATTTAAACCATCCATTACTGAATACTGTGAATGCACATGTAGGTGCGTGAAGTTAGACATAATCCCTTTCTAAGGAAGGGGTGGGGGGCGAACCCCCCACCACTTTTACCACTCTACGTTACTTGATGAGCCCTCTGATGACTCTGTTGAATCTTCGGTTTCCCCGAACATATAGAACTTCTCTTGCTCTTCGAAAGTAAGTTCCTTTACTGCTACCTTTTCCAATTCGAATAGTTCGTACTTTGAAGCATCAAACTTTTCCTTGTCTTGTCCAAGGGAGATTGCTACGTATTCGGTAGATGTTCCTGTACCGCTACGCTTAAGACGCCATGTAAGATTTGAGATACTTCCCATTTCTCCAGCGTATTCAATTAGTGTTGGGGTAATAGACTTTCCGCTTGTACCCTGTGAAAGAATTGCAACATAAGGATCTTCCTTACCGTCGTCAACCAAGACATTGATATAGAGGCGTGAACGTGCCTTCCATCCTGCCTTATAGTCTTTACGATGTTGCTCACAACCAAAGCAGCGACCCTGATCATCTGATGTGCAGAGTGCCTTTGACTTGTAGTTCTTTGGATTTGTGTGTTCGGCTGCGATAAAACCTAGTCCAGCCTTTTCGTTATAATCTGGTGAATCTGGATCTAACTCCTGGAGGAATCGAATCTTTACGCTCTCTCCATCACCTAGCTTTACCCAACGAGCCTTTGACCCGTCTGAGTCTCCTTGCTTATCTAGCACGGAGTTGATACTTTTTAGACCTTTTACAATTGCCATATTAATATGTTTCCTTTTCGATATTTGAGCCTGTAAATGACTCTGTATTTCTATTATACACCATCTTAGTAGATTTCCCAAGAGGCATATTCATAGTTTGGTACTGCTTTTTCAATGCATTGCTTTATTTCTGCATCCGTCATATCGCCAATATCTTTAGCTCCATGTGGATACACAACTTGATAATCATAACTAGCCCATAAGATTTCCTTATTCTTAAGTCTATTAGCGATTGAATTGCCTAGGTCCCGCCCAGGATTCTTTCCATTATGGGTAGCTTTATCATCAAAATCTGTAGCGATAATGATCTTGGTAAAGTATTTATTTAACAAGTCATAGTTATTAGGGCTTAGATGTCCTCCAAGCGTAGCGACTACGTTTGGGTATCCAGCCTGATGTATACGCATAGCATCAAACGAAGCCTCAGTAACAATTACTGTAGAAGACAGTCGCTTTGCTCTGTGTATATTAAATAATGTTTTTGTTTTAGGTAGTCCAGTAGAGTTTTTAAACTTCTTCTCTTTTACTCCACGACCTACAATTCCAATTGCCATTCCGTCTGGAGCATGAACTGGTACTGTAACCATATCCATATTCTTAGAATATCCAACTTGGAAGTATGTGATAGTTTCATCATTGAATCCACGAGAGTGCATATACTCACGACCCTCTGAGAAATCATTCATTCCTTGCCAAAGCTTGTCCAAGGTGAGTGGATCAAATTGGACAAACTCTGGTTTCTCTTCTAACACTTCGATGATCTGCTCATCGAAATCTTGTAATGAATCTGTTACACATTTAGATATAAGGCGAAGAGATTCAAACTCATTTCTCTTTGTAACAGTTTTAACTAGCTCAATTAATGATCCGCTAGCCCCACATGATGGGTTAAAGCATAAGAATAAACCAGTAGTCTTTGATACTGAAAGGCTTGGTGTGTTTCTATTACCGTGAATTGGACATAGACATAAGAAGTCATTTCCAGTCTCTGATACTAGCGAGACTTGGACAGCTTTGAGGACTTTCTTAATTTGTCGTTCGGTATACTGCGTGGAAGCATCCTGCCGTTGGAGCACCCCTCTATTTGCCATGCCTTTACCTTTCCTACATAAACTCCATGCATTGTAAGCATGAAGGACCAGATATTCTCGTCGTTATTATATGATACCGAAAAGGCAGGGTCTATGTCAAGGACTTGCACATACCCGTCGCCACGCATGGACTGGATAAGCATTTTTTCGTATTGGGCTCTGAGACGTATCATATCTGAATCGTCTCTGAATATTCCATCAATCTGGAACCGCTTTATTCTTTTGTGGGTCAAACTGTAAGCCTATCTACTCGTACAGTTCTTTAATTATACCCCTATCGATATCCCAGTCCAAAAAGAAGCTAAAGTCTCTGCCGTGACGGTTCTTCCTTGAAACCACTTCGATCATGTTAGTATCTGGGTGGCGGTGAACAGCCATAGCTATGTCAGCATCATATTCAATTGCTTTTGACCACGCTACTTGGCTCATCATAGGAGGAGCATCGTGGTCCGATATATCATCCGCTGTTGCTGCTGTAATGTCAATAACAGGAATGTTGTTTGTTACCGCAAGTAGTTTAAACTCACGGGAGATATTACGGTTACGTTCAACTTCTGAGTTAGAACGCTTGTTGTCATTAAACAACTGGTGATAGTCCAGAATAACCAAGTCAGGTCTATGCTGGTCAATCTTACCCTGCACCGTGGCAGGAGTAACCTCATTAGTGCCTTCGTTCGATACTAATATAAATCCACGCTTATCTTTAAAGCTTGTCGTAGCCCAAGAGCTAAAATCATCTAAGTTGATATCACCCTTCTGGAGCTGACTAGCTCTAAACATACCAGATCCAAGCATCGTATAAATACGGTCACGCATGTTTTCTGGAGACATTTCCAATGAGATAATCATTGGTTTGAATCCTTGTTCCCACGCCTTGCATGCAAGATATGAGGTCATCCATGTTTTACCACGGCCTGGCCAACCAATAACGACCATAAGGTGCCCAGGAGCCATTCCAGTAGGGTATGCAGCATCTATAGCCTTAAACCCTGTAGGAATTCCTGGAGAGCCTCCCATGGCCAATGAGCGGTCTCTAACAGATAGATAGTGGTCTGTTGCTGCTTGAATATCTGTGATATCCAAGTCTCTTACGTTATTGGTAAACTTACTTAGTCCTGCCAACTGCATCTGCATTTGTTGTAGAACTCTAGCTGGAGCATTCTCTTTAAGAGCACTTCCAGAATTCAATAGTACAGTCTTAATCTTGTTACCCAAGAATTCAGACTTCATTTGCTCTAGGTAGAAACCAGTTTCAGCAGATGTGTCTACAGGATCAAAGTCTCTATACTTATCCTGTAGAACACCTACGTCAGGTACCGACCTAAACTTATAATAGTAGGACTTTAGTCCATCCCAGACATCTTTATGTGACTGGAATACTTCATCTACGTTATCTGCAAGGAGAACACTAATATCCTTGTTTTTGCATACTGCACTAATTACTGCTGCTTCGGTGTTCATCCTGCTCCATTTCTTGAACCATTTGCTTGGTTAATCCTCTGAGCTTTTTACGGTGCTCATCATCTTCCGCCCTCTGATCCATCATTCTATCCATGACGTCAAAGTTGTTGAAGAACCACATGAGCGGGTGCCCATTCTTACTGGTTCTAAAATAATACTCTAGAAGCTCTTTGGCACGATTGAACCCAACGGACTCAATAACATCGTGCATTCCCCACTTCTCTCTATACCTGTTTACTACAGGCTTCTTGCCATACTTCTCTGTGTACAGATGCTCGTATAAAGACAATAGGCTGTAGGATAGTTTAGGATCACTTTTTGTTGCCACTTAACTCCTCAGCAATTTCTGTAGACTTCTCTGTTAGCTTATCTTCTACAAACTTATATACTCTGTCTGTAGCCTCGTTAACTGTCTCACCTTTACGAACGTAGTCTTGTATTCCAATATCTACACGAAGGCTTTCGAAATTGCCAAGGTTCTTTGTAAAACCTAGTGTTACGGTTACTTTAGTATCCTCAGTCATTATCTTCCCCTTCTTGTATTCCAAATCCTAGTTTAGCACGTTTAGGTGGTTGCTGTCCAGTGTCCATCATATCGCCTAATTCCATCCAACCTTTTGCTACAGTAAGCATTCCTTCAATGTTTCTAGAATTAACTGCAACTTCCCCAGCTTCTTCTAAGTACACTGCTGCTCTAGAAAATGCTAGATTAGTATTAAGATGTATATCCATTGTTTCTTCTTGGACTTCTTGCTTCTTTTTCCTTTTAGGCGCAGCTTTTTTAGTTGTCATTTGTCACCACTCTGGTTGCTTCCATACGGGTATATAATCTCCATCCTCAGTCTGCTGATAAAGAATAGTTTCATTTTTGATCTTAGCCCTCAGCTCTTGTTTTGTCGGAACGTCTTTGGAAGTAACCAATCCGTCTTTTCTAGGTCTACCACGATGAAGTGTGGACAAGAAATCTCTCACATCCATAACATCATCTTCTGATAAAAAGTATTTCACAGGTTTACGCTTTTCGTCAAGGGTATAAGACATCTGAGGCTTCTTTACATGCCCTTCATCAATATATTCTAATATACGATTACGATGCCTATTTAATAAATCAGCAGTCTCATTAATCGTGTATGCATGCTGAAGACTTTTCTTAGCATCACTCCACGAATAACCAACACGCTTACTCTGGTTATAATTCCAAGCAGTCATCATATCTGATGATCTGTTTACGTGAAGCTTCTTATGAAGCTCCCCGTTTAGGAAAAAGTACCGTAAGCCTGTGCTCTTTCTGCTTCTTTTCTCAGTAGCCATAAAGCGAACTTACTCCCTTGTTTGTGAAAAACCCAACGCTTAGCGCACATCAAACAATATAACTCTAGGTGGTCATATTGTGAGTACACCCTATCAATAAAAACTCTGCCACCCTTGCATCTCTTGCAAGACATCATAGTTTAAATACCTTACCATCTACTACGCATGAGTAGTCTGGAGCAACATGAATCATCTGTATATGTGGGTAATCATTTACAATATGTGCAATTGCAAAGCCCTTTTGCCAGTCATGGTGCTGTGTGTACTTCATCCCTGGACCCTTTTCGTCACACATGTGACCAATCTCATAACCACGAAGTGTTTCACCATCTCCGTTGTTTCTTAATTCATAGGTTACAAGGTGTGATGCAATTCTGTGTGAGTGTCCACGGATTAGAGATACCTGTAGATCTTCCATGTCTTTACGAACAGATCCCGTTGCAGCAATTGAAATTCCATGGTGAACATGAATATCTCCAAATCTGCGCTTAGGTAGTTCGTTATAATAAATATACTCATAGCCCAAGGAGTCTAGTGACCATAGGGCTTCTGGAGTTACTTCATTAACATACTCTGGAAGCTTCTTATCCAAGTAATCAAAAATTCTTACATCGTGATTTCCTAGTGCTGAAAACAATTGTGCATCTGGAAGCATCTCACGAGTCTTTACATAAAAATCTCTTGCGCCTTTTGCTTCATGGCGCATCATTGGAACAATTAAATCTTTACTATCTGTCTTGTGAAAGTTTAAGAATTCGGCAGATCGGCCTTCTGTATATTTGCTATAGCATGCCTGATCATCCGTATCACCAAGATAATCTACTACGTCTGGCTTAAACCATTTCATTACTTTAAACCATAGCTCAATCATCTTATCATCTTGGTATGGGAACTGCTGGTCGGATGAAAGCATCCATTTCAAATCGTTGCTCATTAAAAGCCTTTCTCGCTCTTATATACTATTCTACTAGTGCCCTGAGTATCCTGTCAAGCAGTTTTGTGGGCGTATCTATGTTCTTTTTCTGTGCAAGGAAAAAGATTGTTTAAACTATTATTCTCTGTGTTCTCATCTATATGATGGATAGTTTCCCAATCATTTAAGACTCTTCCTAGGTTTCTTTCTACTACTAGGCGGTGTTCATAGTACCACCCGCCGTCAAAAGACTTAGGGTGCTCTGGAACCCAGATCACAATATATTTATTTAGTTTTTTACGTTTACGTTTAGCCCAATTAGAAATTGGCCTATACATATCAATAGGTTACTTCAACCTGAATGTCTGCGGTGAAGTACAACCTGAAGTATGGACTTGTATTGATTTGCTGAGGAGCATTAACTCCAGCCTTGAAATCAGTATCTTTGTTTGGTGTGTATGAAACCACTTTACCAGAAGCTTTGATTCCAGTCATCTTAGCACCAGAAGCCTTGTATCGTGTTGACGAGTCTCCCTTTTTATGGAACATAAGGTTTCCTATATCTAATGTAAGAATTGTAAATCCTTTTACTGGCTTCTTAGTTACAGATTCGACCATAGCCTGAGTAACCTCAAATGACTGTGATTGTCCTGTCTTTCTAAAGTCTGCTGATTTAGTTATACTTAATGAAATCTGTTCCTTAGACTTCTGGTCTCCAGATCCATCCGATCCGTCGCCATTATTTCCAGCAACATTTGGGGTTCCAGAAGTATTACCAGTAGCACCGCTTACTGTTACTACAGGTGCCTGAACAGCAGGAAGTCTATATATCTGAGCAATCTGTGATGCCAAGAAGTTAACATTTTGAATAAGCTTGTTAAGCGTATTAATGTCAATAGGCTCTCCTGGCTCGAATGGCTTCAGGTAATTAATCGTCAATTTATAGGCTCCCCATTTTTATGTAAATCGGCTTCTTTAGCACTTACCTCAATAATATATTCAGGATCTACGCCAAACTTGGTAAAGAAATCTGGGGTAGTTATATGCTGCTTTAAACCGTTTACCACTAAATATATTTTACCATTTGATACGTCCTTGATCACACTGCCGTCTCTAAAGGCTAGAATGCCCCCTAGAACGATTTTTGACAGTGACTCTGGACTTCCATACCAAACCTTAAACCCCCAGCTTTTTACAGCCCTCTCAGAGATTATTCTATACTTTTTATTATTCTTAATAAAATAAGTATTAACCCCATCAAACACAGCAACACCGCTAGGGTATGCTGTAGGAACTAAAGGCGGCTGGATACTAGTTTTTGTCTGTGGTTTCTTTTTCCACATTTTTCTTATCATCAGTTAGTTTTGTTATTTCTGCTCTAAGAACAGCAACTTGTGTCTCATAATTTGAGACAATCTCTCCGATACGCTGTTGCAATGCGGTAACCACTAGCTCTAATGTGCTTTGTGTCATATTATTCCTTTTCTCTCTATACCATTATATATTAATATATTAAGTTTGTCTAGCCTAAAGATTCATAATATGAATCTGGTTTTGGGATATATTCCACCCCAAGATTCAGGCAATCTGCATGGTCTCTAGCTTTCATTTTATAGCTATAGCTTGCTATGATATTTCCATCTTCATCAATGACTGTATATCTTGTTAGATCTGCAGTTCTTCCTATATCATACATTGTTATTTACTCTTTCTTCTAGCTCTTCTACTCTATTTACCAAATGCTTTATAGCATTAAACATATGCGGGATCAAATTTTCTCTATTAATTTCAAGATACACTGGCTTCCCGTCCTCATCCACAGCATCTGGAGTTCCAGTAACAATATCTGGGTATTTTGGATAAAACTCTTTTGCCAAGAAGCCGATGACTTTTCTAGAATCGTCAGGCATTTCTAAGCTATGGAACTTATATGTATTAATTGATTTTATGTCATCTAAAAATGTTGAATCATTAAATACTTCAATATTTTTCTTTAATCTTTCGTCAGAACCAGTAGCGAATGTGGGTGTGGTTGTAGTTCCACCAACATTAATTCTTCCTACGTTAGTATATGTACTTCCAGCAGCCCATGATTTTTGAAATTGAATAATTGAAGTAGATGTTGCAAGTTCTGTGCTGAGCTGTGAGTTATCACCATTATCTCTTCTTACATATAGAGGACCTTGTGTTGTACTATTATTATAAGCCTGCACAACTGCGCCAGCCGTAACATATGTTCTAACAACAAGATTGCTCTTCCATCCACCGAAGTATCCCTTTACTACAAAGTCACCACCTTGAGTCTGCTCAATTCTACTATCCGCCTGATAGGGACTTGAAGATGTGAAAAAGTTAATTGTTGAACTAGATCCAGTTGATGCAAACATTGCTATATTTGAACCTTCTGATAAAGTTAAAGCATCATCTCCGTCTGTTCCAATGTAAATCTTTCCATTTCCACGAATAACTGTTCCGCCAGTAGCAGAGGTAAGTGTATCGGTTCCAATAGTCCATCCGCCAATATTTCCAGTAGAGCCAGTAATTGTTCCTTTAAATTGCGCTGTTCCGTTTGAATTAATTGAAACTGTTAGACCATTAGCATCATAAGCCTTCAGTCCAGTAGAATCTATATCTATTCTTGACCCACTTGTTCCAGTATTAATATTAACATTATTAAGGTTAATGGTTCCAGTATTAATAATACCGCCACTAATAGTGGTAGTATTTTCACCACCTAAATGGTTTTTAACATCAGCCTTACCAACTTTTCCATCAAGGTCTGAGGTTTTAGCTACGTTTGAACCAGTTCCAACAACTGTAATTGTTCCACTAACCGTTACAGATCCGTCGGCTCCAACTGAGAAGTTTGGCCCCATATAAAGCTTTCCATCAGAATATAAACCTACTGTTTGCCCAGCTGTATTTGTAGTTGTTAAAGAGCTTGGATTAATTGTCCACCCACCAATAGTTCCACCCTGAGCAATTAATTGCCCAGTATTTGCATCAATCCTAACTAAAGCAGTTCCTCCAGTAGTTGCATTGTATCCGTATACACCAAGGCTTCCTATTTCTACTCTTCCTGTTGACCCAGTTGCTCTAATAGCCCCGCCATTTAATAAAAGATCTCCACCACTACTTAAGGTAACATTCCCAGTAAATGTAGAAGCTTGTGTAACATTCAATGATCCTTTTACCGAAAGCGTAGAGCCATTCCACGTTAGCTGATCCTTTAAGCTAAACTTACCCAAGGCATCAAAATAAAATGGTGTATTTGCATTGCTGTATGTTCCAGTACCATAATATATAGCTGGTAGGGCTGCTGTTCCGTCAATTGTAATCTTATTTGCACCAGCGTCATCCCCTACAAAAAGTTTTCCAACAATTCCAGTATTTGTCTTAAGCCTATCAGCATCAATTGTATTTGTAATTAATTTGTCACCAACAAGTGTGTTTGCTGCAACAAGGTCTCCGACAATAGTTCCATCAGTAATAGAAGATTGTGCATTAATTTTTCCAGGTACTGCTGTGGCTACAGCAGACCACGCTCCTATATTTCCAGATGAGTCAATAGCACGAACACGAACATAGTATGTCGTTCCAGTTGTAAGTCCAGTAAATGAAGCTACAGTACCAGTAATTGTTCTATCTTGTGTTAGTGGAGAAAATGTATTTGATGTTGAAAGCTGAAATTGGTATGTCCCACGTCCAAGGTCTACGTCGCCTTCAGTATTTCTATTCCAGTATGCAATAATGTTATTAAATCCAGCAACTGCTACCAATCCAGAAGGTGCTGCTGGACCAGTTGTATCACCAGGAACTGTTGCCGTTACTGGTGTTGCTGGTATATATGCACTAGGGTTACTTCCATCCGTAGCATTTATTTGAAAATAATATGTAGTTCCAGATCTTAAATTAGTTATTCTTTTTGTTGTCTGGCCTTTTTCCATAAACTCATAGGCATCCCAAACCGTTGCCGATCTTCCATATCTAATATAATGACCTAATAAGTCTGCAGAAGATGATCCAGTCCAAGATATGTCAACATAACCAGTTGCACCACTTTTATCTGCTGGGTCATTGTATGCTAAAACTGTAAGTCCAGATGGTACTGATGGAGGTGTTGTATCTATATCAAGGGATAGTGCAGAAACTGAATTTGATGCTTCTGAAAATGCAGATACGTTTCCGCTTCTATCTACTCCAGTAAATTTAAATGTAAATGGACCAGTAACCCCATCTGGAGCCGAATATGTTATTCCTCCATTAATTGTGGCAATGGAACCAAATTTAGCATACGCCCCACCTGTTGAAACATAAACATCAACTCTGTTAAAATCTATAGGTGTTTGGTAAAGAGACTCTACCCACTTTACAAATACCCCGCCCATGACAGCTTCTACCGTTGGCTTTGAAGGTACTGGTGGTGGAGTTGTATCTCCTAGAACAGTATAGTTAAATGCTCCAGACCAATCACCTATTCTTCCGTCATTAGCTTTAGGTCTAAATCTAAACGCCCAAGTTCCTGGTGTTAGTCCAGATATTTTTTTCTTAGCTGGCATTAAATGCTAAACCCCAATCTATACTCAACATCAAATGGGACCCCGCCTTCTACTACTAGCGGTGTTGTAAGTAATGATCTGCTAACTAGAACTGGCTTGTCAACATTTGAGTACTGATCAAATCTCATGGCATCCATTGTTACTGTTGTTGCCGAAGCACCAGAAGAAACTATTACTGATAGCTCTTGAGTGTTCTCAATGTTTGGATCTCCTACACGAGATAGTTGTGCAAAATTTATTGTTACTATGTTATATCCTAAAGATATGCTTGCTGCAGGTATTGTGTATTGGAAATAGTTTAGGCTATCTACAGCCATCTTTACTCCAATTGAGCTTGGAATAGATCCAGATACATGGAAAGCAATCTTAATTTTATCTGATGAGATTAAATAATCTAATGGTGTAGCTCCATACCAAGTAGATTGTTTTACTGATGATGATGGAACAACAAATTCTAGACCAGAATCCCCGACCCGTAATCTCGGTGTGCCCTCTAAATCATTTGCGTGAAATGTAACGCCAGCAGATAATTCCCAAGACTCGTAGTCCTGATCAAATGTTGCAAATATTTCCTGGTTATCATTTACATCGTTTAGGTCAGAAAGATTTACTCCGCCAGTTGTAGATAGCCCAGCTTCGTAAACTACACCCTTAAATGTAGAAGGAAGAGTTGTTCTAAAAACTACTTGTGTTGGTGTTTGTGTGTAGTCTACAGTTTTAAACTGTACAGGTGTTGGAAACATTTCAAAACCAACAAACTCATCTGTTGCTGTGGGGGTTGATGACCCGCAACCCAATACTATTCTTGAACCATACTCAGAATTTTGTCTAGACAAATAATTAATTATTTGCTCTTTACCATTATTAGTAATAATATTTTTAGAGCGAGCAACCTCAATTCCGTCTCTATAAAAGACATACTCACCTTTAAGAGATTTTGATAAATTCAACGTCATAGTCGTCAGCTCCTTTTACATCAGATATAATTGCAGTAACATTTGCTAGGTATGTTCCATCCCCAGTAAATGCACCTTCTTGCTCAAACAATACGGATGTTACGGATCCTAGCTTTTCTTCTGTCTCTTCTCCGTCATCCTCTTCTTCTTCAAACTCTCCAGATTTTCCAGTCTTACCTTTTGTCTTGCCAGACTCAGTTAAGATATTACCTTCTACACCTTCATACTCTATTGTTAAATAGCCAAACGGGTCTGTTTGGGACTTACCGCCTACAATTTCTACGTCTAGGTCGTCTGGGGCAAAGAGCTCTTCGTCGCTCTTTACCGTTCTATTTCCGTATGCTATCTTTTTATTGGTCATATTACTTCCTGAAGTCTTATATTGGTAGATATTCCACTACTAAAAGATTGACTTATACTAGTAATTATAAAGGAATGTGATGAATAAGACAAGCCTAAATCTGGGTATGCTACGTCTACCGTATCCCCTAGCTGTAATAGAGGGTTGGTAAATATTTCTACATCAAGAATAATAGGATCATTAGTCTTCCCAGCCTTTACGATAGCTGAGTTAGCCTTAATAAATTCGGCTATGTCTTTTGCCTGTGACTCAGCCTGAATCCATTCGCTGTCTATTTCAAACTTTGAGTCGTCCCCGCTTGATTTAGATACCGTAGTCTTATATTCCTTTGGCTCAAACTTCTTTAGAGTATACCCAAGCAACTTAGGGTAGCCCGCTGCTGCGGTTCCTGGGAATGAACTTGATATATCTAATGGCTCGTTAGTCTCGTTAGCCGCTGCAATCTTAGCTCTAAACGAATTTGATTCTAGGATTGTTGCTCCATATTGAGATACAGATGCTCCAGCAGCAATTTTAATTGGAGATCCAGGTGGCTGTGTATAATCAAATTCCGCAATTCTAATCTCTCTTATATGTGGATAGAACTCATAGTAGTCATAGTCATTCTCTAGACTATTCTTGCTTGGAACGCCCATACTTCCTGCTGCAATAACTTCTGTCATGAACCCACGAATAGAGTCTGCAAAGAATGAGCCATCTTGCAGTGTTGATTCGTCATTTGCTCCCCATGCTGCAAACTTAGAGAAGAATACTGTG
>Ga0222713_10000700_pt1 | contig 37879 bp, 51 predicted proteins | sample C33_649DmetaG_FD_165061 | JGI IMG/M metagenome (GOLD analysis project Ga0222713, IMG submission 165061) | Estuarine water microbial communities from San Francisco Bay, California, United States - C33_649D | ecosystem: Environmental > Aquatic > Marine > Unclassified | place: USA: California... | reverse complement strand
CGTTGTATTCTTTGCGCTCACATCTCAGGGCTATCAAACACTGAGCATGAACGTGGCTGAACTTCGTAAATATATCGAACAACAGAACTCAGTGATCGCAGCCTATAAAGAATACTACAAAAACCAGCAGCCTAACCCAGAAAGTCAATAAAAGTCTTGACAATCTTCCTTGAGCTTATTATAATGAATCTATGTCTATTATCACTGATCACAAATATGCACAGATGATCTCGCACAAGCTTCTGCTGTTCAAGCGGAAGTCTGAGCGAGTTTACAATTTCCGCTGTCCTTTCTGTGGCGACTCACAGAAGAACAAATTGAAGGCTAGAGGCTACCTGTTCGAAAAGTCTGGTGGGCTCATTTACAAATGTCATAATTGCGATGTTGGCACTAATCTTGGTAAACTTATTGATCTCGTTGATCCTAGTCTGGCCAAGTCATACAGACTAGAATCCTACAAAGATCGTGTAGCAGCAAATACAGAATTGGATACGTTCATCATTCCAAAGACGGAAGTTGAACGTCCTCCGATTATTCTTGACGAGATGCTTTCGCGTCTCGATCAACTCCCTTCACATCACCGCGCAGTAGAATACGTCAAAGCCCGACAGATCCCAAAAGATCGTTGGAAGGATCTCTACTATGCGCGTGATTTCAAAGAACTCGAAACGTTGAATACAGCCTACGATGGTCGTTTGACTTCCGACGAACGTTTGGTTATTCCGTTTCGACGCGAGGATGGGTTACTCACCGGCGTTACTGGACGCGCCATGGGTAACTCATCCTTGCGCTATGTTACCATAAGAATCACTGACGACCCGTTGATCTACGGTCTTGATCGCGTAAAACGTGGCAAAACTATATACGTTGTGGAAGGTCCGATCGACAGTATGTTTCTTGATAATTCTATTGCAGCTGGTGGGACGGACTTTCAGCGTGCGCTATATAGCTTGAACGGTGAGAACGTCGTCCTTGTGTTCGACAATCAGCCGCGCAACAAACAAGTTGTGAAGCGTGTTGAGTCATTTGTTCAACGTGGATATACGATGGTAGTGTGGAACACAAGCTGGACTTATAAAGATATCAATGATGCTGTTTTGTCAGGACTTAGTGGTTCGCAGATCGAGCATCTACTAAATAAATCCACGTTCAAGGGCTTAGCCCTCAAACTGGCAATCCGAGACTGGAAAAAGTGTTGACGCAAACGCAACGTTTGCGAACGGAAAATTATTGTCTAATAAAAAGAAACGGAGTTATTCATGTCTAATTCTCTACCGACCCTCTATCAGCAGTTCATTCATCTTTCACGTTATTCAAGATTTTTGTGGGATCAGGGTCGCAGAGAAAGTTGGGAAGAAACAATCGGACGTTTCTTTGACTTCTTCGAATCACATCTGAAAGAACAGCACAACTACGATATCAAGGACTATCGTAAGGAACTTGAGCAAGCTGTTCTGTCGCAGAAGGTCATGCCTTCGATGCGTTGCGTCATGACTGCTGGTGAGGCATTGAAGCGCGAAAACGTTGCTGCTTATAACTGCTCGTATGTTGCTGTCAATAGTCCACGTTCGTTTGACGAGATTCTATACATCCTGATGAACGGAACTGGCGTCGGTTTCTCTGTCGAGTCAAAGGACGTAGAGCAGCTTCCAGTTATCGCAGAAGACTTCCATCCGTCAGACACAACCATTATGGTTGCAGACTCAAAGCTCGGTTGGGCTAAAGCTCTCAAGGAACTCATTCATCTTCTCTACTCTGGTCAGATTCCTCGTTGGGATCTATCCAAGATTCGCCCAGCAGGAACACCGCTCAAGACTTTCGGTGGTCGTGCATCTGGTCCAGAACCACTCGACGCTCTATTCAAGTTTTGTGTTGACGTATTCAAGAAGGCTTCTGGTCGTCGTCTAAACACATTGGAATGCCATGACATTGTATGTAAAATTGCTGATATTGTTGTTGTGGGTGGCGTTCGTCGTTCTGCTCTTATTTCTCTTTCAGATCTGAATGACGACCGTATGCGCACAGCTAAGTCTGGTCAGTGGTGGCTTGACGAATCACAACGTGCGCTTGCTAACAACTCCGCTATCTACAAAGAAAAGCCTGATATGGGTATTTTCATGGAAGAGTGGAAGTCGCTCTATGAATCAAAGTCTGGTGAGCGTGGTATCTTCAACAGAGCATCTGCTAAGGCTACTGTAGCAAAGCATGGTCGTCGCGATCCTAACTACGACTTCGGAACGAATCCTTGCTCTGAGATCATTCTCCGTGACAAGGAATTCTGTAATCTGTCAGAAGTTGTTATTCGTGAAACTGACACGATGGAAACTCTGAAGGAGAAGGTCTACTGGGCAACTATCCTAGGAACGTGGCAGTCAACTCTGACTAACTTCCGTTATCTATCTTCATCATGGAAGAAAAACTGCGAAGAAGAACGTCTACTCGGCGTTTCAATGACAGGTATTATGGACAATGACCTCACAAACGGAAAAGAACCAGGACTCGCAGAGCGTCTTGAAACACTCAGAAGAATCGCTGTCGAGACAAACAAAAAATTCGCTAAGGATATTGGCGTCCCCCAATCTGCTGCTGTCACTTGTGTTAAGCCCTCTGGCACTGTTAGCCAGCTTACTGATGCTGCTTCTGGTATTCATGCACGCCACAATCCATACTATATTAGAACTGTTCGTGCGGATAAGAAAGACCCTCTTGCGGCACTAATGATCGACGCTGGTGTTCCAGTTGAAGATTGCGTGATGCGTCCAAACAACGTCTATGTGTTCTCGTTCCCAATGAAGGCTCCAGAGAATGCTGTGTTCCGTCAGGATATGTCTGCTATTGAACAGCTGGAACTGTGGGTCACTTATCAGGATCACTGGTGTGAGCACAAACCATCTGTCACTATCTCCGTGAAGGAACATGAGTGGCTTGATGTTGGTGCTTGGGTCTATAATCACTTTGACAAGATGTCTGGTGTTTCGTTCCTTCCGTTCTCCGAGCATGTCTATAAGCAAGCTCCTTATCAGGATTGCTCGAAGGAAGAATACGAAGCGTTCGCTACTAAGATGCCCAAGAGTATTGACTGGAATAGACTCAAGGATTATGAGAAAACTGATACTACAACGGGAGCGCAAGAGCTTGCTTGTGTGGCTGGTGGATGCGAGATCTAACCGATGCCAGACAAAGAACTCACTTGCCCCTGTGGAGAATATGATTACGTTGTATGTTACGAGCGTCGCGGTAAAAAAGAAGATCCGTCGTTCTGTCCATTCTGCGGAGCCGACGGTGCTGCTGAAGGTCTAGAACTAGAGGATGATGACGAAGATGAATGACAGCCTCATAACTGTGAATGAAAAATATAACTACATCATAGATAAGATTGATAGCATTCGTGCTAACTTTCATCTCATCGCTGCAGAAGAACTAGAAGCAGCGATGACTGAACTAGAAAAACTAGAAGCTAATCTGAAACGACTGGAAGAGCAGTATCCAGAGGAGCTTTCTAGTTACACTATATAAGTTCATGGCAGATTATGATAATCCATGGACATTCGACGGAAAAGAGTTTACAAGTGAAGATATCGGGAACTCCTACGGGTTTGTGTATCTTATTACAACGCCGGAAGGCCAGAAGTATATCGGAAGAAAATACTTCTGGTCTATCCGTAAAGCCCGTGGAAAGAGTCGCCGCCAGCGATCCGAATCCGACTGGAAAACATACTATGGATCCAGTGAGCTACTCAAAGCTAAGATCAAAGATTCTGACAAGTCCCTCTTCAAGCGAGAAATAATTTCATTACATAGCACTAAAGGTCGTGTGAACTATGAAGAAGTGCGCGAACAGTTTGCGCATGAAGTATTAGAACGGGATGATTACATCAATGACAACATCAATGGCAAGTGGCACAGAAGCCCAGAACACATCAGAAGTAAATCAAGATTCTCTACCCTCGCATCTGGGCGGACATCTCAACAAGACACACAATGATCGCGGAACACTTTCGTTTTTGATTAGCGAATTCGGTATCAAGTCGTTCCTTGATATTGGTTGTGGTCCTGGCGGTATGGTCGCGCTCGCTCAGATGCGCGGTCTGGAAGCACTTGGTATCGACGGTGACTGGGAAGTAGAAAAAGAAAAGGATGCGCTGATTCTCATTCACGACTTCACCAATGGTCCTTGCTTCACCACGAAAGCTGAGTTTGATCTTGGTTGGTCAGTAGAGTTTCTTGAACACGTCGAAGAAAAGTATCAAGACAACTATATGCAAGCATTCGCTCGTTGTAAATATGTCGTAGCAACTGCTGCGCCTCCAGGCTATCCTGGACATCATCATGTGAATTGTCAGCCGCTAACATATTGGCGTGATGTATTTGATAAGTATGGTTTCGATTACGATAATGATGTAACGCAGCTTATTCGAACACAAAAGTCAACTATGCAAAAGCCATTCATGCAAACAACTGGTATGTTCTTTAGGAGACGATAATGGGTTACATTCCTAGTGATAATGTAGTAATCACACGCGCAGATCAAATCGCTTATGACGAAGGTCTGCGTCAGTTTATGCTTGGTGTCTATAATCATATGACATTAGCATTAGCTATCAGCGGTCTCGTTTCGCTTGGTATCTCGATGAGCCCAGAACTTATGGCTAGTATCTGGGGAACACCGTTCAAGTGGGTTGCAATTTTCCTTCCTGTTGTTTTGTCTTTCGGTATTCCTTTTGTCTTTGATAAGATAACAGTTAGACAGGCTCAGATTGCGATGGGTGTGTTTGCCGCAGCGATGGGACTTAGCCTAAGTTCTATCTTTATGATTTTCAAGCTCGGTAGTATTGCTCAGGTATTCTTCATTACCGCAGCCACATTTGGCGCTGCTTCGCTCTATGGCTATACTACAAAAAAAGACTTGACAACCTTCGGTTCATTCCTTATAATGGGAGTCATTGGTCTTGTTATCGCTGGGCTCGTAAATCTGTTTCTTCAGAGTTCGATTTTAGCCTTTGTCATTAGCTGTATCTCTGTTCTTATCTTTACTGGTCTAACAGCTTATGATACTCAGCAACTCAAAACAACTTATGACTTCACGACAGAAGATGAACGTGAGAAAGCAGGTATCTATGGTGCTCTTCAGCTTTATCTCGACTTCATCAATATCTTTGTGAGCTTGCTCCAACTAATCGGAGATAGAAAAAATGATTGAGCCTATCCGCATCTTTGTAGGAACTTCTGCGAACAATGAAGACGCTGAAGCAGAAATGGTGCTCGAATATACGCTCCGCAAGAATACAACTCTTCCACTCGATATCACTTGGATGCGTCAGTCACGGGATGAGTCTAGTATATGGGGTGGTTGGCAGACTCAACGCTGGTCGACGCCTTTTAGCGGATTCCGTTGGGCGATTCCAGAGGCGTGTGGATTTCATGGTCGCGCCATTTACATGGATGTGGACCAACTCAATCTCAAGGATATTGCTGAGCTGTATTGCATTGATATGCAAGGTAAGCCTCTTGCTGCTCGCCGTGGCGCTCGTTTTGGAGGTCATGAGTTTTGTGTTATCCTCTTTGACTGCGAACTGATGGGTAATCTACTTTCACCTGTTTCAAGAATGAAACCTAATCCAGACGCGCATCACAGATACATCAATATGTTTAGCGGAAGCGATCATGTCCTCGATCTTGATCCGCGCTGGAACTGTCATGACGGTGATGGTCGCACCATTGACGATATCTGGCATCTGCACTATACTGAAATGGCTACACAACCGTGGAAGCCTGCTTGGTTCACTGGTGAAGGTCGCGAGCATCCGCGTCAGGATTTGGTGAAGCTCTGGCATGATACGAGAGCTGAAGCTGTGTTGAATGGATGGACTCCTAATCTACATAATGATACGTTCGGTTCCTATAGCATCATTGGACGATAAATGAAACTCTTTGCATCATGCGATTCTGGATATCTTCGCGCGCACGCGCCTGCTCTGGTTGCAAGTGCTGCGTGTGCCGAAACCTCGATTCATCTTCACGTTATTGATCCGAAAGAAGAAGATCATCAATTCCTAGATCATCTTTCGTCTAGATATCATAGCATTGCAGGATGGCCACAGAGCGACTTCACACATTCGACAGCTCCTATGTGGATTCAGAATCCCGCCATTCGTCAAGATACTATTCGAACTCTGTATGCGACGGATCGTTTTCTTTCTGTTATGACACAGATGATTGCTCGTCCTGATCAGTATCTTATTATTGATACAGACTGTCTCATCATGAAGCCTATCAGCGAAAGCAGCTTGCATGGTGACGTTGGTTTGTTCTTGCGCGATCCACTGCCAGGAACTGTTGGATGGGAAGCTCAGGGAACTCGTTGTGCAGCTGGTGCAGTTTACTATTCGTCTCGCGCGATCGACTTTGCTCAAGCTGTTGCGAATCGTATTCGTCAGGGTCCTATCGCTTGGTTCTTAGATCAAGTTGCTATCAGCGAAACCTATGAAAACATGAAGGATCGTTACAACTATCAGTATTTCGATGCGAACTTCATGGATTGGGAGTTCAAGGAAGGAACTACAATCTGGACTGGTAAAGGCCCACGCAAGTATGATAATCCAACATACGTTGCTAAGAAGCAACATTTTGATAGGATGATGCGATGAAAGTAGCAATTCTATTTCCTCGTCTTGACGTCATGTTCAAGGAAGGTCCAGTTCCTGAAACGCGAGGTGAAATCCCGCCGATTCGTATTCCGTGGCAAACGATGGGGGATCGACTCCTTCATCGCCATCGCACGAAAGGTGATCAGGTCCAGTTCATTGAAAAGCCGCTCTGGCAGTTTACTCCAGAGTTCGTTGAGTCGCTAGACGCTGATATCGTTTACATTCCACATAAGTCTGTAGAGACATTCCCTGTTCGCGATAAGATCGTTCGCTACTATATGCAATCGGTTTTTCCTTGGCAGTTTTATATCGACTCCAAGGGATTCGCTGGTGGATCTTCTTGCTATCCGTTCTTGATTGACAAAGACCGAAACGTTCCAGCAAACAGCTTCTATTCTGAGATGCAAGTTAGAGCTGCGATGGGTGGAAGCAAGTTTGAGCAGCCTCCTTCGCAAAAGCTAAATCTACCTGAGGAGTATTTCTTCTTCCCGTGTCAGATTCCTCACGATGAAACGATTAAGTATCATTCGGATGTTTCTGTATTAGACGCTCTGGTTGCGACTTGTAGAGCCACCGAAAGACTAAATATACCACTAATCGTAAAGGGGCACCCTGTCAATCCTGGCAGCATGGCTAATCTTTATCAAGCGGCTAGTCAATTCAAACACGTTTTCTGGGTCGACAACGTATCAATTCACGACCTAATTCCCCAAGCAAAAGCAGTTATTGTAGTCAACTCTGGCACGGGCATGGAAACGATGTTACATAAAACGCCGATTGTTACATTTGGTAGATGTGAGTATGATTGTGTGAGTAATAGAGCTACGACTGATAACATCGTCGATATCCTAAGGGATCCTAAGTTCGACGAGAAAGCTGTTCGCGCATTCTTTGAAACATGGTATGAGTGGACTTACGATACACGAAGCAGTAAATCTTTCGAACGACTTTAGGAGACTAACATGGCATATTGGGGTTATCACTTAGTTCTCGACTGCGCAGAACTTGACAACGCAGCAATTACCAGCTATGATACTATCTACAATTTCACGAAGCGCCTTGTCAAAGATATCGACATGGTAGCCTATGGTGAACCCCAGATCGTAAACTTTGGATCTGGTAATAAGGCTGGATATACTCTCGTCCAGTTGATTGAAACGTCAAACATCTGCGCACACTTTGTTCCTGATGATGGCATGGGCGGTAATGCAATGTATCTCGACGTTTTCTCTTGCAAGGAATATGACGATCAGGTTGTTATCAATCTGGTCAAGGAATACTTTGGTGCGAAGTATGTTCGACCAAATTATCTAACAAGACAAGCATGAGGATTATAAGAATGATTGATATTGATGACGACTATGACAACTGGGAAGTAAAGCAGCATGCGCGTATCAGCAAGAAGCGCATCGGTTCTATCGTTCCCGCAGTAGTGTTCAAAACTCGTGTGCGCGATGATTCTATTGAAGGACCGAATCCATTTCGCTGGCAGGACGTGAACAGCTACGAATACTTTGGTGGCAAGCGCGTGATTGTGTTTTCACTTCCAGGCGCGTTTACACCAACCTGCTCAACAATGCAGCTTCCTGGCTTTGAGTCGATGTATGATGAGTTCAAACAGAAGCACGGTATCGACGAGGTCTATTGTATCTCAGTGAATGATTCGTTTGCTATGAACTGTTGGTCTAAGCAACAGAATATCAAGAACGTGAAGGTTATTCCTGACGGTAATAACGAATTCACATCTAAGATGCGTATGAGCGTTGATAAGAGTAATCTTGGTTTCGGTGATCGTAGCTGGCGCTATGCAATGATCGTCAACAACGGCACTATCGAAGCATGGTTTGAAGAACCAGGATTCATGAACAACTGCGAGGAAGATCCATACGGTGAGACTTCTCCAGAAAACATCATGAACTGGCTTGACAGCCAAGCTAAGTAAGAGTATAATGAAAAAAGATTGCGGGTATAACTCAGGGGTAGAGTGTCAGCCTTCCAAGCTGTTCGTCGCAGGTTCGAATCCTGTTGCCCGCTCCAAATTTCGTGACTGGCTAGAAATAGCTGTCGCGATCGCTATCTGCAATTGGATAGCACTTGTTGCAGGAATCGTCCTGTTAGTATATCATGTTATCTTTCAATAAGGAGTAAAAATGAAATATACACTCTCTGCGTTGGCACTTCTGGCGACTACCAGTCTCGCTGGTGCCGTCGATCTGCCTTCAGGAAAGGCGCAGCCGCAAGCACCAGCAAACTATGTAAAGGTTTGTGATGCTTATGGTCGCGGTTTCTTTTATATTCCAGGAACAGATTCCTGCCTGAAGGTAGGTGGTATGCTGCGTCAAGACGTAGCGTTCGTTCCTGCCGGTGATTCCTATAAGGTAACTGCTGGTGCTCGCGCTGTTGATAAGGCAGCTGCTGGTCAGAATACAGTCGGTTGGGAAACACGTGCTCGTATCGAACTCGATGCTCGCACACCAACAGATTACGGCACTGTTCAAAGTGCTATGGGTATTCGTTTCGGTCGTCGTTCAGGCGCTCTTGCTGACGTAGCACAACCAACTGGCGCTACTCAGTCAGGAACTGATACAACGCCTGTTATCGAGTATGCTTTCATTCGCTTCGCTGGCGTAACAGCTGGTGCTGCTCGTGATAACTTCTCGTTCATGCCTTCCGCAATCTATGCGGCTCAACATTGGTCGTCATTCATTATCAATCCTAAGCAGCTTGCTTATACAGCTATCCTCGGTGGTGGTCTGAGCGCAACGGTTGCTATTCAGGATGCTACTGATACAGCCATTGCTCCAGTTGATGCAGTCAATGCTTCTGCTGCTTATTATGCTCCCCAGAATGAAAAGAACATCAATCTCGTAGGTAATATCCGTTGGGATCAGCCTTGGGGTCAGGTTCAGGTTATGGGTGCTGGTCGTCAAGCACAGGTTGTTGATGCAACTGGTGCAGCTTATAACGAGTCGACGAACGTTTGGGCAGCTGGCGCTGGTGTAAAGATCAATACACCATTCACTGGTCATAAGAGCAATGCTCTTTGGTTGACAGGTGCTTATGCTGACGGTATGACTGAATACACTACAGCTTATACATCTAACAAGATGGCTAACTGGCGTCGTGAAGTCAACGGTTGGGTTATGAACAATCCTTCAATCGTTGCTTACTCAACTGGTCTTGAAACAGTAACGTCATGGAACGCTGCTGCTCTTTATCAGCACTGGTTGACTGACAAGTATCGTATCAATGCATTTGGTTCATACGGTCAGACAACTGCTCCAGAATCAGCTAAGGCTCTGGTGTGGGATGGTAAGAAGGGCTTTGGTGATTCGACTGTTTGGTCAGTTGGTTCAAACTTCGCCTGGATTCCTACACCAAACTTCGAGCTTGGTGTTGAAGGTATCTACTCAAGCGTAAAGCAGGACGTTCGTTATACTCTCGCTTCTTCAACAAACATTGTTAAGAGCGAAACAGATAACAACTGGACGATGCGTCTCCGCGCAGAACGTCGCTTCTGATGATCAGAGCCGCATACATAATTGCGGCTCTACTTTATCTAATAGCTGGACTGTTGCTCTGGTGGGCATTCGGTCCAGCTATTTTTTTGAACTATATAACAATGAGTTTCATTTGTTAGCCCACATAGCCCAACAGGCAGAGGCATGAGACTTAAAATCTCCAAAGTGTCAGTTCGAATCTGACTGTGGGCACCATAATCTATGATCACGTTTAGTCCTGATAAGTTCGGTTTCTATAGAGTAGGCGAAAGAACTACTTACAGCAAGTTTGAAGCAGTAGAGTGGTCTAGTGCTACGAACATTCCCGTTCAATGGGATTTCAATAATGACGTCTTCAGTAAAATTGACTGGAAGAAAGAACCAGAGACAGACCTCTGGGAAATGTATAAGCAACGAGCAAGACAGATCCGCGATGCGTATGATTATGTCGTATTATGGTATTCTGGCGGTTCTGATAGTCACAATCTACTTCTTGCCTGGATTGACGCTGGTCTCAAGATTGATGAAATAGCCACAACTTGGAACTATGAATCCACAGGCGACTATCAGAATCATTACAACGCTGAAATCACGAACGTTGTTCTTCCAGATATAAAGAAGCTACAAGACGCTGGACATGAGTTCAAGTTTCGTATCATTGATATCAGTCAGCACTGCATTGATCTTTTCGACACATGGAAGCTAGACTTCGAATACAACGTCAACTTTCACTTTTCACCTAACAACCCTGCTAGAAATTTGTTCCGCGAAAAGATCGAAGATTATAAGAACATAATCGCGTCAGGAAAGAAGCTGTGTTTCGTTTGGGGTAAAGAGAAACCTTCGCTTATCAACTTCAACGGCAAACACTACTTCAGGTTCACTGATAACATTGATAACTGTGTCGGTCCTCATGTTCAGCGAAACTACTATCGTGGATGGTATGACGAACTGTTCTATTGGACTCCAGACTTTCCTCTACTACCAGTAAAGCAAGCACACGTCCTCAATAACTTCATTAAGCATTGTGACGATTCTCGTTTATTTGAACCAATCGTAGATGGAGGATATCAACCGAACGGTATCTCTAATCGTTTCAATATGCACTTGCGTGATCCATATGTCAAGAGCATTCTGTATCCAAAGTGGTCTAACGATATTTTCTGTAATGGTAAGACTGCTTCGTTTACATACAGCGCACGCGATAAATGGTTCCTTACGAGCAATCTGGACGATACGAAACGATATATAGATATTACGAACGCCTACTTTGCTAAAGTAGATCCAACAAACTCTACTAGCCGTAGGAACATTACTCCTCACTATAGCCCGAACTATTGGATTGAATGATGTATTCTGAATCACATGCAAGGTCAGTTGCTAAAACTCTAACGGTTCGCGTTTGCTTTACGCTGAGCCATATCCTGAATGGATTCATTGTGACTGGATCATGGATGACTGGCGTCACTATCGCGAGTTTCGCGGTGCTGATCAACATGTTTCTTTTCTGGGGACATGAGCGCATATGGAACTGGTTTCAGTGGAATCGTAAACCGAAAGATAATCTGTTCTTTGTTGACGGTCATCCTCGCACTATTTCTAAGTCCGTTACTTGGCGTGCAATCATCACTTTCAATAACTTCATGATTCCGTTCCTGACGACTGGATCATGGAAAGCTGCTCTTGCGTTTCTAACTGTAGCAACGTTCTTGAACATCGCAGTATATTACCTTCACGAGCGCGCATGGAATCTAATCAAATGGGGTAAACATGAACTTCACTAAAGATACATTCTGCACTATGCCTTGGTCGTCGATCCTGATTCTTCCATCAGGCGACTTCAAGATCTGTTGCTTCACTGGTCATACGCTCCCTAGTGGCGGTGACTCACACGGTATTGCGTTCGACGAAGAAGGTAATACGATGAACGTTCTCACGCATTCTATCAAGGATGCCATGAACTCAGTGTTCCATAAAGAGATCCGCGCAGCACAAGCTAAAGGCGAGCGCCATATCGCTTGTAAAGTATGCTGGGATCGTGATGACGCAGCAAAGCGTCAGGGTGTTCGTTCTACTTCATTGCGTGTGATTCGCACGTTCGATCAAAACGTCGAAGGTGCTGATCGCTATAATCCAGAGCGCAATCGAGTTGGTGGTCAACCGATGATTGGTTCTGCAATTCCAGAAAACGCGACAGAATGGTTGATTGATCCAAACACTGGATCCATGAAAGATATTATGCCTATCTCGCTGGATATTCGATTCAGCAATCTATGCAATGCAAAGTGCATTATGTGTGAACCACTCTACTCAACTCTGTGGTATGAAGATCATGAAAGAGTATTCGGCACTCCATATTTCAACAGCGGACTGAAAAAGTATAACATCATCAAAACGCCTAAGGTTACAGGCGGTCATACGTTCTCATCCGATATGCCTGAGTGGCGCGATGATCCACGTTGGTGGAAACAGCTTGACGAGCTCGCGCCCCATCTCCAGCACATCTATATCACAGGTGGTGAACCATTCCTTCAGCCGCAGCACGATGTGTTCTTGGATAAGTTGATCGACGGTGGATACGCTAAGAATATCGTTCTCGAATACGATACGAATCTCAGCGTCATGAATAAAAAGATTCTTGAGCGTCTGTCGAAGTTCAAGGATATCATTTTGCGTATCTCGACTGATGACGTTGGTCCGCAGTATGAGCTTATCCGTCATCCGCTGAAGTTCGACACTCTACTCAAGAATATGAGTTTGCTGAAGGACTATGGTCTGGATAAGAAGATCGACACGATCACGACTTGCATCGGTATCTACTCGATGTATGCTCCGATGAGAATGTATGAAACGTTCGCGCCGATGGGATACGATAGATATTTCATTCGCATTCTTCGTTCACCTAAAGCTGTCGATATGGCATATCTGCCTCGCAAGATCAAAGAGAAGGTGATCAACGATTACGATGGGTCTAACTTCCTTCCACATTTCCATAAGACGCACGTCGCTGGTTATTTGAAGAACAATTTTGATCTGGTGGACGACGAGCAAGCGAAGCAGCATATGAACTCATTTGTTCGATACATGGAAGGACTGGATAAGATTCGCGGAACCGACTGGAAAGCGACCTTCCCTGAAATCGTCGATTTGCTAAAGTTAGCCTACTAATCATTACGGAGCCGTTTTTATCGGGGAGGGGGCTTGTAAATCATCCCCCTCCCCTTTATTATGAGACTATGGGGTTCTCCCCTCCCCTAGCCACCCGGCTAGGGGCCCCTCTGCTATAAGGTAAAGCTCATGGACTTGGCCTCCATTTATCGCGATTTTCAAGCCCTCGAAACCGTAACGGAAAAAGTTACGTTCCTTAAATCCCTCGAAACTCTGGGGCTTCCCTACGATATCAATTACGAAGCGCTCATTCGCGCTTGGGAACGTAACCAATAAAGTTACAAAAAAGTTCAAAAAAAGTGCTTTAGGGGGCTTGTAAATAGCCCCCTATCGTGATAGAATGATAATATAAGTTCGGTTCAAGGAGTTCGTCACCGTGTCCAGTCTCGATATCGCTCTCACCCTCTCACCTCTCGCGGTTCTCTGGGTCGTTATGCTCATCGGGTTCGGTGTCGTCCACTATCTTGACAATCGGGCTTGACAATCAGCTGCTCGTCAGCTATGATGATTATGTAAGTGAAAGGAAGTCACATGAAAGTTCAGTATGTTATCTCTGCTCTCAAAGCTGGTAAGAACAAGTTCACTGTTTCTCAGCTGACCGATATCATCCGCGCTGATGCGGGTGACGCTGCTCTCGCTCGTCGCACTCGTCGTGCGTTGTTCGTCGCTCGCAAAGCTGGTATCGTTCTCGAACCGATTCGCGATGGTGGTAAAGCTGTGACTGCGTATCAACTTCAGGGTTCTCTCCCCGACGTTGCGGTCGCTGCTCCCCGCAAAGCATCTCGCGCTCGCACTAAGACCGTGACCGCGAAGACGATCTCGAAGGAAGTTGCTGCGATCGTTGCTAAGAACAAAGCACCGTCGAAGAAGACTGATGCGGAAGTCAAAGCGAAGAATCTCGCTACGATGAAAGCTGTTCACGCGAAGGTGAATCAGGACGTTCATCCCGTCACCAAGCGCAAGCTGACCGACGAGCAGAAGTCTGTTCGCGCTGAGTTTGAGCGAATGGAACGTGAAGCAGAGCTTGAGGAAGCTCGTCGTGAGGAACGCGCTGCTCTTCGCGCGAACGCACCTGCGTATCTGTTCAAAGAGTCTTATTCTGAGTAAGAGCTTGGTTTAACAGTGACACAGGGGGCTTGTCAATCCCCGCTCCCTGTGTTATCATTAAGCCAAGATGAAAGGAAGTTCGTGATGATCAAGTTGTCCAAGGCTTCTAAAATGCCTGCTAAGTCGTGGTCGTTGCAAGCTCGCAAGACGTGTCCTGGGTCTATTGATCCTGCGACAAAGCTCCCCGTGGACGTCTGCGCTGGTTGCTACGCAGCTGAGGGTTTCTACATGATGCCTGACGCGATCAAAGTCCGTGAGCACAATCGTGAGGACTGGAAGCGGGCTGAGTGGGTCGATGATATGGTTGCTGAGTTGAAGCGCCAGAAGTTCTTCCGCTGGTTCGATTCGGGTGACGTATATCATCCCGCTCTTGCGTTCAAGATCTTTCTGGTCATGCAGAAGACTCCGCATGTTCGTCACTGGTTGCCGACGAAGTCCTACAAGATCGCGCGCATCCGTGCGGTTCTCGAGCGTATGAAGTCGCTCCCGAACGTTGCTGTTCGTTACTCTTCCGATTCTATGGTCGGTGAGTTCGACAATGATCACGGTTCGACTGTGATCCCGTTCGCTGACTCGGAAACGAAGGCGAGCAAGGTCTGTGATGCGTATGAGCGTTCTGGCAAGTGCGGTGACTGCCGTGCGTGCTGGAGCAAGGAAGTTGCGGTCGTTGCGTATCCTGCGCACGGTCGTCGTATGGGTAAACTGGTGAAGGAACTCGCAGCATGAAGTATATCGCCAAACCATATCTGAATAAGAACACTGGAATGAAAGAGTTCGACGACATCAAGCTGGCGGTGAAGTATCTCGAAGACTTCACTGGATACAAGATGGATTTCGTCAGGGATCGAAAGACCAAGGAGAAGACTTATGACTGGGAACTCTGCGGTAAACTTATCCGCGTCAAAACGTAATCCAATGGCGCGTGAAGTGCGCCAATCTAAGTTTCGTTTGCGTGTAGTTCGTTCGCGCAAGCTATATAAGCGGAAAGGTCGCGTAGCTCAGCTGGATAGAGCATCAGACTTCTAATCTGAGGGTCGATGGTTCGAATCCATCCGCGATCGCCACTTGACAATGGAGCCGAATCATGGTAGTATATACAGTGATCGCCTTCTGGCGGGACTCATGGGAGTTCGTAGGCGTATATCACACTCGTGAAGCAGCTGAAGCTGCTGGCGTGGCTTATGTTGGACGCTCCGATTGGGGCTTTGATGTTCATGAAGCGGAGTTACAGTGATGACTAAGGTTGTTTACAGCGCATGCTTCGGTGGCTTTGGGCTTTCTGCTGCAGCGATGAGACGCTATGCAGAACTCAAGGGCTATACCATTGCTTCAGAGCATGGATATCACTATGTTCTTGACGAAACTGGCAAGAGATTTTCTGACGATGACATTCGTCGTGATGATCCTTTCCTTGTGCAAGTTGTAGAAGAACTCGGTGAAGAAGCAAACACAAGATTTTCTGATTTACGCATCAGAGATCTTCCTGACGGGACTAAATATCGTATCGAAGAATATGACGGAAATGAATCCGTCTGCACCTTCGACGAATATGATTGGAGTGTAGCATGAAACGAATTATGGCAGTCTCAGTTCTCGCGCTTGGTCTCGCAGGCTGCAACGCGACTGTGTATGATACTGGTTATCGTCGTCCGTATCCCGTGATCGATCTCCAGACTCCTGCTCCAGTCTATGTTGCTCCGCGACCATACTACGAGTCGCGTCCCTACTATGCTCCACGACCCGCATACAATCCGTATGTGTATCGTGCGCCTGCGCATCGTTGTGCGATCGTAGAACGTCATACGCCGTATGGCATTCGTCGAGAACGAGTCTGCCGCTAAGGACTCTTAGCTCAGTTGGTTAGAGCAGCGAGCTTTTAACTCGAAGGTCCTGAGTTCGAATCTCAGAGAGTTCACCAATTCCCTCCGATAGCTCAAAGGTAGAGCAGGCGGTTGATAACCGTCAGACCGAGGATCGTTACCTCGTCGGAGGACCATTCATGGAGCGTTCGTCTATCGGTTTAGGACACTAGCCTTTCACGCTGGAGAGAGGGGTTCGATTCCCCTACGCTCTACCAAAAAAAGAACTTGACAACTAAGAAACAATGAAGTATGATACTAAATATGGTGATTCGCTGTTTGACAATCTAATCTGGTAGGAACAACGAAAGTTGTTTCTTCATAGACACACCAGTGGGTGAGAGTCCCACCTGCACCTTGATCCGTGTGGTTCGCACTATGGTTTGGTGTGTCTTTGTAGAAACAACTTGTTCGGTGTGGTGTTATGGAAAATCTCAGTGTTCCTGGGTAAGTGCACAGCCTATAGATCCCTCTGTCCTGCAGGCACGGACTAAGCTGAGTTGTAGTTGAAATAGGAGTCATGACCTGAAATAAGACTACAGAGTAAAGCAAACGATACGGCGGTTTATTCGTATCCATAACATAACATCACTCCAAACAAGTTTTTCTACGTTATAAAATGACTATGAGCATTTGCTAATGTTAGCCGTTTTATAACACATACGGAGATTAGCGCAGTCTGGTAGCGCATCTGCTTTGGGAGCAGAGGGTCGTAGGTTCGAATCCTGCATCTCCGACCATTTAGGAACTATGGCGTAGGTATTGAAAGAGATACATAGAGCATAGTTGAAAAGAAGATCGACGGACGTATCTTCTCCTAATCTAATGGACCGTAGGAATGACAGTTAACTGTCAGGTAGTCGGATAAAACTTGCTGAGTGGTTTCAGCAAGTTCCGAGCCACCTACGCCTCTCATCTTCGCACTAACCAGCGAAGAGCGTGTGGAGAGGGCGCTGTATGGGGACAGCAGGAGAGCGTGTGATCCACGCACCCCAATTTATCAACGCTAATTCGATACGTCGATTAGCACCTCCAGCTTCAGGGTTGGAGATCTATACGGAAGGGTGACCGAGCGGTTTAAGGTTCTAGTCTTGAAAACTAGCGAGCGTGAAAGCGTTCCGTGGGTTCGAATCCCACTCCTTCCTCCATATATGCGGGATTAGCTCAGTGGTAGTAGCGTCTGCTTTACACGCAGAATGTCGGGAGTTCGACCCTCTCATCCCGCACCAGTTTGGCGCTGTAGAAAGCCCATCAGAGGTCAGAGAGACCTTCAGTCTAACCAATACGGGCTGAGAACTTCTCACAGAATTTGGTTGCTGGACTACTATCCATCGGTTTCTAGATCTGATGGTGTGCTTACCAGTAGAGGATCCCGACACCTCTATAAAAACGCGGAGGAATTTGGACTGTTAGCTCAGTTGGTAGAGCAGGTGACTCTTAATCACTTGGTCGGGGGTTCGAATCCCTCACAGTCTACCATAGTTTATTTCCCGATAGCTCAGTTGGTAGAGCGTCTGACTGTTAATCAGAATGTCCGTGGTTCGAGCCCACGTCGGGGAGCCAATTCGGGGGTATAGCTCAGTTGGGAGAGCGTCTGCTTTGCAAGCAGAATGTCGGCGGTTCGATCCCGTCTACCTCCACCAGAACGGTTGGTCGCGGTAAATAGACCCGCGAGGAGTCACGGTCAGCTCCTCATTCAGTTTCGCTGGTTTAGCTCAGTTGGTAGAGCAGTTGATTTGTAATCATCAGGTCGCGAGTTCGATTCTTGCAACCAGCACCATAGTGTCGGGGTGGAGCAGTAGTAGCTCGCTTGGCTCATAACCAAGAGGTCGGAGGTGCGATTCCTTCCCCCGCAACCAATTCGCAAGGTTGGGATCTTGCGATATCGCCGATCATGTTAACAGCTCGCTGCGGCCATGATTGGATATAGTGACTAGCCACTGAAGTCTAGATGAGCAGCCGTCTTATCCCGTTTGAACCTGTCACGCGAAAAGGTGACGCTGGATGGCAGTAACCAGCAATGATTATTCACGGATACACTCGGTCTTGTTCACAGGATTGCAGCCTACGGGAAGTCGCATGTGGTGTATCTCTGAATGGTCATTGGCTCGTTAGTTCAGTTGGTTAGAACGCTAGCCTGTCACGCTAGAGGTCAGGGATTCGAGTTCCCTACGAGTCGCCATTGGGGATTAGTTCAGTTGGTAGAACGCCAGACTCTGAATCTGGATGTCCGAGGTTCGAGTCCTTGATCCCCAGCCAATTTGAGGTTTGTTATGTCACACAAAGCAAGACGTAGACCGTCATGGAAAAAACGAAAGTCTAAATATTTTGATAGACTCAAGAATGAATTGGTTGATCGTCTTGCTTTAGAAATTCGCAAAGAAATCGACAAAGAAATTCTAAGGTGCCTGAGCAAGACGGTAATGCGCGGGACTGCAAATCCTTGAGAACCCAGTTCGACTCTGGGAGGCACCTCCAACATTTGGTCAGTTAGCTCAGCTGAATAGAGCATCGCGCTACGAACGCGAAGGTCGAAGGTTTGACTCCTTCACTGACCTCCATCGTGCCTTCCAAGGGCTAGCAGCCTTATACGCTGTCTGCTACTGCACAACAGGTTTACTGTAATCCTGTGGAAGATAAAACAGTCAAGTTTCGCTGCTGTCGGTGTTGGTGGGAAACACAGATCGACAAGACTAGGACGCCGTTCGAATCGGAGCAGCAGCACTCGCGGGGGTGATGTAGTGGTAGCCTCTCTCGTTGCCAACGAGATCGTTCGGGTTCGATTCCCGATCCCCGCTCCAATTTGCCCTATTAGCCCAACTGGTAGAGGTGTCGGTCTTAGAAACCGAAGGTTGTAAGTTCGAATCTTACATAGGGCACCAGTTTCGTCGGAATAGCTCAGTTGGTAGAGCAGTGGTCTCATACGCCGCGCGTCGCAAGTTCGATCCTTGCTTCCGACACCATGCTGTCTTAGTGTAATTGGTAAGCACCCGAGTTTGTGGAGCTCGGAGTTCAGGTTCGAGTCCTGAAGGCAGTGCCATATAAATAACTTTACGATCCTAGAGCATGATGGCTATGCAGGCGTCTCTAAAACGCTGAATGTGGGTTCAAGTCCCACTAGGGTCACCAATACTGAATGAGGTCATACAATGAAAGCATACTTCCTCTAGGTTTTCCATCCTCCATAAAGTTTCCTTATCTGCGAACTCTATCTTCAACATTATCATAAGGAAATTCAAATGTCAGTAGAACTCAAAATCAAGTCAAAGCATCTCGCTCTTGAACCTGCTATCATCCGCAAGGAAGAGCAGAAACTCAGTAAGCAGATTACTCACTACAAATCATATCATCAGATGACTGTTGATTATGATACATTCTCGATGTCTAAGCAACATCCTGATCTCTATAATCTCTATCTGAAACGTGGTAGTTTGATTTCCCATCGCAAGTGGAATGTTCGTAACGAAGCTCGTGCAACATATCTTGCTCGTGCTTATCTCAAAGGTATGCCATACAAAGCCGTTGAACCAAATAGTGACGGAAAGTTATGGTCTCCCGTTATGGATAGCTTGATTCGTATGATCATGAAGTATGGTAAAACATACTACAGACCAGATCGCGAATTAGACGAGAACGGTCACAGATCCATAGTCGTAAAGACTGCGGAAAAGAAAGCTGAGGAAGATATCCTTGCTTGGTTGAATAAAGAATAACTGGTTCAGGTGGGCTGCAGAGACGGTGGTTCTGCGACGGACTGTAAATCCGTTCCTTAATGGTAACACTGGGGGTTCGAATCCCTCCCCACCTACCAGATTGCTTCGGTAGCTCAGTTGGTAGAGCACGAGATTGAAGATCTTGGTGTCAGTGGTTCGATCCCATTCCGAAGCACCATATTGGAGGGTTGGCTGAGTGGTCGAAAGCAGCGGTTTGCTAAATCGTCCTACCGAAAGGTAGCATAGGTTCGAATCCTATACCCTCCGCCACTTATAAATAGACTACGCATGATCTGATTGACTTCGCTATGATGTTGATGACATAAAATCGTCCACACATAGGGAGGTCAAATGAACAAGTTTCTAGCTGCTGCGGCGGCTCTATTTGCGTTTGTCGGCGTAGCGAAAGCGCAATCCACAGATTACTCACTGAGCGCCAGCGGTTGGACGAATGGTCCCGCAGGCACAGCAACATACACTGGAACACAGACTATCAACGCTGGTGGAATCAACTGGGCGATTAGCCCATACACGGGTTCTACAATGGTTGGTCTTGTTCCGACAGATAACGCAGCCAATTTCAATGCAATGACGTCTGCGCTTGGTATGAGCGCGGCGTCATCTTCTGCGCTTGCTGCTGAAATTGCTGCTCAGAATCCATCAGGCGGTGGATCTATTACCAACGGCGCTTGGATTAGCAAAGACTTCACGTTCGCGGCTCCCACTACATTCTCGATGTATTGGGTCTATACATCTGTTGACTATGTTCCATTTAACGATGGTTCGATTACGACATTCGTAAACACTGGCGACGCTGCAACTCTCGGTAAGATCAACGGTCTGTTGAAGCAATACATTCTTCTTGGTGCTACGAATCCAGGAACAGGTAACTATTCAACAGGATCGTATGGTTCGACTGGTTGGCAGATCGTCAACTATGAAGCTGTGAGTGCAGGAACGTATAAGCTAGGTTTCGCTTCATTCAATCAGGGTGACACAGCACTATCACCTGTTCTGTATGTGAACGATGGAATCGGAACCATAACAAAGAATGGAACTGCATTCGGCGCTGTTGCTCCTAACGATCCTAACATGCCGTCGTCTCCATCTGTTACTCCTCCTGCTGGTCCAACAGTTGTAAGCACAGCTCCAACAGATCCGACAGTTTCTTCGAGCACAGCATATGGAGCTCCAGTAAATTCTAATCTTGTTCTTGTAGCAAGCACGAATACTGGATCACTGTTCAATGTAACAAAGACAACAACTCATATCATTGGAACGCCATATACGATCACAACAGTAACTACGCCACAAGTGATTCAGACATGGAGCGACAATACGACAACAACGATTGCTGATCCAAATAACTCTGCGACTACAACTACTCAGACAGGAACAGCATATCAGACTGGTGCTTCAACTTCTGATACGAAATCTGCTTCGTCAGTAGGCGCACAGAACGCAATCAAATATACAAATATGAATCTGTTCCTGACAGATCCACTCGCACACAACGATGGTGTGTGGGGTGCTCCAATCGGAAGCAAAGGCGGGAAGTTCTCGTCTGGCGGTGGAGCGATGGGATATCAGAATACAGTTGACGGAAACACATATGGTTTCGCGTTTAGCTATACTGAAGGATCGTCGAAGGATCTAGGATCTAAGACAAACTCAGACACAACAGCTGGTAATGCTTATATCCTAAGCCGTCAACCATATGCTTGGTTCAAGGCGAGCGTAGGATATAGCTCAAGCAATCATCAGACAAACGTTGCGATTCCTGAGTTCAATTTGATGAGCAACTCTAAAGTTCGTCAGAACAATGTCTATGGTGACGTGGGCGTATATTCACCCGTGACGTTCAGTGGATTCCGTCCACTGGCTGGCGTTCTGTTCAACACATGGAGCATCAACGGAAGTGAAACAGGTTCACCTCTGCTCGCGAGCGCGCCCGCGAATGGTAGTAAGTCAAAGGCGAGTCCATACGTTGGCGCTCGTTATGAAGTAGGCAAAAAGACAGCAATCGAAACTAAGATCATAACAAACACAGAACAGAAGACGATTATAAGTAATAAGGTCACTGTGGCTGAAGAGATCGTAGAAGGCGTGTCTGTGACCGCTACATTAGGATTTGACAAAGGTATAGAACAGAAGTATAATAATGTGTATGGTCTAATAGGCTTGAAGTGGACTTTCTAATATATCAGTGAAGTGTTACGGTAGCACATCGGTCTCCAAAACCGAGAGCGTGGGTTCGACTCCTACCACTGGTGCCATTATAGGTGTATCATGCTAGAATGTTTAATTCTTGGTGATAGTATCGCAGTCGGGATTGGAACATATCGTCCCGACTGCGCAGTTATTGCTAAGGTTGGTATTACAAGTCAGAATTGGTTGAAATCCTACCAGAGTCATCCTACATTTAACAAACCATATAAAGTCGTTGCGATCAGTTTAGGTTCCAACGATCATAGAAATACGACTGCAGAAAGTCTATACGACATTCGCAGTAAGATCAAAGCAGATATGGTTGTGTGGGTGATGCCGAGTCGAGCTTTGAAACCAGTTCAGCGTGTGATAATCAAAGAAATCGCTAATGAATTTAGAGACAAGATATTAGAAATCAATAAGATGTCATACGACGGAATCCACCCTACTGGACAAGGATACATCGAACTTGGTAAGTCGATCAACAATCTCAGCAACAGGTAGGATCTCGTTTACTTCAGAAATTCCTTTACCGACGAACAGATGACCACCAAGTCCTTCTGTTCCTAACTTCAAGCTATTAGAATGATTAGAGTTGTCTTCACCTTCAAACTTCTTGAACACGAACGCATTTTGAACTATCCCCTCGCATTCTAGCTTTTCTAGTTTTCTTTTGTTGTCGGCTATAATCTGCAGTTTAGAGTTTTTTGCGACCTTACTTTCTTCAGAAAGAGCAAACAGCGTCCCTATTCCTACCGCTGTGCATCCTAAAGTCAAATAGTTCCTAACTTCTTCTGCTGTGGATATGCCACCAGAAGGAATGATAGCTTTATTTGGATATCTACTTACAGCAAGCGCAGATAAACCCATCAATGAGACTGAGTCACCATACGTTATGTTGCTTACCTTTCCTGCTCCTTCTGATCCTTTTATCAGGAAACCATCCATGATAGGTTCTGTTATTTTGAATCTATGCAGAGAGTCGTTCGGAAACGAAATGCTCTTCACTATGATCTTCAAACCTAAACTCTGAATATCTTTTATTTTCTTTATATAATCCTGATCTTCATTTCTGTTATAATGAGAATCTAATCTACTCATAATGATCATTTCTATATGCGTAACATTATAGCTTTTGAATAAAGCATACAGAAAATTATAGTGATCGAACAACTGACGTTCTGTTAAGCTGATCAGAAGATTGTTTGATCCAGAAGAATATGAAATTCGTGAAACGTCTTTCACTAGATCAACTTTTAGAAACGTTTTGCCTCTATTTCTCATATAATTGGGTAATGATAAACTAGGCATTGCTCCAGCTTTACTGACAGCAATTGCTAAATTCGCATCGGACACGCCATTCATCGCCAAGCAAACGATTGGATGTTTCGTTCCGAAAAAGTCACCGTGATGTAACATAGAACTATATAGCAATGATGAAAAACATGATTCTTGATGAAGTGCGCGAATTCATTCGTAATACTTCGGATAACACCTGTATCTATATCGGAGCCGACAGTGAAAGATATTGTGGCAAAGATAATCTGTGGTATGCTGACTACACTCTCGCAGTCGTGATCCACTACGAAGGATCGAAAGGCTGTAAAGTTTTTGGTCGCTGCGAAACAGAGCGCGACTACGATCAGCGCATGGATCGTCCTGCTTATCGCCTAATGAACGAGGTGTATAAAGTTGCCCAGCTTTACATGGATCTCATCGAATCCATTGGTGATCGTCATTGCGAAGTTCATCTGGATATTAATCCTGATATCATTCACGGTAGCAGTTGTGTGGTTCAGCAAGCGGTCGGCTACATTCGTGGGACATGCAATGTGGTGCCTAGGGTTAAACCTGATGCTTTTGCTGCTAGTTATGCTGCTGATAGGCTAAAAGAAATTCTTGTAGCTTGATGGATGTTCTTATCTTCTCAGACTTCTTTGATGGATTTATCAAGAACGCATCTTCACTGCGACTAGCCAATGAATTGAGAAAAGATGGATTTGTGATCAGACAGATCCATCACTTCATTCATTTCACCGACGAAGAACTAGAACAGATCATAGACGACTTTGCTTCTAAACAGGGCAAAGTCGTTTGCATTAGCACGTCTTTCCTCGCGCGAGACGATAACGAAAACTATATCAAGCCACCAGGCTGGGGGAAAACGAAAGACGGAGTCGATATCTTCAAGAAGATTCTCTATGTCGTCCTTTGTGCTAAGAAGAAGCATAATCTCAAAGTGATGATTGGTGGGTGGGAAGTGGAGCCACGAAAGTTCCTGAACAAGGAATGGGGATTCCCCACACTCATGCCATTCGTCGATCACTTCATTATTGGTAGCGGCGCAAACACTATTAAGAAAGTTCTGAATGGTGAAACAATAGATAAGATTGCTCAGAGTGATCCTATCGAAGACTACAGCGATATATCGACGAATCCTACGAAAGAAGATGTAATCAATCCAAACGAAACTCTCTATTTCGAGATCGCGTCTGGTTGTGTGTTCAGCTGTCACTTCTGCAACTTCGGATCTCTGGGTAAAAAGAAGCATGAGTATATGCGCGACTACGATTCACTGAAACGTGAAATCGTGTCGAACTATGAGAACTTCGGAACTCGAATGTATAATCTGACGGATAACATCTCTAACGATTATATGGAAAAGATGCGTATGCTTGTTCGTATCAAAGATGAAACTGGCATCGACTTCAAATGGGCTGGATACGTTCGTCTCGATACTATCAAGAGCAAAGAACAAGCGGATCTCATTCGCGACTCTGGTATGATTGGTGCTATCATGGGTGTTGAATCGTTTACGCCTAGCGTTGGTCGATACATCGGTAAGATGACAGACGGTGAACGGCTCAAAGATACGCTCAGAATGTGTAGGGGATCGTGGGGAGAATCTGCTGTCGTTTCAGCAATGATGATCACTGGACTACCGACAGAAACAGACGAACAAGCTCGCGAGACGTTTGAGTTTTTCATTTCGAAAGAGGGACGACATCTCGTAGATACGTTCAAATACACCCTACTTGCCATCATGTTAGATAACGATAACAAAAACGATATCAACAAGAGCAGGAATCATCCGTTCAAAGATTACAAGATTCAGAACGACATTACTTGGCAAAGCCCTTGGACTGATTCTGTTCGTGCGAGAAACTTAGCCAATGAGTTCAATGATTATGCCAATCAAAAAACTTACATCACAGCCCATAACATGGCTATGATCGGCAATCTTGGATTCAGCCCAGAAAAAATTGTATTCATGGCAAGAAATGGAACGAAACATTGGGATTACGCCCATTTCGAAAAAACTAGGCAAAAGATTGAAGAATATAGAAGAAAAGTCTTGACAATCGTGTAATTTGGCCATATAATGAATATTGTTATGAGGGGTCAACTATGGCTATTCTTCCCGCCTACTACACTATGAACAACACTCGTAAGCGCAAGGCTCGTAAGCCAACTCAGTCTATGATTGAGTCTCAGCGCCTTACTCAAGAGCTTCTTGCTAAGGTTGGTTATCGTAAGCCATCCAAGACTACTAAGAAGTTCTCATACTCACTCACTGTAGACTCTAATGCTGCTCCGCTGTCTAATACCATTCCTGGCGGTGTAGCTGCAAAGCGTGATATCCGCACTGAGCACAAGTGGAAACGTGACTGTCAGGAAAAGCCTGAGACAGTTCGTGCTATTGAAGAGAAGGCTATGCGTGTCGCTCCTGCGTATAATAAGGGAGCTGTTCAATATATCACCGACCAAACTGATGCTAAGTATATCGGAAGGAAGATCTGATGTCGTGGAAGCCTTACATGATAAACGCCATTGACAATTACAGTGGCAGTTTTCTTATGGACTGTAAGTTCTCAGAAATACATACGATGCTGAAACGCAGCGATAACTTTGGACAGTTCTACGAATCAGTAGAAAAGTATCTTGCTAAGACTCTCGACGAGCTTGGAGATGAGCTTGATTGGGAAACAGAAAACGCCTTCGATGGGTTTCTGGAAAATCTAGACAACGCATACTATGAATATCTTGAAAATGAGGAAAGCAAAGATGTGGACTAAGAATGATCTGAGTGAACTGCTTCGCAATGGCAAGTTGGAAGTGTCTTTCATCAAGAAGGATGGGACTGGGCGTGTAATGAACTGCTCGCTTGAGGAAAGATATCTGCCTCCGATGATGGAAGACGCTGAAACAGTTACGAAGGATAATCCAGACGTGCTTTGTGTTTGGGATATAGATAATAACGGATGGCGTTCCTTCCGCTTGGATTCAATCATTTCTGTAAAGGTAGTCAATGACTAAATTGAACATCACAGGACTCAAGGCATCTTCTGAACAGATGGCGCCTGGTCCAGCCAACAACGGCACATATGAACACATCGGTTCTCAAGGCGGGACCGAACAAATGGTAGCAGGTCTTCGTCAGCGTATTCCTGCGAGCCTATTGAGTGATTTCAACATTATCTGTTCGCGCGTGCGTGATGAGAGTATTGATCCAAACAAGAAGAACATTTTGTGGCTTCATGACACTTGGGATGATCCTGAATCACAACATCTGAAAGATCCTAAGAGCTTAGAACGATTCGAGAAGCTCGTATTTGTATCTCACTATCAGCAATCGACTTACAATCTAGGTCTTAACGTCCCATACGATAAGGGCATCGTTCTACAGAATGCAATCGTTCCTATCGAAAAGCATGAGAAGCCTAAAGGGCGTATCAATCTAATCTATCATACAACGCCTCATCGTGGTCTAGAGCTTTTGGTTCCTGTCGTAGAGGCGCTAGCCAATCACGGTTTTGATTTTCATCTTGACGTCTATTCGTCGTTCAAGATCTATGGCTGGGAGCAGCGTGATCAGCCATATTTAGAATTGTTCGAACGAATCAAGCGCCATGGGCACATGACGTATCATGGATTCCAGCCAAACTCTGTGATCCGTGAAGCTCTTAAGAAGGCGCACGTGTATGCGTATCCTAGCATCTGGCCTGAAACGTCTGGCATTTCAGTCATCGAGGCTATGAGCGCTGGCTGCAATGTTGTTTGCCCGACTTTGGCTGCTCTTCCCGAAACATGTGCGAACTTTGGCATCATGTATCCATGGAACGAAAACAATAACAAGCATGCCAATATGTTTGCTGGCGTCTTGGCTATGGTCATCAAAGACTATTGGGCGGACTTCAATCAAGAACGCCTTGGCTATCAGAAAATGTATTTCGACAACTTCTATAGCTGGGACGTGAGAGCCAATCAATGGAAAGATTTCCTCGGTTCTATGGCTAGAAGGCCTTGACAACCACGACCGACTGTGGTATGATTAGTCATAGTGAAAGGAACAACTCATGGCTAAGAATCTGCTGAAGGCTGCTCCACCGAAGAAGCGTCGAGTCATCACTCCTCGTGGGCTCGACGCCAAGCATTTTGGCGAAGAGCCTTCATGGGACGATCAAGAGTTCCTGAATGAAGATGAGATAGAGTCTCGCGTCGGTAAGGCGCTGAACTGGTATAATTACTTCTTTGAGTCGAAGGATGGTCGTCGATATCTGACAGAATACATGACCGAGCAGGGTATGTCCAAAGCTGCGGTCTCTATGATTGGTCGTATCACTGACGTCAAGCTCAATCAAACGATGTGTAATGTTGCGCGCATGCTCTCTATGGGTCTGCAGCACGAAAAGCTCCAGAACAAACTTGAAGCATATCTCGTCAAGACTGTCGAGCAAGGCGTTGAGGTCGAGAAAGCAGAAAAGGCTGCACTTGCAGCGAAGCTCAACATTCCGACATTCGACAAGAATCCTGCTGGCGATATCATTGCTGACATTGAGCACATGATCGACAACGAAGAATCATTCGAAGGGTTCTATTCGTATCTCAAGGACACGAAGCAAGTCAAGCCAGCACAGGCTAAGGCGATTGCAGAATACTATCGTCCTTGGTTGGAAGAGCTTCAGGAAGTAGAAAAGACCAAGGACGCTGACCTCAAGTATGCGTTCCGTCATCTGAACAAGAAGCAGCTCAAGGAACGTATCGCTCTGTTCTCTGGTATCATCAGTGACTGCGAAGCTCTTGTGTCTAACAATCGTAAGTCGGTTGTGCGCAAGCCTCGTAAGACGAAACCTAAGTCTGCTGATAAGATCGTATCGAAGATCAAGTTCCAGAAGGAAGATACGAATCTCAAGATCGTTTCTATTGATCCCAGCAAGATCGTTGGCTCAAAAGAACTCTGGGTGTTCAACACTAAATACAATATCCTCACTCACTATGTTTCCGACGAAGGGCTTAGTGTAAAAGGAACGACTCTGCAAAACGTAGCAGAGAGTTCAAAGCAGAAGAAGCTGCGTAAGCCAGCAGACATTCTTCCTAGCATCACGGGAAGCACATCTAAAGCTGCAGAACGTGCATTCAACGGTCTCAAGACCAAAGAAGCTCAACCTAATGGACGCATCAATGAGTTCACCGTCATCCTCAGGGCAATCAAATAACAACGTCGTGATGTTCCCTAAAAAGAACTCTAGACTCATCTTATCAGAAGATGATGAAGTTGCTCGTGAAGCCACAAAGCGCGCATACGTCGATGAAGTCGTCGAAGCCTACGCTGCACATATTGCCAACAAGTTGGCGCAGCAAGGCTTTGACGTATTCAATAAACAGTTCGATAAGCACTATGGCTTTACAGTAGAAGCCTTGCGCTCAACGTTGCTCATGACTATGGGCTTGAATCATCCGTTCCAAGAAGTCGTAGAGCATACTGTCAAGACATTGGCGGAAGCTGATAACGACGACGATGAGTTCGATCCTGCTTGACAATTACGCATGAATGATATATGATATCATCATGCAATGGAGTTCGTTATGATTCTCGTGGATTTCAGCCAAGTTATGATCTCAAACATCATGATGCAATTGGCTAACAATGAAAGCAAGCTCGACGAAGATATGGTTCGCCACATGGTTCTGTCGAGTTTGCGTCTATACAAACGCAAGTTCGGCGCTGAGTATGGTGAGCTGGTTATCTGTGCTGACGGACCGTCATACTGGCGTCGTCAGGTCTTTCCTCATTACAAAGCTGGTCGTAAGAAGTCACGCGATAAGTCGGGTCATGACTGGTCATTGATTTTTGATTCACTTCACAAGATTCGTGAAGAGATTGTTGATAATATGCCGTATCCTGTTTTGCGCTTTGAAGGCGCAGAAGCTGATGATATCATCGGTGCGTTGTGTCATGCTCACGGTCAGCATGGCGTAGTTACTCAGAAGATTCTTATTGTGTCTGGAGACAAAGACTTCGCCCAGCTGCAGAAGTATGATAATGTTAATCAGTTCTCACCTATCGCTAAGAAGTTCATCACGCCTGATGTGAATCCAGAGCGTTTCAAGCAGTATCACATTTTGCAAGGCGACAGCGGTGACGGCGTTCCTAACTTCTTGTCTGCTGACGACACATTCGTTTCTGGCGGTCGACAGAAGCCGCTTCCTAAGAAGAAGCTGGAAGAGTGGACGCTCATGCAACCCGAAGACTACTGTCAGGGTGAAATGCTACGCAACTATCATCGTAACAAGATGATGGTTGATCTTGACTGCATTCCTGATGACCTTCAGAAACAGATCGTTGAAACTTATGCTACATATAATCGTAATCCCCGCAGCAAGATCTTCAACTATTTCATCGAACATCGTCTGCGTCAGCTGACGGAAGCTATCTCGGAGTTTTGATATGACACCAATTCAATGCTTGCAACTTATCCTAACCTTGGTCGTGACTGGCGTTTGCACTGCTGTTTTCGGTATTGTGTTTCGAAGTGAGATTGCGACTAACAAATGGCTTATGTGGGCTGGTCGTTCGCTTCTGGCGTTTCATGCTATTGCGCTTCCTGTTGTCATGATCCTTTTGATCTGGAGCGTCTAATGACTCATTACCGCGAATCATGGATTGATCTTCACTTTGGTAAGACGATGATTGCCATAATTGGTGTAATCATGCTATTGGGTTATATGATTGTTGCATCACAATCAGAACGTGCGACATTTCATTACAAGCAATGCTTGGATGATGGTAAGAAAGAGTATGAGTGCTACGCCATTGTTTACAATGGAGGTCGTCGATGAACCGTCGTGGTGTTCTTGGTATGCTTGGTATCGGCGCAGCTGCTGGTCCTTCTCTCGTGAAACAATATGCTGCTGATGCTGTGCCTTCGACTGGCGGTTATAACTTTGCTGATAAAGCCGAACTGGTTCAATGGAATCCTGTCGAGGCGCTGGCGGAAGCAAAAAAAGATTATGAAGCCATTACGTTAGATCCAGAAGCATGGATTGCAGATTTTGTTTCGCGCGAATGGAGAGAGTATATGGATGGATATACTTCACATCGTATAGAAACGATCGATCCAGATATTCGTAACATGAAGTCTTTGTCGGAATCAGCTAAGATGCGAATGTATTTTGAACGTAAGGCTAAACGCAAGCAAGCGCAATATGCTGAATCAGCTTTAGGCAGAGTTCAAGAGTGGATGAAGAAGGTAGGAACGTGATTATCGTTCCAGACTTAGACTATCACAACAGGGAGTATGACAGAATTATGATTGATCTAGAAAAGTATGCCACGTTCGTTCGCGCTGTTACCAGCGAGCAGAGCAAGAATGTTGAGAAGTTCTACGATAGTCTGATGGACGTTCACATGCGCGCGAACGCTCCGCTCCTTCTGACTGCTATGATCGGTCTGACAAGCGAAGCTGGTGAAGCTCAGGAAATCGTCAAGAAGTGTTTGTTCCAAGGTAAGCCATTCACTCCTGAAACGGAAGAGCATCTCAAGAAAGAACTTGGCGATGTGATTTGGTATTGGATCAACGCATGTAACGCTCTTGATCTTGATCCGAACGAAGTGATTGCTGCGAATGTAGCAAAGCTCGAAGCTCGTTATCCTGGCGGAACGTTTGATCCGTTCTATTCCAACAATCGTAAAGAAGGCGATATCTAATGTCCAAGCTCGTAGTAGTCGATGTTCTTTCGTCGTTTCGTATGCGTTATGTCGTGCGAGCAAAGAACGCAGAAGACGCGCTCGACGAAGTTGTAATGCGCGAAACTGATACGACGTTCAAAGAGTTCAGTCAGAAGCACATTGATCCTACTGGTATCATCGACTATCGCGAGATTTCAGAAGAAGAGTATCTGAAGATGTTTGATCAGGATAATGATTATCTCGCTAGTTGGACTGAAGAGCAGAAAAAATCGTTTATAAATGTTATTGACTACTACGAACCTAAGGAGATGAGTGACGATGGCGCTTGATACTAGTAAATGTATGGCAAACCTGATTGCCAAGATTGAAGCACAGACAACCAAGGAACGTCAAGTTGACTTCCTGAAGCTGTATAGCTCTTATGCGCTGAAGGCGGTCCTTGGTTATGGTATGGATCCAGGCGTGAAGTGGTTGCTTCCTGCTGGTGATCCACCATATCGTCCTCTGTTCGACGCAGCTGATCAAGAAGGTCGTTTCTACGTTGAATGCAAGAAGCTGATCTACTTTGTAGATAGCCCTGAAGGGCGTGAAGTAAATCCGCTCAAGCGCGAACAGCTGTTCATTCAGGTTCTTGAATCTGTTGATCCTCGTGACGCCAAACTGCTTCTTCGCATGAAGAACCGTCAGATCAAAATTATGCCAGAAGCAATCGCGGAAGCATTCCCTAATCTATGGGAAGCATGGGGTCGACAAGTAGCAACTCCAATCACTCCGCCAGCTCCAATCGTGCAGGAGGTTGATGTTGACAACTCAACCTTTCTCGAGTATAATGAAACTCAAGTTCCTGTCAAGCGTGGCAGGGGTCGCCCGAAAGGTTCTACGAAGAAGGCTGTAGCATGAACACTGCGTTTATCATTGGCAACGGAACAAGCCGTAAAGGCTTTGAATTGACTAAACTCAAACCATATGGAACAATCTATGGATGTAATGCGCTTTATCGTGATTACTTTGATAACTCTATTCCTGACTTCCTCGTTGCTATTGATGACGGTATTATTACAGAAATAGAAGGAAGCGACTTCCCCTCTAAGCGTTTCATCGTTCCGCCTATGGACGAACGTTGGGAACCAGCTGAGTGTAACATTGGACGTCCTCGTAGCAACGCTGGTATCAATGCCATGCGCGAAGCTATCAAGATGGAATACAATCAGCTGATCTGTCTTGGTTTTGACTTTCTGATTCAGGACGACAAGCAGCTTCTTTCTAACGTGTATGACGGAACTCCAAACTACGGTCCTTCCACACGTGCGAGCGCAGCTGACAATCCTGGTCGTGTGAACTATCTGCAATGGTTGGTTCGTAAGAATCCAGAAGTTGACTTCATTTTTATTTTCCCTAGTATCGAAAATGTGACTAAGATTTATGGGGAAAATGTGTTTTATAACACTTATGAAAATCTCCAAAAGCATACATAGAGACGAGGTTTTCATAGGAGGGTATTATGGTAAAAAAGATCTATCTAGAACATTCTAATCGCAACAAGATTGACCACGTTTTGGGTAAGTTCCTCGATCATGACTGCTATGATCTGGTTCTTACTGAAGACGCAGACGTTTATGAACCGCTCACTCCTCTTCAGATTATGATGGGTGAAGAGCATTCTGAAAAGAACATTCTGTGTAAGTTCCGCAAAGGCGTGTTCTCGAAAGAAATGACAGACGCAGCTTATACTGCTCTGCGCTCTGGCGCTGTTATGTCTGACAATCGTGGTATTGCAGCAGGCATGGATCGTGAAACTGAATTCCAACAGCTTCCTGATGGTCTTGGTTCTCGTCGTTGGGTTACAGAACGTCAGAAAGCAGTTCTTGAATATATGATGGCTCTTTCTCCTCCAGACGTTATCACTGGAGAGGATCAGTTGCAGTATATCTACGATTCTAATCCAAACGTTCCGCTCAAGAATAGAGGCACTGGTAAAGACGTTTGGCATATCAAAGAGCGTATCAAGAGTGGTGCCATCTGGATCGTAGAAAAGACTAAGAACTTCAACTTCGAAGACTGGTATGAATCCGTCAAGGATAAGAATCCTCAAGAACGTAAGATGGCTGCTGAACATGTGTTCAACGATCTAGTATCAGATACAACTTATGCCAACGGTGTTCGTTCTGGTGTCGGTGGATTCATGGATCGTTATCCGCGTATTCCGTTCTGTCGCGAAACTGGTTGGACTGCTAGCAATCATCAGCTCTATGAGGGTGCTATTCCTCTGTTCGAAGCAGCTGCTAAAGTCTATGAAGAAAACTTGCCAGTTCGTTTCGCTGGTCAGATGGAAGCTATGAACAAACTTGGTCCTGATTGGCAGATTGGTAAGACTCCTTACACAACACTGACTATCAATCGCGACTTCCGCACAGCAGCGCATCGTGACGTTGGTGACCTCTGTGAGTCATGGGAAACGCATGAAAATCCTAGAGGTTTCAGCAATCTTCTCGTTTTGGATAACGGCAAAGACTATGATGGTTTCTATCTGTGCTTCCCTGAGTTCCGCGTAGCAGCTGATATTCGTGCAGGGGATATGATCATGATGAATGCTCATCGTATCCATAGCAACTCTCCTGCCTTCAACTACGAAGAAGGTTTCGAGCGTATGTCAGTCGTGATGTATTTCCGTGAGTCTATGCTTGAATGCGGCTCTAAGAAGTATGAAGAAGCTCGTAAGAACTTCGTTTACATGCGCAGAAACAACAAAGAGCATGAGCTATGGCATGAAGGTTGGAATGGCGTCTCTCCAGGAATGTGGGACGGTGAAGAGTGGGGTCGTTATCTAGGTAACAACGGCTTGCTTGATGAAGCTGAAGAAGTTTTGGGTAAGCTGGGTCTTGGCAATGAAAACAGCACTCTTGTGTGAGCAGTGGAAACTTCCGTTCAATATCGAACTCAAAAACGAAAGTGACTCAGACTTACATTCTAGATCATACATTCATTATGTTTCTCAACATCTACCTCTAGTTGCTGCTAAGTGCTGGGCAACTAAGTGGATGTTGGAAGGAGTTCTCGACGCCAGCGAACGTTATAATGTTCGTGAGTATTTCGCTGGCGTTGGGATCATGAGCACGATCATTCGTGGTCTATACAATGTTGATCGCCATGTAGCTAGTGAAATTGATCAAGATTGCGTCAAGCAGCTTTCTTCTATGGGTCTTGAATCTAGACTCGAAGACGCAAAGGAAGCTATGCTGCTTGACGACAATAGTGACATGAAGTTCTTAGACCTTCCTAACTCCAGCGTTCTACAGATCACTACGAAATGGAACGATTGTTTCAACAAAGCGTTTCAATCAAAGCCAAAACTAGTCGCGTGGACTGACACATCCGTCACTTATCCTATCGCTGTTCATGGCGAAAAGTATTCCAAGATCTTCGGTGAGCAACTCACAGACAAGTATGATTATGTGAAGGCTTACTCAAAGTGGTTGTATTCTAATCATAGATATAGTATAATCAAAGCTGCATTTAGAGCTAAGAACGCAGTCTATTTCGTAGCCGTTCCTGGGCTACATGAAACTGAGTTCAAGCATTTTGATCTAGCAACTACAGCTAATGGTTTCTATTTCTTAGAAAAGGATACTGGTCCTCTTGACGCATTCACCTGATAAAATAGGTCGCTGGTCAGACCTAACCAATCAACCTGAAGTCAGTGATCTGCAAGCTGGTTTTGATTTCAGAAGCCCAATATACCGAAGAGAAGTTTTCCTTCGTTTCTATGAATACCATTTGAAGTATCGTTCGCATCCTGGTGCTGTTTACTTTGCGTTCCCGTGGTTATCGAATCACATGAACATGAACGAAGAAGATAAGCTCTGGATTGCTTTCATCAATGGTTGCTCGCAGAATATCGTCACGAGCTATTTCATATTCAAGAAGTTCCCATCGGTCAAAGATCTCAATGTAGATGAGCTAGATTCTTGGTGGAATGATAATCACCAGAAGTTCAAAGCAGGTTCTGGTTGGGATACTGATCGTAAGTATTTCAAGATAGGCAAGACTGGTTTTCCTCAATGCGTTGCATCCTATAAGAAAGTCGTAGATACATACGGCTCACAGAAAGCATTGTATGATTCTATCTGTAATACGACTGATAAATATCAGAACTTCCGCAACGCATGGTCATTCGTTCGCAACAACTTCATGTCGTTTGGTCGCTTATCAGCTTTCTCATATCTAGAGTATCTGAGAATACAGGGCGTCAATATCGACTGCGACAATCTCTTCCTAGATGATATCAGTGGTTCGCGCTCGCACAGGAACGGTCTATGTAAAGTTCTTGGGCGTGATGATCTAGACTGGTGGAAGGATGACGTAAAGTATTCTCCAGACATCTTAGAGTGGTTGAAGGAAGAAGGTAGAATTCTTCTAGCAGAAGCAGCTGCTCGCATTGATCACCCAGACGTGAGCTACTTCACACTAGAATCAACCCTCTGCTGCTACAAGTCTTGGCATAGACCAGATCGTAGATATCCAAACGTCTATATGGATATGTTCTATAACAGAATCAAATATGCAGAATCAGAATGGGGTAATCAGTTCCAGCTGTTCTGGGACATGAGAAAAGAGTGTCTACCTGAACATCTACGACTAGAGCATAATCCAGACGATCCTGGTTTATCTAAAGTGAAACAGAATCACTATAGACTAACAGGTGAAGTTATCATGATGGATAACGAGTGGAGCTGCTTCAAGAACGGTTTCAATAATTATGGACTGAGAGGATTCCTATGAAAGTGATTGCTATCGGTGGTGAGCCAGGATCTGGTAAGACTACTCTTATGTGGAAGCTAATCGAGAAGCTGAAACCAGAAGCTAAGTTCAATGAGTTCAAGCTGGTTCCTTATCATCAGAAAGACAACGTTTATGTTCTAGGCAAATATGAAGAAGGTGAAACGTTTGCTGGCACAGATCGTATGAGTATGTCTGTTCAGCCAGAGGCTATCAAGTTCTTGGCTACATTGCCTAATGATGCCATCGTAATTTACGAAGGCGACAGACTGTTCACCTCATCTTTCCTAGAACACTGCAACGAAAAGTATGACCTGAGCATTATTTACTTGCGAACGACGAAGAATGAGCGTAATATAAGATATGCTAAGAGGGGCAGCAACCAGAATGAAACATGGCTTGCTGGGCGCGAAAGCAAGGTCAACAACATCATGACAAATATGGTTCTCATGTTTCTTACAGAAAAGTTTGATCACATGACTCCAGAAGATACAACCTTGATTGTTGATCATATCACTAAGCAGATCTAAGAAAGGAAAGTAAATGGATTGGATGTCATACGGTATCAACATTGTGGTTGCAGCATCGAGCTGGTTCGTCGGTATTATGATTGCGCGTTTCGTTTTGCGCAAATACTTTGGCGTCAACCCTGATGGTCCCGAAATGGTAGGCGGTGGTGTGACGACTGACGATGTTCTTGCTATTGATAAGTCAGACATGCCATACATTCCAGTCAAGGTTTCGCAAGAGCATGGTCTTTACTATGCTTGGTTCACGAACAACGATAAGTTCATCGGACAAGCTGAAAAGATGGAAGAGATCGAAATCATGACCTATCGTCATCTGCTAAAACTGGTCAACCTGCGTTTGGAATTCAAACAGGACAAGGAAGAAGTTGTAAGTGAATAAGAAAGTCGCGATCATCACAGGCGCAACTAGCTGGATGGCGCTTGCTACGCATTACAAGCTGACAGAACAGGGTTGGATCACGGTTCTTTGTTCGCACGAAGAAATGGACGTTGATAATCCTGACGCTGTCAATGAATACTTCGATAGAATGATCAAGCATTATGGTCAAATCCATGCAGTAGTGAACATCGCTGGAAAATCTTTGAACAAGCTGTTTCATGAAACTACGCCAGAAGAGTTCGATAAAATTCTTGGTGTTAATTTTCGTGGAGTAGTGAACACGACTCGCGCTGTTCTTCCTCACTTCATGGAATCATACGAAGGCAATATCGTATCTATCGTATCAAAAGGCGCTTACACTGGATTCCCACAAAAGAGCGCATACTGCAGTGCTAAGGCTGCAACGAATGTATTCATGAAGGTAATCGCGCAAGAGTATGGTCGGTGGAACATTCGTGCAAACACGATCCTTCCTGGCTACACCAAAAACAAGCGAAACTCAAAGTCAAATCCTTCTCATACTAATCCATCGCCATTAGGTCGTATCACCTATCCAGAAGATGTTGGCAAAGCTGTTGGATTTTTGTTATCAGACGAAGCATCGCATGTCACTGGATCTTGTCTTGATATTTCCGGCGGCTGCGCATTACACTAGGAGAATCAAATGACTGAAAAGTATATGAAGCTGTGGGCTACGCCTATTGCTATCTTCAATCATCCAGACGCTGAAGCCATCAACGCGGAACTCATGTCAACCGAGCAGGTCCAGAAGTTGCGTGGCATGAACTACATGAGCAAGAAGAACGCATGGGATCTCGTTGACGAAATTCCTGCTATGAAGGAACTGCATAGATGGAAGCTGGAATGCGCAGCCAAGTATGCGTCCAAGTGTTTCAACGTAGAATACACTGCAGATCACTTTTTCCATACGCAAGGTTCGATCAACTTCCGTGGTAAAGACGAGGAAGCGCCGCTTCATACTCATCGACTGACTACGATCGTGACGACATACTATGTGGAC
>Ga0222713_10000695_pt1 | contig 37942 bp, 32 predicted proteins | sample C33_649DmetaG_FD_165061 | JGI IMG/M metagenome (GOLD analysis project Ga0222713, IMG submission 165061) | Estuarine water microbial communities from San Francisco Bay, California, United States - C33_649D | ecosystem: Environmental > Aquatic > Marine > Unclassified | place: USA: California... | reverse complement strand
GCACTTCTTGCGAAGCATTATGCCGAACATGAAGGCAAGCATTTTTATGAGCCGTTGCTAGAGTTCATGAGTTCTGGCCCGATTGTTGCGTTGATTGCAGAAGGCGAACGAGTGATCGAGGGGTTTAGGACGATTGCAGGCGTCACCGACCCAACGGTGGCAGATCCTGGTTCGATCCGAGGAGACTTGGCACGAGATCAAGGAACTAAGGTTGTACAGAATTTGGTACATGGTTCTGATTCTGAGGAGAGCGCGGTTCGTGAGATCGCGATCTTCTTCCCTGAATTAGCCTAGAAGTGAAGAGGTCAATCACCTGATCTTGGGTGAAGGAGAAAGAGGAGTGATGAGCACAGCAAATAAGTTCGCATTCGTTGGTCGCGATATGGCGGTCGACCTTGGCACGGCGAACACTTTGGTCTACGTACGTGGCCGTGGCATCGTGCTCAACGAACCTTCTGTCGTCGCCGTGAATCAGGACAATGGCGCGATTCTTGCAGTTGGCTCTGAAGCGAAGAAGATGATTGGACGAACTCCAGGAAATATCGTCGCAATCAGACCATTAAAAGATGGTGTCATCGCAGATTTCGACACTACCGAGCGCATGCTCCGATATTTCATCCAGAAAGTTCACCGTCGTCGCTATTTGGCAAAGCCAAGAATCGTCGTATGCGTTCCATCAGGTATCACAGGGGTTGAACAGCGTGCCGTCAAAGATGCCGGTTATGCCGCAGGTGCACGAAAGGTCTACATCATCGAAGAGCCAATGGCAGCAGCGATTGGTGCCGGGCTTCCGATTCATGAACCTACTGGAAATATGGTTGTTGATATCGGTGGTGGAACGACAGAAGTTGCTGTCATCTCACTTGGTGGAATTGTTGTAGCCCAATCGATTCGCACCGGTGGCGATGAGCTCGACCAAGCAATAATCAACTGGGTCAAGCGCGAATTCTCACTCCTTCTCGGTGAGCGGACTGCAGAAGAGATCAAGATTGCGATTGGTTCGGCATGTCGGCTACCTGATGATGTCGATGCCGAGATTCGCGGTCGCGACCTCGCGACAGGACTTCCAAAAACAATTCTTGTCTCAGCAGATGACATTCGAAAAGCCTTGGAAGAACCAGTCAACGCAATCGTCAATGCCGTTAAGTCCACCTTGGATAAGACTCCGCCTGAGCTCGCTAGTGACTTGATGGATCGAGGAATCGTTCTCACAGGTGGCGGTGCGCAGCTTCGGGGTCTAGATGAGAGATTGCGACAAGAGACCAATATGCCGATTCACATCGCAGACCAACCACTCAACGCGGTGGCAATCGGTTCTGGAAAGTGCATCGAAGAATTCGAAGCACTTGAGAAGGTTTTGATCTCAGAACCACGCCGTTAGATATAGAGTCAAAGCTACGAGTCTCGAATAGATTTCGATCCTATGAGGTCAGAGTAGAGAAGAGTTCAGATAAAGAGGTAGGTAGCCGAGATGGTACAGCGGGGCAGTGGTCGAACACGATTGCTCCTGGTCACCTTGCTTGTCACCTCGCTTTTATTGATCACTTTAGATCTTCGAGGCGTGAGTTTGGTGAATTCATTTCGAACTGGGACTCAGGCAATCCTTCGACCTTTTCAGTCCATGGGTTCAGCCATCTTCTCTCCGATTGGAAACTTCTTCGGTGATATAGCAAATATCGGGCAAGCCAACGAGAAACTCGACCAACTCGAGGCTGATAACAAGCGACTTCTTGAGGAGCTTGCCGAGGCTGAGGACATCAAAGGTGAACTCAAGCAATTAAAAGATGTACTCGACCTCGCTGGTCGCGGAGGATACAAAGTTGTCTCTGCGAAAGTGATTGCATTCGATAGCTCTGCGAATTTTGAAGAGACGTTGACTCTTGATATTGGTTCAAGCAGTGGGGTCACTCGAGATATGACGGTGATATCTGGCAAAGGTGTAGTCGGTGTGGTCAAGTCAGTGACATCACGTTCAGCCATAGTTCAACTGATCAGCGATCCCGGATTTAAAATGGGAGTAAGAATCGCAGGAACACAGGCGATGGGAATCCTCTCGGGTGAGGGTTCATCCACTTTCACCCTTGAACTCCTTGATGCAAGAAGCACAGTCAAGGTCGGTGACGTACTTCTGAGTCGTGGAAGTTCGGGGAATCGGCCATTTCCTCCAGGTCTTCCTGTGGGAGTAGTCACCTCGGTCGATGACTCCACCGGCGCTCTCACTAAGAGCGCAACGGTGCGCGCATTTGCAAATCTGGGATCACAGGGAGTCGTATCAGTGATTCTCTCGACCAAGGTTGATGATCCTCGTGACGCTCTCATGCCAAAACCCCCGGCGCCAACACCAGTTCCAACTGTGACTGTCTTCATCACGCCAACACCTGAACCAACTAAGAAGAGTAAATCAAATCAGGAAAACGGATGAGCATCTATCGGACCTCGATCACTGTCTCATTCTTTGTATTCATATTCATCCTTCAAGCAGCAGTGATAAATCAGATCCCATTTTTCATAGAGGGTTTCTCACTTTTCTTGGCGGTCACCTTCAGTTGGATCGCAAGTACCGAGCGCGCAGAGACTTTTGCCACCGCCTTTATCGCAGGAATCTTGCTCGACTTGAGCCCATCTCTTGATGCCCCTGTAGGTCTTTGGACTTTCACCCTTCTCTTCCTCTCATATCTGATATCTCTTTATCGCGAGAGTCTTGGAGATCTTGATGGCAGACCGATGACTGCGGCGTTATATCTCCTCGCAACTACCAGCTCAGCACTATTGATCTACATTCTTACAGCCGCACTCTTAGGCGTTGATGTTCCACCTGCTTTGAGGGCTGGGATAGATACCGCAGGAAATGCGATCTGGACGCTTCTACTTTCACCGCTCTACTTCCCGCTCATCAACCGATTGAAACTCAGATTATTTGCAATCGGCAAGATCAGGAGTGGAGGATGAGTGAGCGATCACGGTTGAACATGATTGTGGTCCAAGTATTGATCGCATCAATCATGATCACACTCTTAGGTCGGCTTTATTACATGCAGGTGGTCGACGTCGAGCGTTATCGCTCTGCCGCACTTAATGTGCAGAGTCGAGATGTGGTCACGCCAGCAAACCGTGGGCTCATCGTGGATAACACAGGAATTCCGATGGCAATTAATCGAGCAGGCCTTGAAGTTACCGTTGATCGAAGCGTTATAGACAAGCTTCCAGATAAGGGAGCCTCCGTCCTCGGAGAGGTCGCTCGAATTCTTGATCTTGAGTATCAAGACGTCTACATCAGGACTCGGCTCTGTCCGGAACTGAAGGTGGGAGAGAAGAGTGGATGTTGGAATGGAACCCGATATCAACCAATTCCCATAACAAAATCAGCGAGTGAGAAGCAGGCGTTATCCATTCTCGAGCGCGCTGATCGATTCCCGGGAATTGATGCTGCTCCGATCTCGATTCGTTTCTACCCATCGTTAGCTGGTGAGAATGGTGCACACCTGCTTGGTTATGTAGGACCAGTGACTGAAAGTGACCTGAATTCCCAGGAGAATTCCTATTTTCGTAATGAGTTGATCGGAAAGTCCGGGATTGAATTCCAATATGACAAGGAACTTCGTGGTGTTCCCGGGGTTCGAACCGTGATAGTCGATCGCAAGGAAGCGGTAACTCGAGAATCAAGAAATATCGCTCCTATCTCGGGCAATAACCTGGTGCTCAATATCAATGCAAAGATCCAAGCAATCGCAGAAGCTGAGCTAGCTTCATCCATTGCTCGCGGCAAGGCACAGGGGCGTCGCGCAGATGCAGGTGCCGTCGTCGTCATGGATATGCAAGGTCGTGTTGTGGCTCTTGCTTCTTATCCGACTTATGACCCCAATATTTGGGAGAACGGGATCACGGTTCGACAAGCTAAGCGTCTTTACAGCGAGTGGGCAGGTGTACCCGCGCTATCTCGTGTTACTCAAGGAAATTTCTCGCCAGCATCCACTTTCAAAGTTGTCTCGACTGCGGCAGCTATAAATGCCGGCTACAAGTTGAACCAGAGTTTCAATTGCCCAGCCGAGGTACAAATCGGAACCCGCACCTTTCGAAACTTCGATAGCAAGGCTGCAGGTCGAATCGACTTGAAACGAGCGCTCGCAATTTCCTGTGACTCGATTTGGTACCAAGTCGCATACGACGAGTGGGTTCGAGATGGCGGACTTCGACCTAAACCAGTCCCTAACGACCATTTCTTCACTACGGCACGACTCTTCGGTCTTGGGCAGAAAACGGGGATTGACCTTCCATCGGAGAGCGCGGGGAGACTTCCAGATCGTGAATGGAAGAAGGCCTGGTATCAAGAAAATAAAGATTTCTACTGCAACTACCAGAAGCAAGCAAAGAAATCTCAGTTGACTCCGCTGCTGATCGATATAGCTAGAGAGAACTGTCTTGATGGAGACAAGGTGCGTGCCGGAGATGCCGTCAACTTCTCGATTGGCCAGGGCGATCTCCTTGCCACGCCACTTCAGATAGCGGTGATGTATACCGCTATCGCAAATGGTGGCGCTCTCTACAAACCACAAATCGCGCGCGCCGTCGTTGATCCGAATGGGACTGTGCTTCAAGAGTTTGAACCACGTGCAGTCGGCACTCTGCCAACGAATAAGAAAACGCTGAAGTTGATCCAACAAGGACTTCGAATGGTGGTAACCGGTGGAACTGCGACAGGAGCATTCGCAGGGATGAAAGTCGAAGTCAGTGGCAAGACCGGAACTGGCCAAGTTTTTGGTCGAAACCTTGATGGAAGCGCGAAAGATGACACATCATGGTTTGCCTCCTATGCCCCAACAAGGAAGCCGGTCTATACAGTTGTGATGATGGTGAGCCAAGGTGGATTCGGTGCAAGTACTTCAGGTGTTGGTGTACGGCGAATCTACGACGCCATCTTTGGCGAAGGTGGAAAGAAGCCGATTGCTCCCGATGGAATCCCTGCAAAGTTACCAACCATCGATGTAACCTCATCACTAACTGATGAAACGAGTGATAGCGCTCAACAAGACGAAACTAGGACGGTGAAGAGTGGCAACTGATCTCTCATACCGTCGATCATCCTCACGCTTCTCACCCCGTGACTGGGATTTAGCGTTAGGTCTTGCGGTTGTCGGCTTGCTTGGTATTGGGACCGTTCTGGTTTACGCCGCTACACGGGACTGGTTTGCTTCCAATGGTCTTGATCCGCAGTATTACCTCAAGCGCCATGTGATCAATATCTTGATAGGTGCGCTTCTTGCTTGGACAGTGACCTTGGTTGATTATCGACTGATTCGCGCATATACCCCAGTGCTCTGGGGCGTTGGTGTGCTCGGATTACTTCTAGTGCTCATTCCTGGAATCGGAGTAACCGTCAATGGCGCGCGTGCGTGGATTGGTCTTCCCGGTGGATTTCAGATTCAGCCGGCAGAGCTAGCGAAGATCACCATCATCGTAGGGATGGCATTGATTCTCTCGGAGTTACATGGAAATCAAAAACATCCTCAGAGTGAGGACGTTCTCAAGGCCCTCGCTGTAGCGGCAATCCCAGTCTTCTTGATAGTGCTTCAACCAGATCTTGGAACGATTCTTATCGTTAGCGCATCTGTCGTAACAATCATCGCGGTCTCAGGCGCGCAAATTCGATGGGTCTTTGGATTGATAACTCTTGCGATCATCAGTGGCTATGTTGCGGTACAGACCGGGATGGTGAGCGATTACCAAGTTAAACGACTCGAGTCATTCATTGACCCGAGCGCTGATCCGATGCTCAGTGGCTATCAGCTCCGGCAAGCGCGAATAACAATCGGGTCCGGAGGGCTCACTGGAACAGGACTCTTTGATGGACCACAGACCAACGGCAGATTTGTTCCCGAACAACACACCGACTTCATCTTTACGGTTGCCGGCGAACAACTCGGATTTCTTGGTTCTGGATTGATCATCTTGCTCTATCTCGTCATCTTGCTCCGTGCCTTTGCAATCGCCAAGCGAACCAATGACATGTTCGGACGTTTAGTCTGCATCGGAGTAATCGCATGGTTTGCGTTCCAGACTTTCGAGAATATTGGGATGACGATGGGACTGATGCCGATGACTGGGGTTCCGCTTCCCTTCCTCTCTTATGGTGGATCCAGCATGTTTGCCTGTCTGATTGGGATTGGGCTATTGCAGAATGTTCACCTTCGAAGCGCCCGCTAAGGGAGAGAAAACACGCATAATCCTCGCGTGATTAGGCACAACTGGTCATCTCTGCCATACTTGCGCCAGCGCTGATGCGCACAGGTTTTTTCTTTGAATGCTTGTACCGCTCCATGAAACGTGCGGTCGCTTTCGGAATGTGCATATCTCGCTGAATAGAACGGTCCTAAGACTGTTCCCTAAAGAAGCACTATAAGAGATTTGAACGAAGGATTTGAGGTTTAACTAATGGCCAATGAGCCAATTGAAAAGAAGGTTCGCTCGCGCAAAAAAAAGAGTGAATCGAAAGAATCAGTGACAAGTGAGAGCGCTGAGCCAAAAGCTAAGCGCTCTCCTAAAGCAGTTCCAGTCCCACTCTTTCAGGCGCCACCCCCAACTAAGTCGACGCCGCGCACATCGAGTGCACGAAAGTCTGCTCCCGTATCTACCGAGGTAGATGGGGATGACATTTCCGATAAGGGTGGACGTCGGCGCAGAAGGCGACGTGGCGGACGAGGTCGCCACCGCGACGCAGAGACCGCTACTACAGAGTCGAGTGAGGCAGCTGCTGAAAAGCACGAGGCCGGTGAGATCAAAGTTCGTAAGCGACGAAAGCGCGTCCGTCCAGGTCAAGAGAACGTGACCGCAGGCGAAGTTGTCGATGAAGATGGCGTAGTCACCGTCGTAAAAGTGCGAGAAGAACGTCCTACTAGAAGCGCGCCAGCTCGAGTGCGCGAGAAGCGCGACGACTATCGACGCGACAGACGTGGGCCGAGAACTTCTCGAGGTTTTAGGGACTCCAACCGCGAATCCAATCGCGATTCTTACCGCGATTCTTATAGAGAAAATCGTCGTCGAAGCGTCATCCTCACCGAAGGTGAATTCCTTGCGCGAAGGGAATCAGTTGAACGAGAGATGTTGGTCCGTCAAAAGGGTGATCGCACTCAGATAGCAGTCCTTGAGGACAAGATCTTGGTCGAGCATTACGTCAATCGAAATAGCAATGTCTCGTATGTTGGAAACGTCTATCTTGGGAAAGTCCAGAATGTCTTGCCTTCAATGGAGGCAGCGTTCGTCGACATCGGCAAGGGAAGAAATGCAGTCCTTTACGCCGGTGAAGTGAATTGGGATGAAGCGGGACTTTCGGAGAATAAAGAGAAGAAGATCGAGCATGTTTTGAAGTCGGGCCAGATGGTGATGGTTCAAGTCACTAAGGATCCGATCGGGCAGAAAGGCGCTCGCCTAACTTCTCAAGTCTCACTTCCAGGTCGTTACGTGGTCTTTGTACCAGGTGGCGAAATGAGTGGGATAAGTAGAAAACTCCCTGAGAATGAGAGATCAAGGCTTAAGTCAATCCTTTCTAATCTCATCACAGAAGAAGAGGGAGTGATAGTTCGCACCGCTGCTGAGGGAGCGAGCGAAGAGGAACTCACTCGTGATGTTGCTCGGTTGAAGGCGCAATGGGAAGACATAAAAGCTAAGTCAGATAAGAAGAACATAAATACACCGACTCAGCTCTATGGCGAACCAGATCTCACCGTCCGCGTAATCCGAGATATTTTCAATGCCGATTTCAAGAGCCTCAAAGTTCAAGGCGAGGGAGCTTGGGATGACATCAACAACTATCTCTCGCACGTCGCACCAGAGCTTGGCGAGCGAATCGAGAAATACACCGGGACCCAGGACATCTTCGCTGAGTTCAATATTGATGAACAACTTGCGAAAGCCCTTGATCGAAAGGTCTATCTGCCTTCAGGTGGTTCACTCGTCATTGATCGCACTGAGGCAATGGTCGTAGTCGATGTCAACACCGGTAAGTTCATCGGAAAAGGTGGAAACCTTGAAGAGACTGTCACTAAGAACAACTTAGAAGCGGCAGAGGAGATTGCTCGTCAACTCCGACTTCGAGACCTAGGTGGAATCATCGTCATCGACTTCATCGATATGGTCCTTGAATCAAATCGTGAACAGGTTCTTCGTCGACTCGTCGAATGTCTCGGTCGTGATCGCACTAAACATCAAGTCGCAGAAGTGACCTCACTTGGTTTGGTCCAGATGACGAGAAAGCGCGTCGGACAAGGTTTGATCGAAGCATTCTCCACTGTTTGTGATTCATGTTCAGGTAGAGGAATCCATATTCACTCAGACCCTGTGACAAAGCGTGCGCCAGAGCGCGAACTCCCTGCCGCCTTCAAAGAATCTCTGCAAGGCGATCACTCATCAGATAAGAGTGGTGATGGCGATGATGACTCCGGCGACGAATCAATCGAATCCAACGAGTCAATCGAATCGATTGAGAAGTTGGACACGCTCAAAGAGAGCGAGAAGTCAGATGACGAGCCCAAACGAGGTTTTGGTAGACGTCGACGACGAGCGGTAAGTACTGGGGTAATCACAGCTGAATAGGCCAGTTTGACCCCCGTTGGGGCCGTTGCCTATCCTTGGCCGCTGGCCACGGATGGGGATTCGTAAGGCCCGATGAGTTTCTACATTCGAAGCGAATGTGGAGTCTTCCAAGAAGTAGATGTACGAAGTAGATGGAGAGAATCGTGTACGCAATCGTCAAAGCAGGCGGCCGTCAAGAGAAAGTTGCCGTCGGCGACACAATCATCGTCGATCGACTCGATGTGACGAGTGGCGCTTCCGTCTCATTCCCAGCGGTCCTCGTTGTTGATGGCGAAAAAGTCACTGCTGATCCAACGGCTCTTGCTTCGGTCAAAGTGACTGGCGAGGTAGTCGATGAGGTCAAGGGTCCGAAGATCCATATCCTTCGTTACAAGAACAAGACCGGTTATCGCCGGCGTCAAGGTTTCCGTTCTAAGAACACGCGGGTGAAGATCACCGCGATAAACGGCGCGAAGTAATAGGGAGGCGAAGAGATGGCAAGTAAAAAGGGTGTCTCCTCGACACGAAACGGTCGCGATTCCAATCCACAGTTCCTTGGTATCAAGCGATTCGGTGGTCAGGTAGTCAATAGCGGCGAGATCTTGGTCCGCCAACGTGGCACCAAGTTCCACCCAGGAAAGAATGTTGGAATCGGAAAAGATGACACGCTCTTCGCGTTGGCATCAGGAACAGTCGAGTTCGGCCACGCACGTGGTCGCAAAGTCGTCAACATCCTCCCGGTTTCGTAACAACAGCGGAATTCCTAGAGTCGGGTCCGCCACGCGGGCCCGATTTTTCTTTTTAGGCATAAAGAGAGCACTAGACCAAAAGGCTTGAGGGAAGGGTGTAGATCAGATGGCTAGCTTCGTCGATCGCGTCACGCTCTTTGCCACTGCCGGTAAAGGTGGTGATGGTTGTGTCTCAGTTCATCGAGAGAAGTTTGTTCCCCTCGGTGGACCAGATGGCGGCGATGGTGGTCGAGGTGGAGATGTAGTTCTCGTCGTTGATCCCAATGTCACAACACTGATTGATTTCCATCACTCACCACATCGGAGTGCCACTTCAGGTCGTGGTGGTCAAGGTGGCAAACAAGACGGCCCATCGGGTGAGGATTTAATACTTCCCGTACCCGAAGGAACTGTCATTTCAAATGAATATGGCGAAGTCCTTGCCGATTTGATCGGCGCAGGAACGAGATTCATCGCGGCACAAGGTGGTAGAGGCGGACTTGGGAATGCAGCTCTTGCTTCCCGCAAACGTCGCGCACCCGGTTTTGCATTGAAGGGAGAACCAGGGGAGAAGAGAACCCTTCACCTGGAATTGAAGAGCGTTGCTGATATCGCACTCGTAGGTTATCCATCCGCAGGAAAGTCATCGCTCATCGCTGCGATATCTGCTGCCAGACCAAAGATTGCCGATTACCCCTTCACCACATTGGTACCCAATCTGGGCGTGGTAAAGGTCGGAGATACTCGCTTCACTGTCGCAGATGTTCCGGGGCTGATTCCAGGCGCTAGTGAAGGAAAAGGTCTTGGACTTGAATTTCTCCGGCATGTCGAAAGGTGTGCGGTATTAGTGCATGTCCTCGATTGCGCGACTTTGGAGAGTGATCGGGACCCATTAAGGGATTTTGATGTCATCGAGAAAGAGCTTGCGCTCTATCAAGCAGAGATTCCGCTTGCTGATAGACCACGAATTGTCGCACTCAACAAGATCGATTTACCCGACGGCAAAGCGATGGCTGAGATGGTGCAATCGACTCTGCAAGATCGTGGGTACAAGGTTTTCCCGGTCAGTGCAGCGACACGTGAAGGCCTTCCCGCGCTTCTTAATGCGATGGCTGAAGCAATTTCGAGTTTCCGGTCAGAACAAGAAGTTGTTGAGCGAACCCGAATCGTTCTCACTCCACCTGCGATAGATGATTCTGGATTCAACGTCGCTGCGAACAAGGATGGCACTTTCACAGTCACGGGTGCAAAAGTCGAACGATGGGTAGCGCAGACAGATTTTTCGAATAAGGAAGCGATTGGATATCTCGCTGATCGACTTGCACGGGCAGGAGTTGAGAAACAATTATTCAAGGTTGGTGCGCGAGAGGGAAGTGAAGTTCGAATTGGTAGTGGCGATGATGCCGTCGTCTTTGACTGGGAGCCAACGATTGAAGCTGGAGCTGAACTCTTGGCTGGGCCGCGAGGTGATGATTTAAGGATTCCTTGGGAGCGGGATTGATGAGCCGCGAAGTCGTGAAGAATGCGGAGCGGATAGTAGTCAAGATCGGCTCATCCTCACTCACTAGTAAAGACGGTGGAACGCTTGATAGAGAAGCGCTGGATTCTTTCGTCGACCTCATCGCGACTTTAATCAAAAAGGGTAAAGAAGTTGTCGTAGTCTCATCTGGAGCAATTGCAACTGGATTAGCACCACTTGGCCTGAAGACTCGCCCTAAAGACTTAGCGCTACAGCAGGCTGCCGCATCGGTGGGTCAGGGACTTTTGATTCGAAATTATTCTGATTCCTTCACTCGTCACGGTTTCCTCTCTAGTCAAGTCCTCTTGACTGTTGATGATGTGGTCAGAAGATCGCACTACAAGAATGTGCAGTCGACTCTCGGAAAACTTTTAGAACTAGGCGTCATTCCGATCATTAATGAAAATGACAGCGTAGGCGTAGCTGAGATCAAGTTCGGTGACAATGACCGAATTTCGGCCCTCGTTTCACATATCGTCAAGGCAGATCTCCTCCTTCTCATCTCAGATGTCGACGCTCTCTACGACGCTGCGCCGACTCATCTATCCAGCCCATCTTCGAAACCAAGAGCAATTCAAAAGGTGAGTTCTTTTGATGAAATTAGTTCCATCTCACTAACTGGCGCATCTTCGAAAGTCGGAAGCGGCGGAATGATCACCAAGGTAGAAGCTGCAAAGATTGCAACATCATCAGGAGTCACCACCATTCTCACTAATCTGGATAATTCTTCAAGGGCACTGGCAGGAGAGGAAGTTGGCACAATTTTTGTAGCCAGGGCGACAAAGTTGTCCTCGAGGCTCTTTTGGCTGGCGCACGCATCAAGTTCAAGAGGTCGGCTTCATTTGGATGAAGGCGCTGCAACTGCTATTCGAGAACGGGGTTCCTCACTCCTCGCCGCAGGCGTCACAAAGGTTGAAGGAGAATTTTCTTCTGGGGATACAGTGGATTTGGTTACGCCGGGGGATGTTCTGATTGCTCGAGGGATAGTTGGTTTTGATTCGGAAGATATCCCGATGATGTTGGGCCGTTCAACGAAGGAGCTCGCACAGGAGTTCGGTTTGGAATATGAACGAGAACTCGTGCATAGAGATGAGATGGTCTTACTGTGATCAAAGAGATGGCCACAAAGGCCCGAATTGCCTCCAGAGAACTTGCTTCAACCTCTTATCACAAGCGACAGGAGGTGCTCCTTGCCATCGCAAAAAGCATCGAGTCAAATCTTCTGGAGATTGTGAAGACGAATTCCGAGGATGTAGCGCGCGAGCGTGGCATGGGCATGAATGAATCACTACTGGATCGGCTGACTCTTGATGAATCTCGAGTGAGGGCGATAGCTGCCGCGACGCGCAAGGTTGCAACGCTTTCAGATCCGCTTGGGATCGTGAAGATTTCGAGAAAACTAGAAAATGGCCTGGAGCTGAAACAAGTCACTGTTCCATTCGGTGTGGTTGGAATGATCTACGAGGCTCGCCCTAATGTGACAGTCGACGCAGCAGTCATTCTTTTGATGTCGGCAAATGCTGCGCTACTTCGTGGATCATCTTCGGCAAGGCTCACTAATAGCTATCTCGTTGACCTCATGCGCAAGGTGGTGGCGCAGCATGGACTCAATCAAGACTTGATCCAGTTGGTTCCTTCTGAGGATCGCGATAGTGCCCTTGAACTCTTGAAGGCTCGAGGTGCCGTCGATCTTGTCATCCCTAGAGGCAGTGCGGCGCTTATCAGGACTGTTGTTGATGAGGCTCTCGTTCCAACCATTGAGACCGGTGCCGGTGTTTGCCACATCTACTTCGATGCGAAGGCCGATAGCGAAAAAGCCATTCCTATCTTGTTGAATGCCAAGACGCAGCGTCCAAGCGTCTGTAATGCTGTTGAAACTCTTCTAATTCACAGGTCCAGAAAAGCTGATCTCTTACCGCTTGCATTACTGCAGCTTCAAGCAAATAAAGTGAGAATGAATTGCGACGAGGAGTGCCTTGCGATTGCTAAGACCTTAGGTATTGACGCGAATCTAGCTACCAATCTTAATTTTCAAACCGAATATGGATCGCTTGAGATCAATATCGTCCTTGTAGATGACTTAGATTCGGCAGTTGAACATATCGATCATTTCGGCACTAAACACACCGAGGCAATCATCACTGAAGATTCGGATGAGGCCAAAAGATTCGTTTCGATGATTGATGCTGCCGCAGTGATGATAAATGCCTCAACTCGATTCACTGATGGCGAGGAGATGGGGTTCGGAGCAGAAATCGGTATCTCTAACCAGAAATTACACGCGCGTGGCCCCATGGGATTAGAAGCCATGACCACAACGACCTGGATTGTCTCGGGTAATGGTCAGGTTCGTTCGTGATTTTTCTTGACTCGAAAGTTTCTCGGTAGGCTAACCGACATGTCCGATAAGCCTTCGATCTCGCGCGAAGAAGTTGCAAATCTTGCGCGGTTGGCTCGTATTGATATGAGTGAGAGCGAGCTCGACCATTTATCGAGCGAGCTTGATGTGATCCTTAGCGCTGTCGCACGCGTCAGTGAAGTGGCAGGCGACGATATCCCGCCTACATCACATCCACTTCCACTGCTTAACGTATTTCGCGAAGATGTAGTGAAAGCATCGCTCACCGCAGAAGAAGCGCTCTCTGGCGCCCCAGCAAAAGAAGATGGTCGGTTCAAAGTGCCCCAGATTCTCGGTGAAGAAGCATGATCCGAAAAAGTGCTCATGAGATGTCTAGTGCTCTCGCTTCAGGCGAGACGACTTCTCTGGAATTGACGAAGAAGCATTTCGAACGAATCGAGACCGTTGATGGAAAAGTCAGAGCTTTTCTCCATCTTGATAAGGATGGAGCGCTTGAGAGCGCATCTAAGATCGATGAGAGACGCAAAAAAGGCGAGGCTTTACCGCCACTTGCTGGAATCCCACTTGCACTCAAAGATGTCTTGGTTCAAAAAGGTGTGCCAACAACCTGTGGTTCGAAGATCTTGGAAGGGTGGCGACCGCCTTATGACGCGACTGTGGTCAAGAACCTCAAGAAAAATGGTGTCATCATCCTTGGTAAGACAAATATGGATGAGTTCGCAATGGGTTCATCAACTGAAAATTCTGCTTTCCACCCAACTCATAATCCTTGGGATCTAACGCGAATCCCTGGCGGTTCAGGTGGTGGCTCATCTGCCGCAATCTCATCCTTTGAAGCACCACTCGCGATCGGAACCGACACCGGTGGATCTATTCGCCAACCGGCTGCCGTGACCGGAACCGTCGGCGTCAAACCGACGTATGGCGGCGTCTCTCGCTATGGACTGATCGCATTCTCTTCATCTCTCGATCAAGCAGGGCCATGTGCGAGGACAGTTCTTGATGCTGCTCTCCTTCACGAAGCAATCGCAGGTCATGATGAGATGGATTCGACTTCAATAAATGCCCCAGTACCGAAGGTGGTCGAGGCTGCGAAACGAGCGGATGTTAAGGGTCTTCGTATCGGTGTGATCAAAGAGCTACAGGGTGAGGGATACCAGGCAGGTGTGCTTGAAAGATTTCAAGAGTCGCTAGATGTCCTCTCTGCACTCGGCGCTGAGATTGTCGAAGTTTCTTGTCCGTCATTTGATTACGCGCTTGCGGCCTATTACTTGATTGCGCCAAGTGAGTGTTCTTCTAACCTTGCTCGATTTGATGCGATGCGTTACGGACTGCGCGTTGGTGAAGGAAGTGCAGAAGAGGTGATGAATGCGACGCGCGAAGCAGGCTTTGGTCGCGAAGTAAAGCGTCGAATAATCCTTGGTACTTATGCACTCTCGAGCGGTTACTACGATGCCTATTACGGGAGCGCTCAAAAAGTTCGCACCCTTATCAAGAATGATTTCGAGAAATCATTTGCCTCGGCTGATGTCTTAGTTTCGCCAACTGCTCCCACTACCGCATTCAAAATCGGGGAGAAGAGCAATGATCCACTTGCGATGTATCTCAATGACATCGCGACTATCCCAGTGAACCTCGCAGGAATATGCGCGATCTCGATTCCCTCAGGCTTAGCGAAGGAAGACTCTCTTCCTGCAGGTTTCCAAGTGATGGCGCCAGCAATGGCTGATGATCGCCTCTACAACGTCGGCGCCGCACTCGAGCGAGAACTTCTAGCCAAGTGGGGTAAGCCCCTTTTAGATTTCGCACCGGAGCTCTCGTAATGGCAATCAAATACGATGAAGTTGTTTCGACTTTTGACCCAGTCTTAGGTCTTGAGGTTCATGTCGAACTTGGTACGAAGTCGAAGATGTTCTGTGGTTGCGCCACTGTATTTGGCGCAGAGCCGAACACTCAAGTCTGCCCGGTATGCCTTGGCCTGCCAGGCTCTCTCCCAGTCGTCAATCGAAAAGCGATTGAATACACGATCGCCATTGGGTTAGCGCTCAATTGCTCGATCGCACCCTATTCGCGATTTGCTCGTAAGAATTACTTCTATCCCGATATGCCGAAGAATTTCCAGACCTCACAATATGACGAACCGATCTGTAAGAACGGTTATCTTGACATCGAGGTAGAAACCGAGGATGGCATCAAAGAATTCCGAGTCGAAATCGAGCGAGTACATATGGAAGAGGACACAGGTAAGTCTCTCCACGTCGGTGGTGCAACTGGGCGAATTCATGGCGCCGACTATTCACTGCTTGATTACAACCGTGCCGGAATCCCGCTTGTCGAGATCGTGACTAAGACGATTGAAGGGACTGGGAAATACGCACCATTCGTAGCAAAGGCGTACGTCAAGGAACTTAGGGACATCCTTCGTTCACTTGGTGTCAGTGATGTGAAGATGGAGCAGGGCTCACTTCGCTGTGATGCAAACGTCTCGCTCCGCCCAATAGGAGAGAAGAAGTTGGGCACTCGAAGTGAGACTAAGAATGTGAATTCGCTTCGCTCAGTTGAACGTGCTGTACGAGCAGAGATGATTCGTCATGCTGGAATATTGCAATCAGGTGGCAAGGTCAAACAAGAGACCAGACACTTCCATGAGAACACTGGCGAGACCACAGCGGGAAGAAGCAAGGAACAGGCTGAGGACTACCGATATTTCCAAGAGCCAGATTTGATTCCGATGGCACCGGCAGAGTCATGGATAGATGAGATTAGAAAAAACCTGCCCGAGCGTCCGTCGGAGCGACGAAAGAGATTGCAGATCGCCTGGGCAGTTCCCGATAAGGAGATGGCCGCGATGGTCAATGCCGATGTCCTTGATCTCGTCGCAGAAACGGTGGAACTCGGCGCCGATCCAACCAAGGCTCGTGGGTGGTGGCTCGGTGAGATCGCACGTATCGCGAATGAAAAGGAGAAGTGGGCAGGAGAACTTCCTATTTCCCCAGAGAACGTCAAGGAATTGATTGATTTGATAAGTGCGGGGGAATTGACGGACAAGCTTGCACGTCAAGTCGTAGAAGGCGTGATCAATGGCGAGGGCTCTCCGAAAGAAGTTGTTGCCAAACGTGGATTCAAAGTCGTCTCAGATGACAGTGCTTTGATGGAAGCGATAGAGCGCGCCATCACCGCGCAGCCAGATGTCGCCGATAAAGTACGAAATGGTCATATTCCTGCAGCAGGTGCGCTGATCGGAGCGGTGATGAAAGATACTAAGGGTCAGGCGGATGCTGCAAAAGTTCGTTCACTCCTTCTCAAACATCTTGGTCAGAGCGAATAGCGATCGAAACGAAAGTTAGGGACCTCTGATGAGTTCGAAGAATCCGATGAAGCCGCGATCACATATGGTGACCGATGGTATGGAGCGAGCTCCCGCGCGCGGAATGTTACGTGCAGTTGGAATGAGTGATGAAGATTGGGTCAAGCCTCAGATCGGGATTGCATCTTCATGGAATGAGATCACTCCCTGCAATCTCTCACTTGATCGTCTTGCTAAAGCCTCGAAGATCGGCGTAACCAACGCCGGAGGTTTTCCGATGATGTTCGGCACCATCTCCGTCTCTGATGGAATCTCAATGGGACATGAAGGGATGCACTTCTCACTCGTCTCGCGCGAGATCATCGCCGACTCGGTTGAGACGGTAATGCAGGCCGAACGATTCGATGGAATGGTGACTTTTGCTGGTTGCGACAAATCTTTACCGGGAATGATGATGGCAGCTGCACGACTAGATGTCGCAAGTGTATTTCTCTATGCCGGCTCGATCATGCCTGGAAATGTTGATGGAAGAGATGTCACGATCATTGATGCATTCGAAGCTGTCGGGGCCTGCGCGAGAGGCTTGATTTCCGAGGCCGAAGTCGACAAGATTGAGCGAGCGATATGTCCTGGTGAAGGTGCATGTGGCGGGATGTACACCGCAAACACGATGGCAACAGTCGGTGAAGCGATCGGACTTTCACTGCCTGGTTCGGCATCTCCGCCTTCTATCGATAGAAGGCGTGATGATTATGCGATCAAATCAGGCGAAGCTGTCGTCGAATTGATTCGAAAGGGAATCACCGCCCGTCAGATTATGACGAAGAAAGCATTCGAAAACGCAATCACTGCAGTTATGGCTCTTGGTGGCTCGACTAATTCGGTCCTGCATCTCTTGGCTATTGCGCATGAAGCCGATGTTGACTTGACGCTGGTTGATTTCCAACGAATCAGTGCCAAGACACCACTCCTTGCAGATCTCAAACCTTTTGGACGTTTCGTCATGACAGATCTCGACAAAGTCGGAGGTATCCCCGTCGTTTTGAAAGCGCTCCTTGATGCAGGACTTTTGCATGGTGATTGCCTCACGGTGACTGGAAAGACGATGGCCGAGAATCTCGCCACTATCGCGCCACCAGATCCAGATGGCGAGATCCTTCGCGCGACAAAGACGCCTATGGCTAAAGGTGGCGGGATAACCATCCTCAAAGGTTCACTTGCTCCAGATGGCGCGGTCGTAAAGAACGCTGGAATCGATGTTGAAGTTTTCGAGGGACCTGCTCGAGTCTTTGATCGTGAACAAAGTGCGATGGATGCACTTGAGAACGGAACCATCAAAGAGGGCGATGTCGTGGTGATTCGTTACGAAGGTCCGAAAGGTGGACCTGGGATGCGTGAGATGTTGATGATCACCGGTGCTATCAAAGGTGCAGGACTTGGTAAGAAAGTCTTGCTTCTAACTGATGGAAGATTCTCCGGCGGAACTACCGGTCTCTGCGTTGGACATATCTCACCTGAGGCGGTCGATGGCGGGGCAATTGCGTTGATCAAAGATGGTGACCTTGTGCGGATTGATATCCCATCGCGAAAACTCGATCTACTGATTGATGCATCCGAATTCGAGAAGCGAAAGTCATCGTTTTCGCCATTGCCGCCGCGATATAATCGCGGTGTTCTCCATAAGTACACGAAGTTGGTGGGCTCTGCCTCTAAGGGAGCGGTCTGCGACTAGAAGTCGCAGTTCTTCGAAGGTTTGCCACGCTCAGGATGTGAGATGGCTATCTCAAGGGTTGACGGACCTTGGGGTCGATTGGGAGACTTAGCCCATGCGTAACGCACTCACTGCCCGCTCAATCTCACGCCGTATCTCCGGCGTGGTCGTGGTGATTTCAGTGGTGATTGCGGGGCGCGCGATCTGACGCAAGTCAAAGGTCGCGCAACCCTCAGTGGAAACTGAGGGTTTTTTCGTTGATGGGCCAGGAATTTTCAGAGCAGAACTAGAGAGAACTAGAAGAGAGAGGCAGGCGAGAGAGTTGAGCGAGAAAGTCACCGGAGCTCAATCGCTAGTGAACTCTTTGGAGCATGCCGGAGTCGATGTGATGTTCGGTATCCCAGGTGGTGCGATCCTTCCTGCATACGACCCAATCTTCGATTCAAAGATTCGCCACATACTTGTCCGTCATGAACAAGGTGCGGGCCATGCCGCAACCGGTTATGCCCAAGCAACTGGAAGAGTCGGAGTTTGTATTGCGACGTCAGGTCCAGGGGCAACAAATCTCGTCACGCCACTTGCCGATGCGCAGATGGATTCCGTCCCCATTGTTGCGATCACTGGCCAAGTGCCGGGCCCTGCAATCGGAACTGATGCTTTCCAAGAGGCTGATATCCGTGGCATCACTATGCCAATCACCAAGCACAACTATCTGATCACAGACCCAGATCAGATCCCTGCTGCAATCTCTGAGGCATTTCATATAGCAAGCACTGGCCGACCAGGTCCAGTTCTCGTTGACATAGCAAAAGATGCCTTGCAGAAGATGACCACCTTCACCTGGCCGAAACAACGAGTACTTGCTGGATATCGACTACAACTCGATCCTGAAGCCAGCGCCATCAATGATGCGGCGCGGCTGATAGCGGAGTCGAAGAAGCCAGTCTTCTATGTCGGCGGTGGCGTCATTAAGGCAAACGCATCGAAAGAGCTCTTTCGCCTTGCGGAGTTAGTTGGCGCGCCAGTCGTTACGACTTTAATGGCACGAGGAGCATTCCCAGATAGCCATCCGCTTCACCTTGGTATGCCCGGTATGCACGGCACCGTTGCTGCGGTGACTGCGCTTCAGAAGGCCGATCTCTTGATCACACTCGGTGCGAGATTTGATGATCGAGTCACCGGAAAACTCTCTACTTTTGCAGTCAATGCGAAGGTCATCCATGCAGATATCGACCCCGCAGAGATCGGCAAGAACCGTTTCGCAGATGTCGCACTTATCGGCGATCTCAAGCGAACTATGGTGGCTTTGGTTCCAGCACTTGAAAGGGAATTCGCAAAGTCGCGGCCAGATCTTGCATCATGGTGGAAACAGATGGGCGGATTACGTTCAACATATCCTCTCGGCTACGACCATCCCGCCGAGGGGCTCTCACCACAATATGTAATTGAGCGAATCGGTGCGATCTCAGGACCTGACTCGATCTATTGCGCAGGAGTTGGTCAACATCAGATGTGGGCATCGCAATTCATTAAATATGAAAAGCCGCGTACCTGGCTTAACTCAGGTGGCCTTGGCACGATGGGTTACGCCGTTCCGGCAGCGATGGGCGCGAAAGTTGGCGCACCTGATACTCCGGTCTGGGCAATCGACGGCGATGGCTGTTTCCAGATGACAAACCAAGAACTTGTCACTTGTGCGATCAATAAAATTCCGATCAAAGTCGCCGTCATCAATAACGAAAGCCTTGGCATGGTCCGTCAATGGCAGACCCTTTTCTATGCTTCGAGGTACTCCAATACTGATCTTCACTCCAAGCGCATCCCAGATTTCGTCAAACTTGCTGATGCGATGGGATGCGTTGGACTTCGCTGTGAGAGCCGAGATGATGTCGATGCCACCATCAACAAGGCAATGGAGATAAATGACGCTCCAGTAGTTATCGATTTCAGTGTTCATCGTGATGCCATGGTCTGGCCGATGGTCGCCGCCGGAACTTCAAATGATGACATCATGATCGCGCGTGAGTTGGCGCCCGACTGGGGATCACAGGAACTCTAAATGGCGCTACATACCCTTGCTGTCCTCGTTGAAAATAGTCCCGGCGTATTGGCACGAGTTGCATCGCTCTTTTCTCGTCGTGGCTACAACATCGATTCGCTCGCAGTTGGTCCGACTGAAGATCCAAAGATCTCTCGAATGACCATTGTCCTTAATCTCGAGGGCCATGCCCTTGATCAGGTGAGCGCCCAACTCTTCAAGTTGATCAATGTCATTGGCATACAAGAGATGAAGCCATCCGAGAGCTACGAGCGAGAACTCCTCTTGGTGAAAGTTGGGTCAAACGGCGCGGCACTAGATGAGGTCGCAAAACGATATGGCGCCAAAGTCGTAGAGAAGAGCGAGAACTCCGTCGTCGTCGAACTAGTCGCTGAGAGCGATGTGATCTCAGCACTTCTTTCAGACCTCAAGCCTTTCGGAGTAAAAGAACTTGTCCAATCTGGAGCGATCGCCCTTGAAAAGGGTGTGAAGACGTTGACTGATCGCGTCCGCGATGAGCAGGGTCTGAGCAATCCGGAGGAAGGCAACATCGGCGAAAGCTCGACCGCCGATTACCAGAATTAAGAACTGAAAAAGAAGTACCTAAACGAGACCGAAGAAAAGAGAAGAAGGAGCACGAGATGGCAACCATCTATCACGACGAGGATGCAGACCTTTCCATCATCCAAGGAAAGAAAGTCGCAGTCATCGGGTATGGCTCACAGGGTCATGCACATTCACTTAACCTCCGCGACTCCGGTGTTGATGTTCGAGTAGGTCTTGCTGAAGGATCAAAGTCGAAGGCAAAAGCAGAAGAAGAGGGTCTTCGCGTCCTCTCGGTTGCTGATGCCGTCAAGGAAGCAGATGTCGTGATGCTCCTAGCTCCTGACCATAAGCAACGTTTGATCTATAAAGAATCAATCGAGCCAAACCTCAAGCCTGGCTCTGCGCTCTTCTTTGGTCATGGCTTCAATATCCGTTTTGGTTACATCAAGCCACCGGCAAATATTGATGTCTGCATGGTCGCTCCAAAGGGCCCAGGTCATTTGGTTCGCCGTGAGTATGTCGCGGGACGAGGAGTTCCTGATCTCGTTGCTGTTGAACAAGATTCCACCGGTAATGCATGGCCACTGACACTGTCATATGCGAAAGCAATGGGTGGACTTCGTGCCGGAGCAATCCTTACCACCTTCACGGAAGAGACTGAGACCGATCTCTTTGGCGAACAATCAGTTCTCTGTGGTGGCGCTTCGCAGCTAGTGATGTATGGCTACGAGACTTTGATCGAAGCCGGGTATCAGCCAGAAGTCGCCTATTTCGAGTGCCTTCACGAACTAAAGCTGATTGTCGATTTGATGTATGAAGGTGGAATCGCAAAGCAGCGATGGTCAGTCTCTGACACCGCAGAGTACGGCGACTACGTCTCAGGACCTCGAGTTATCGATCCTCGAGTGAAAGAGAATATGAAGGCAGTCCTTGCTGATGTACAGAGCGGTGCATTCGCCACTCGATTCATCAACGATCAAGATGCTGGTGCGCCTGAGTTCAAGGCACTTCGTGCCAAGGGTGAACAACACCCGATCGAACAGGTCGGTCGCCAGATGCGAAGCATGATGAGTTGGGTGAAGGCAAACCAGAAAGAGGATTACAAGGAGGGCACCGCTTCCCGTGAGTAAACCTGTCGTCCTTATCGCTGAGGAGTTGAGTCCGGCCACGATGTCGGCTCTTGGTCCCGATTTTGAGATCCGTCACTGTGACGGCGCAAATCGCGATGAACTCCTTACTTCGCTTCGTGCTGGAGTCGATGCCGTCTTGATCCGCTCTGCCACAAAGATGGATGCAGAGGCGATCTCTGCGGCGAAAGGTCTCAAGGTGATCGCGCGTGCAGGTGTTGGCCTTGATAATGTCGAGATTCCCGCAGCAACTACTGCTGGTGTGATGGTGGTCAATGCGCCAACATCAAATATCGTCTCGGCGGCAGAACTTGCGATAGCTCTCTTACTCGCATCGGCCCGAAATGTATCTCCTGCGCACGCGGCGCTTCGTGGTGGCAAGTGGGCGAGGTCGAAGTACACCGGAGCTGAACTCTTTGAGAAGAAGTTAGGCGTTGTTGGTTTCGGTCGAATCGGACAACTCGTCGCGCATCGAATGGCCGCATTCGGGATGGAAATCCTTGCCTACGATCCTTACCTCCAACCTGCGCGCGCAGCCCAACTCAATGCAAAGTTAGTCTCACTCGATGAACTTCTCGCTGAGAGTGATTTCATCACTATTCATCTACCAAAGACAAAAGAGACAGCCAATCTCATTAATGATGAAGCGCTCCGCAAGGTCAAGCCAACTGTTCGAATCATCAATGCTGCTCGCGGTGGAGTGCTTGATGAGAAAGCGCTCTATGACGCGATCGTTGATGGACGGGTCGCTGGGGCAGGCCTAGATGTCTTTGCGACGGAACCATGCACTGATTCGCCGCTCTTTTCACTGGATCAGGTAGTTGCCACACCACACCTCGGTGCATCTACTGATGAAGCACAAGAGCGAGCAGGAATAGCCGTTGCCGTCTCAGTCCGTAAAGCCCTTGCTGGCGAACTTGTTCCCGATGCAGTTAACGTCAAGGGTGGCGCTATCGATGAAGAGATTCGCCCCTCGTTGTCATTGGTCGAAAAGTTGGCACAAGTTGCGACTGCTCTTGCTGACGAACTTCCTGTTTCGATAGAGGTGAAGGTCCTTGGCGATATCTCGGTTCACGATTGCTCAGTTCTTGCAACCTCTGCCCTTAAGGGAGCACTCACCGCCACAGGCGCAGAGGATGTCACTTATGTCAACGCGCCAGGGCTTGCTTCATCGCGAGGTCTGACTTCATCTGTCGCGACTGATCGAGAGAGCCTTGAATATCGTTCGATGATCTCACTCCATGCTGCCTTCAGCGACGGACAATCGATTACTGTCAATGGAACTCTGATGGGTATCAAACTCACAGAAAAGATCATCGCGATCGATCAATTCGATTTGGATCTAGCACCAACCGATCACCTTTTATTCCTTCGTTACGAGGATCGCCCTGGTGTCGTTGGCGCAGTCGGAAACACACTAGGCAAGGCAGGCATAAATATCGCAGGCATGCAGGTCGCTCGCGACAAGAAGGGTGGCGAAGCTTTGATGGCCATCACCGTTGACTCAGCGATTCCATCTGATCTTGTTGAACTCGTCCGTAACGAGACTGGCTCGCACCTTGCACGAAGTGCGACATTGGTGAGTTAAATGAGTACTCGAAACGTTAATCTCGCAGTCATCGCAGGTGATGGCATCGGACCAGAAGTTGTAGCTGAAGGATTGAAGATTCTCGATGCTGTCGGGTCGTCACATGGGATTACTTTCGCGAAGAAGGATTATCAACTCGGCGCTCGCCTCTGGCACGAGACTGGTCAGACTCTGCCTGATTCGACACTTGCAGAGTTAGCAGAATCTGATGTCATTTTGCTCGGCGCTGTTGGCGATCCTTCGGTTCCCAGTGGAATCCTTGAGCGAGGATTACTACTAAAACTCCGCTTCTCCTTCGATCACTACATCAACCTTCGTCCAGCACGACTTTTACCTGGCGTGAAATCCCCCCTCGCTACTAAGGAGAAGATTGACTTCGTAGTCGTCCGTGAGGGGACTGAAGGCCCGTATGTTGGCGCCGGCGGAGTGCTCGCCGAGGGAACCGCAAATGAAATCGCAACGGAAGAGAGCCTCAATACTCGTCGTGGCGCAGAGCGAGTGATCCGCTACGCATTCGATAAGGCAATGACTAGAGAGCGAAAAAAAGTCACACTCGTTCACAAGAACAATGTCCTCACTAGAGCGGGATCGCTCTGGACCCGCACTTTTAATGAAATAGCGAAGGAGTATCCGAAGATCACGACCGATTACCTTCATGTCGATGCTGCCTCGATGTTCTTCGTGACAAATCCCGAACGCTTTGACGTTGTCGTAACGGATAATCTCTTTGGTGACATTCTCACCGATATCGCAGCAGCGATTTGCGGTGGAATAGGACTTGCTGCATCAGGCAATATAAATCCCACTGGGGCATTTCCGTCGATGTTTGAACCCGTTCATGGCTCTGCGCCCGATATCGCAGGTAAAGGGATAGCAGATCCAACGGCGACAATTCTTTCGGTAGCGATGCTCCTTGATCACCTTGGACTTAGCGATGCCGCTCGAGAAGTCGAGAGTGCTGTGGCCCATGATCTTGCAGAGCGTGGTGATGCAAAGCGTTCGACCAGTGCGGTGGGCGATGCAATTTTGCAACGTATCAATCGCACTCAGAGTGCGAAGGGATGAGTGAGATGAAACTCAATGTCACACCTTCTTCGAACCCCACTGATCTAAAGATTCGAAGTGAGCGAGTCGCTGACCCTGGCTTTGGTCGTTATTTCACTGACCATATGGTGATTGCAAGGTGGAGCGCCAAAGATGGTTGGAGCGATGGCGATCTTCATGCATATGGCCCACTCTCCCTTGACCCCGCAACACTGGTCTTCCACTACGCCCAAGAGATCTTCGAAGGAATGAAGGCCTATCGATGGCGTGATGGCTCGGTCGCACTCTTTCGCCCCTTTGAGAATGCAAAGCGCTTCAATCGTGGCGCCCTGCGAATGGCTCTGCCTGAAATCCCAGAGGAGTTCTTCGTCGAGTCTGTAAAGAAGTTAGTCGCTATTGATAAAGAGTGGGTGCCTGGAAAGCCAGGTGAATCGCTCTATATCCGTCCATTTATGTTCGCATCTGAAGTCGCTATCGGAGTACGGCCATCAAATGAAGCGATCTACTGCCTCATCGCAACGCCTGTCGGCGCGTATTTTGATCCGACAAAGCCAGTAACAGTATGGATCTCCACCGATTACATTCGCGCGGCCCCTGGCGGAACCGGTGAGGTGAAATGTGGCGGTAACTACGCAGCATCGCTTATGGCACAAAAAGCTGCCGCTGCTCAAGGATGCGAGCAAGTGGTATGGCTCGATGCGATCGAAAAGAAGTGGGTTGAAGAGATGGGTGGAATGAATCTCTGCTTCGTCAAAGGCAAGGGTGATGGCGCAACTATCTTCACACCAAAATTAACCGGAACACTCCTTCCAGGTATCACCAGAGACTCACTGCTTACTGTCGCACGCGATCTTGGATATAAAGTCGAAGAAGGAATGATCTCGGTCGATCAGTGGCGAGAGAGTGTCGCATCAGGTGAGATCTCAGAGGTATTCGCCTGTGGCACGGCAGCAGTTATCTCCATCGTCGGGGGAGTGAAGAGTGCAAATGGAAGTTGGACTCATGGCGATGGAAAGAGCGCACCGATCGCGATGCGCCTTCGCGAGCACCTTCTTGGAATTCAACATGGAACTGTCGAAGATAAGCATGGCTGGGTAGTTAAGGTCGGATAAGTCGTGACCCTCAAACCTTCGGATAACTTCCATATCTACGACACCACCCTTCGTGATGGTGCCCAACAAGAGGGATTGAATCTCTCTGTCCATGACAAACTCACGATTGCACGTCACCTTGATGATCTTGGTGTTGGCTTCATCGAAGGTGGGTGGCCAGGAGCTAATCCTCGCGATACTGAATTCTTCAAGCGTGCAGCAAAAGAGATCACCTTCAAACATGCGACATTCGTAGCCTTCGGTGCGACAAGGCGTGCCGGGGTCAAAGCAGCCGATGACACACTTCTTCAAGCGCTTCGTGATTCAGAGGCACCAGTCGTCACCTTGGTCGCAAAATCCCATGATCGACATGTTGAACTCGCGCTAAAGACTGATCTCAAAGAGAACCTTGCGATGATCCGTGACTCCATCAAATTCTTGATTGATGGGGGGCAGCGAGTTTTCCTCGACGCAGAGCACTTTTTTGATGGCTATCGCGATAACCGTGATTACGCCCTTGAAGTAGTTCGCACCGCTGCTGATGCAGGTGCAGATGTCATTGCGCTCTGTGACACAAATGGTGGAATGCTCCCGGACCAAATTTCAGAAGTTACCCATGAGATTCTCTCCTCAACCTCGGCACGACTCGGGATTCATTGCCACAACGACACTGGATGTGCTGTCGCAAATTCACTCGCAGCGGTTGCTGCAGGGGCGACCCATGTTCAAGGAACGCTCAATGGCTATGGCGAGCGAACTGGAAATGCTGACTTGGTCTCGATAATCGCGAACTTGCAGTTAAAGAAGAAGCAACAAGTCTTACCTCATGGAAAACTCGAAGAAGCATTTCGTATCTCACATGCAGTCGCTGAGGTAACCAATGTCGCGCCATCGGCGCGGCAGCCTTACGTCGGCATCTCTGCTTTCGCTCATAAAGCGGGCCTTCATGCCAGCGCAATCAAAGTCGATCCTTCGCTCTACCAACACGAGGATCCCGCATCGGTCGGAAACGATATGCGCATGCTCGTCTCTGATATGGCAGGTCGTGCCTCAGTCGAACTTAAATCACAAGAGCTTGGCGTTGAGATCGGCAGTAATAAAGAGGCTGTCTCGCGAGTTGTTGAGCGAGTGAAAGAACTCGAACAGCGCGGGTACACCTTCGAAGCAGCAGATGCCTCCTTTGAGCTGCTTCTTCGTGAGGAGATCGATGGCCAGAAAGCCAAGTTCTTCACCATCAAGAGTTGGGAGACCGTGGTTGATAAGAATGAGGCGGGCGACGTCTCTTCTCGTGCATCAATCACCATTGTGGCTCGAGGAAGGACTCTTGACGCAACTGGAAACGGGAACGGTCCCGTCAATGCACTTGATAATGCCCTCCGTTCTGGTTTGGCGCAGATTTATCCAGAGCTAAAGCGTCTAGAACTGACCGATTACAAAGTACGTATTCTTGAGGGAAATGCGGGAACTGATGCAGTGACCCGTGTACTTATCGAGACCAGTAACGGTGAGAAAGAGTGGAGCACTGTTGGAGTACATGAGAATGTGATCATGGCATCGGCGATGGCGCTTGAAGAGGCCCTCACTTATGGACTTCTTGGGATGGGAACGAAGCCAGAGTAATCTAAAGCAGTGTCTAACGACCTTGTTGATCAATATCGCGAGCACCTGGTCATTGAACGCAACCTTTCTGAGAATTCGATCCGGGCATACTTAGTTGACCTCGACTCCCTTCTGACTCACATCAATGCAATGGGTATTACTGAGTTTAAGAAGTTAGAACTCGATCACCTGCGATCTTGGCTCGCAAACCTTCAAACACGCGGTGCAGCGCGTTCCTCGATTATTCGGAAAGTCGCCTCGATCAAGGCATTTACTTTTTGGGCAGCAAAAAACGGTTGGATTGGACGAGACATCGGGCTCGATTTGCACTCACCGAAGCCGGAGCGAAGGCTCCCAAAGACGCTGGAACAATCAGATGTAAAAGTAGCTTTTGCCTCATTGGAAAGTGCTGTCAGTGATTCGCACGATGCAATGTCGGTGCGCGACTTAGCTATAGTCGAACTTCTTTATGCCTCAGGGATTCGTGTCTCAGAGCTGTCAGGACTTGATTTAATTGATCTTGATTTTGAAAGGAATACCGTGAAGGTGTTCGGTAAAGGAAGTAGAGAACGAATCGCTCCGTTCGGTATCCCAGCACGCAAGGCGCTTGAATCATGGATTGAAAAACGTGAAGAAGTGGTGTTGAAGAATGAGAAGGCGCTTTTCCTTGGCAAACGCGGCAAGCGAATTGATCCTCGCACTGTGCGCGAAGTCGTATACAGGGCCACGGAAGCGATCGATCCCTCGCTCCGACTTGGCCCGCACACCCTCCGCCACAGCGCTGCTACCCACCTTATGGAGGGTGGAGCCGACATCCGGACTGTTCAAGAGTTGCTTGGCCATGCATCCTTATCCACGACTCAGATTTACACTCACGTTTCTAAAGAGCGTTTGAAACAAGTCTACGAACAAGCTCATCCTCGAGCATGAAACAGAGTACCGAGCAAGCGCTTAGCGAAGCCGCTGAGCGAATACGTAAAGAGAACTTCGTTCGCGCCATTCTCACTGGAAAACGGCGTTCAAATGCCCCGAAATTTCCGCGCGTAGATATCCGGCCCGTAGAAATCAAAGGCAAAGTAATGCTTCAAGTCATCGCCCATGACGGTAGAAAGGATTACACCAACAATTTTGACCTAGATTCTAAAGAGATAGAAGTTCTACTGGATTCGGGGTTCGCCAACATAATTGTTGATTCCACCCAGGAGAGTTATCAAGTACAGATCACCAAAAAGGAAGAGGCAATAGTCGGTACAAGCAGGACCCGGTTGGAGCGCACTTTGACACATGATCGCACCAAAGAGCGGCTCCTTGCAGAGTCAGATCCAATCTTTTCCTTGCTTGGGATGGCTGACTCAACGGGGCGAATAAAGCCTTCATATCGAGACAAGTACATCCAGATTGATCAGTTACTTCGCCTTGTTGAGCCAATTGTTCAAGCTATCCCAACAGGTAAACAATTTCGCGTGATTGACCTTGCCTGTGGGAGTGCGGCTCTGACATTTGCTGTGCATGCCTACTTGTCGAAACGTTTTGTCGTTGAAACGCTAGGCATAGAGCGTGATCAAGTCCTCGTTTCTAAAGCTCGTGAGAAAGTAGCTAATGAATCGGTCCTGGGAATTGAGTTTCGTAACGAATCAATTCAGAGCGCGACGCGAGAGAAGTTCGATTTAGTTTTGGCGCTACACGCATGTGATACTGCAAGCGATGATGCTATTTCCTTTGTTATAGATTCGAAATCCACTGCTGCTCTGATCGTCCCCTGTTGCCATCAGAGCCGACCAGAGGAAGTGGAGGAGTCTTTATCGGCAGTTCAAGTACTTGCCAGAGACGGGATCCTCTATGAGCGCTTTGCTGACCTCGTAACTGATGGCATTCGTGCCGAACGCCTTCGCTCAGCCGGCTACGAAGTTGATGTAGTTGAATTTGTTCCTGACGAGCACACTGCGAGAAATTTGATGATTCGAGCGTTATCTAAGAACTAGTACTTACGGCAACTTGGAATGGTTTAGGTATTTTCTCAGGCGATTAGACGAACTTGATTGAGCCAGTTAGACTCAGCCCAGCACATCTTCGGATGTGACTTCGCGTGCCCGCTCTACCTGATCTTCTAGATCATCTCGAACTTCTAGAAATCACAATGAGAACCACCTCGGTCCGGTCGCAAGACTGGTCGGTGTCGGGTGCCAGGGAACTGACAACCGTCAGTTCATCAACCGAGCGCCCGGCCCAGTGCTGGGTTTAAAGGAGTGTCCGCCATGGCGGTCGTAACAATGCGTGAACTCCTCGACAGCGGTGTCCACTTCGGACATCAGACTCGTCGATGGAACCCAAAGATGAAGCGCTTTATTTTCACAGAGCGCAATGGCATCTACATCATCGATATCCAACAGTCGCTCTCTTTGATCGACAAGGCATATGAGTTCATCAAAGACACCGTCGCTAAGGGTGGAAATATCCTCTTCGTTGGAACAAAGAAGCAGGCACAAGAACCAATCCAACAGCAAGCGACTCGAGTTGGAATGCCTTATGTCACCGAGCGTTGGCTGGGAGGAATGCTCACAAACTTCCCGACTGTCTACAAGCGAATCCAGAGATTGAAAGAGCTCGAGGCGCTTGAAGCACAGAACGATGCGATGTTCACAAAGAAGGAATACCTGTTACTCCGCCGAGAGCGTGAGAAGTTAAATAAGAACCTTGATGGAATCCGCAACATGACCAAGACTCCAGCAGCAATCTGGGTGGTTGATACTCAGAAGGAACACCTTGCCGTTGCTGAAGCGAAGAAACTGGGCATTCCGGTTGTCGCGATTCTTGATTCGAATTGCGACCCTGATGTCGTAGATTTCAAGATTCCTGGAAATGACGATGCGATTAGATCTGTCGCGCTCTTGACTCGCGTCATTGCTGATGCAGTCGCAGCAGGATTGCAGGCGAGATCTGCAAATGTCGCGAAGGAAGCAGCGGCTGCCGCAAAGGCTGGCGAAGAGAGCGTCGCAGCAGGAGAGCCGCTCGCTGACTGGGAGAAAGAACTGCTTGCAAGCAATGCAGCAGCAGAAGGTGTGACTGAGAAGGCGGGTGAGTAGTTCGTGGCCTCTTACACCGCAGAGGATGTCAAGCGACTTCGCGAGCTCACTGCTGCTGGCATGGTCGATTGCAAGAAAGCACTCGATGAGTCAGGTGGCGATTTCGACAAAGCCGTAGAAATCATACGGGTCAAAGGATTGAAGGGTGTAACAAAGCGCGAAGGACGTACTACTTCTAACGGACTTGTCGCAGCAAAGAGTGAGGGTGGCGCTACTGCCATGCTCGAACTTAACTGCGAAACAGACTTTGTTGCGAAGGGTGACCGCTTCCAGCAGGTAGCGAAGGAACTCATCGACCACCTTCACGCCTCAAAGACATCTGACCTCGCAACATTCGTAGCGAGTTCACTTCCAAGTGGCGCGGGTGTTCAAGCCTTTATCGATGAAGCCAATGCGACTCTCGGTGAAAAGATCGAACTTCGTCGTATCGCAGTCGCAGAGGGAGCAACCTCGCTCTATCTCCACCAGACCAGTCCGGATCTTCCACCGCAGGTGGGAGTTGTCGTGAATTTCGATAAGGATCCAGGTGAGACCGGCCGTGATGTGGCACAACACATCGCCGCCTTCGCACCACAGTTCCTTACGCGAAGTGAAGTTCCTTCTGATGTCGTGGAGAACGAACGCCGTCTTGCGGAAGAGACCGCTCGCAATGAAGGTAAGCCGGATGCTGCTTTGCCGAAGATCATCGAGGGGCGAGTAACTGGTTTCATGAAGGAAGTGGTCTTACTCGAACAACCGTTCGCTAAAGATCAGAAGAAATCGGTCGAAGCAGTGGTGAAAGAGGCAGGAGTGGCTGTGTCGGCCTTCTATCGCTTCAGGGTGGGGCAGTAACCTAAAGCGGTAACAAAGTAGTGATCCGATAACCGGGCCAAGGCTCAGTGATTGAGCCAGGCCAAGTTCGAGGATCGGAATAGAAGGGAGCACTCCCAGATGGCAGATAGAAGCAAGGGCTATCGACGAGTGCTCCTTAAACTTTCTGGTGAAGTTTTTGGTGGCGAAAAAGGAATCGGCGTCGATCCCGACGTCGTCGCTGATGTCGCAGAACAGATTGCTGATGTCGTCAAGAGTGGCGTTGAGATTGCGATAGTCGTAGGTGGCGGAAACTATTTCCGAGGTGCTGAGTTACAACAGCGTGGCATGGAACGAGCGCGAGCCGATTACATGGGAATGCTCGGAACTGTGATGAATTGTCTAGCGCTTCAAGACTTCCTTGAGAAGAAGGGGATCGATACCAGGGTCCAGACTGCGATAACTATGGGTCAGGTCGCTGAGCCTTACATTCCACGTCGCTCCATTCGCCATTTGGAAAAAGGACGAGTGGTGATTTTTGGCGCTGGCGCAGGAATGCCTTTCTTCACAACCGATACAGTCGCAGCACAGCGTGCACTTGAGATTGGGGTTGATGCGTTACTTCTCGCCAAGAGTGGAGTAGATGGTGTCTATACCGCAGATCCACGAAAAGATAAGAGTGCAACGAAGTTTGAGACCATTTCTTATGACGAGGTGCTCTCGAAATCCCTCGCTGTTGCTGATGCAGCTGCTTTCAGCCTCTGCCGAGAGAACAAACTACCGATCATCGTCTTCGACTTGATGCAAAAAGGGAATATCGCTAAGGCGGTTCGAGGCGAAAAGATCGGAACATTGGTCAACTAGGGATCTCCTAGGATCATATTTAGAGAAGATTTTTGGAAAGCCAAAGGAGCAAGAAGATGTCAGATCTCAAGTCAGTCCTAGCCGACATGACCACCAAGATGAATAAAGCGGTCGAAGTGGCGAAGGAAGATTTTGCATCCATTCGTACGGGCAGGGCACATCCTGGGATGTTCGCCAAGATCATGGTTGATTACTACGGAACTCTCACACCTCTCGCTCAACTCGCTTCAGTCCAAGTTCCCGAAGCGCGAACTGCTTTAGTCTCGCCCTTCGACAAAGGCGCTATGGCAAATATCGAGAAAGCGATCCGTGAATCCGACCTTGGTGTTAATCCAGGCAATGATGGTGGCGTCATTCGAGTGAATTTCCCGCAACTGACTGAAGAGCGACGAAAGGAATACATCAAAGTCGCCCGCAATAAGGCGGAAGAATCTCGTGTCTCACTTCGAAATATCCGTCGCAATGCGAAAGAGAGCATGGAGAAGATGGAGAAGGACGGATTGATTGGAAAAGACGACCTCTCTCGTGCCGAGAAGGATATGGAAAAGGCCACTTCAGATCATGTCGCGAAGATCGATGAGATTTTGAAACATAAAGAAGTCGAACTTCTCGAAGTTTGATTGAAGCCTGAAAGATGTCTGACCTACATGCGATTAACGAGGCAATCAATAAGCGCGCTGGTCGAAAGCTCTTCACATCGCTCTTTATCGCGTTGATTCTGCTCGCCATCATCTTCACTTCGATGGCGCTACTGCCAGTCGCCTTTGCTCTCGTTGTGGCGCTCGCCTTCGCAATCTCGATTCATGAGTTGATCGGGGCTTATCGAGGATCCGGCATCTATCCTCCAGGATCTTTACTTATTATTTCTGGCCTATCGCTCTATGGTGTTGCGTGGTGGCAGGGGAGCAAAGGACTTCTCCTCGCCCTTCCTATCGCGGCGATCATCAACTTGGTCTGGCTCTTGAAAAAGGGACCGGGTGAATACGCCTCTCGGGCCAGCGCAGCCCTCCTTACTCTTGTTTATCTGGGGTTTCTACCCTCATTTATCTTCCTGTTGGCGCGAGATAGCGATGGCTTCGCTTTAATTTCGTTACTTGTCATCCTTGTTGGCGTCAATGACACCTTTGCATATATCGCTGGTGTACTTCTTGGAAGACACAAGATGGCCCCGCTTCTTTCGCCAAAGAAGAGTTGGGAAGGTTTCTTTGGTGGCCTTGTCGCGACAGTGGTTGCATCGGCGATTGCGTTTCACTATCTGTTAGAGAGATCCTGGTGGGTAGGTGCGCTCATGGGAGTCTTTGGGGTGCTCGCTGCGACCTTTGGCGACCTCATCGAATCCGCATTTAAGCGGGATTTCGGAATCAAGGATATGAGCTCATTTCTTCCTGGCCATGGCGGAATGCTTGATCGACTTGATTCGGCTACGGTAACTGCTCCCGCCCTCTGGATCTTTCTCGAGCTCACGCGAAACTTGATGTAGCGAAATGCCCAGCGAGATTCCTATCAAGATTTCGAGAGGTATTTAGGTGAGCGAAATTAAGCTCGTCTTCGATGCGCCGAAGTCGCGCACCAAAGCGCCATCACACCTTGCTGACCTCTCTCCTGATGAACGGAAAGCCAAAGCGAAAGAACTTGGCATACCGGCTTTTCGAGTGAATCAGATTTCGACGCATTACTTCACCCATTACAACGATGACCCTTCAACCTGGAGTGATTTTCCGAAGGACCTTCGCGAGATGGTTCGAAAGGAATTTCTCCCTGAGTTGATCACTCTGGTTCGCTCCGTTTCCTGCGACGAGGGAATGACTCGCAAAGACCTCTGGCGATTACATGACGGTGTTCTCGTCGAGAGCGTTTTGATGAGATATCCAGAGCGAACGACTGTTTGCATCTCATCACAAGCAGGATGCGGTATGAATTGTCCTTTCTGCGCTACCGGTCAAGCTGGGCTCACTCGAAATCTCACTGCCGGTGAGATCACCGCACAACTTGTTGCAGCGGCGAAATCTGCGGCGCAAGGCGATTTACCCGGTGGCCCAACACGCCTTTCGAATGTGGTCTTTATGGGAATGGGGGAGCCATTAGCTAACTACAACGCGGTTATGAGAACGGTGAGAAATCTCGTGACGCCACAACCAGATGGTCTTGGTATTGGCGCTCGTTCCATCACTATCTCAACCGTTGGGCTGGTCTCCGGAATCGAGAAATTGATGGAGGAGGGGCTGCAGGTGCGCCTGGCAGTTTCGCTTCATACTCCTGATGATGAATTGCGGGACTCTCTGGTGCCGATCAATTCTCGCTGGAAAGTACGTGAAGTCCTTGCTGCGGCTGATAAATATGCCGATAAGACCGGTCGAAGATATTCGATCGAATATGCCCTGATCCGCGATATCAATGATCAAGCATTCCGTGCTGAACTCCTAGGAAAGTTATTGAAGAACCGCCATGCACATGTCAATCTCATTCCACTCAATCCAACACCAGGTTCGAAGTGGACCGCATCAAAGCCAGAGGACGAGCGACGCTTCGTGAAGATACTTGAGGAATTCGGTGTTCCAGTGACGGTGCGAGATACCAGAGGTCGTGAAATTGACGGTGCCTGTGGCCAGTTAGCGGCAGCGGTAAAGAACGAGTCTTAACTTCGTTTCCACGTTTTTATGTAGCCAGGAACACTGATACCGGCATTGAGATTCTTTGCTGGAATGGGTTCGCCGAAACTCTCCACAATCGGAACTATCCCGGCCCAGATGGGTGCTGAGATATCTTCCGGTTTATCTTTGGGATCCGAGCCTGAAACCTTCACTGTGTAGTCATCGAGCGGAAAAGCGACGATTGCTGTTGCTTTGAGCTCTTGCTCATAACTTGCTCGGAGTTCTGGAAGTCGCTGAGGAAGTAGGTGCTCGACTAACGCATCAAGCGCCTCCAACTTCTCCTCTCCCTCAAGTGCGCGAGCTTTACCGAATGCGACGAGGGATTTGTAGTGCATCGATGACTCATAGGAAGAACGAGCAAGAACTAATCCCTCAAGCAATGTCATCTCGACACAGGCCTCGACACCCTCTCCAAGGCGATTGAAAAGGCGAGATGCGGTGGAGCCATGAAGCAAGAGTTCGCTTCGATTCTTCCAAGGGGCGCATGCGACTGGGATGATGACTGGGCCACCATCATCAATGGCTACGTGGGCGACGAAGGAACGCCTCAGAATTTCTTCAAGGTGGGCCGGGTCCTCACTGCCCTTATGGGGTGAACGCTTTATGGCGCCGGATCTTTTGGCAGAGGGGTTGCTTGTCATAGGGGAAAGGGTAATCTCACCACATGAAAACGCTCAATAACTTCATCAACGGCAAGTCCGTCGCCTCATCTGCTGATGGCACCTACGACCTAATCAATCCCGCAACTGGCGAGACATTCATGAAAGCGCCAAACTCCAACGCGGCCGATGTCGATAGCGCGATGAAAGCAGCGGCTAGCGCATTTGAAGGTTGGCGTGATTCGACTCCAGGCGAGCGACAGAAAGCCATAAACAAGATCGCCGACGCCATCGAAGCAAGAAGTGAAGAGTTGATCGCTCTCGAATCAGAGAACACAGGCAAACCCATCGCCGTGACTAGAGCGGAAGAGATGGGCCCGATGCTTGATCAGATTCGCTTCTTCGCAGGCGCCGCAAGAAATCTCGAAGGACGTTCTGCTGCTGAGTATTTCAAAGGACACACATCTTTCATTCGTCGAGAACCAATCGGAGTATGCGCTCAGATAACACCGTGGAATTACCCGATGATGATGGCGGTTTGGAAATGGGCGCCAGCTATTGCTGCAGGAAACACAGTTGTCTTGAAGCCAAGTGACACCACTCCAGTTTCCACAGTCTGGATGGCAGAGCTAATGCAAGAGTTCTTGCCAGAAGGTGTAGTCAATGTCGTTGTTGGTGGTCGAGATACAGGTCGTCACCTGATTGACCATGAGATCCCACAGTTCGTCTCCATCACTGGTTCAGTTCGTGCCGGTATGGAGGTCGCACAGAGCGCATCGAAGGATCTGAAGAAACTTCATCTTGAATTGGGTGGTAAAGCACCAGTTGTCATCTTCGATGACGCGAACCTTGAAGCGGCCTGTGAGTGGATTGCAGTAGCGGGATACTTCAACGCCGGACAGGATTGCACAGCGGCAACTCGTGTGATCGTTGAGGCAAGCGCCTATGAGGATGTCGTCACCTTGCTAAGCGAGCAGGCAAAGAACAACATCAAAGTTGGTATGCCGAGCGATGATGTACTTGTTGGACCGGTAAATAACGCCAATCAGCTTGCTCGGGTTCAAGGATTCTTGGATCGCGTTCCCGCTCACGCCCGTGTCACTGCTGGAGGGTCAAAGGTCGATCGCCCCGGATATTTCTGGACACCGACCGTTGTCGCTGATCTCAAACAGAGTGATGAGATGATTCAAACCGAAATTTTTGCGCCAGTGATAACAATCCAGAAATTCACTGATGAAGCTGAAGCAGTCCGGATGGCAAATGGCGTCAAGTACGGGCTTGCCTCATCCGTCTGGACCAAGGATCACGGCCGTGCAATGCGCATGGCAAAGGCTTTTGACTTTGGCTGTGTCTGGATCAATACACATATTCCAATGGTCGCTGAGATGCCACATGGTGGCTTCAAGCACTCGGGGTACGGCAAGGACCTCTCAGGATATGCATTCGAGGAGTACACCCGTATCAAGCATGTGATGACCAACCTCAACGCATAGATTTCTGGGCGGGAATTCCCCACTCAGAATGGCGCGGCTACTAAGGTTGCGCGCTAGAGCAAGCATGGGCAAAGAGCCCACGGATAGAGAGTCGAGAGACATGGACGCGAATAAGGAACGATCACTGCCAAAAGATCCTGCAACCAGATCCTTGATCCGAGCACAGATGTCACGTCGTGGTTTCCTTGCAGCGACCGGTGGCGTTGCTGGTGTCGCGCTCCTCGCTTCCTGCGGTACTGGTGAAGAGGCCGCGACTAAGACTTTCCCTGAAGATGTTGGTGGCACCGTCCGTTGGGCCAACTGGACTGCGTATCTTGATCAGAAGAAGGTTGACGGAAAGCGCACCTATCCATCACTCAATCAATTTGTTGAAAAGACTGGCATCGAAGTCGATTACTTGGTGGAATACAACGATAACGATGAGTTCTATGGCAAAGTCCAAGAAAATTTGAAGGCAGGAAATGACATCGGTTATGACATCGTCACTCCCACCGATTGGATGGCAGCGCGTTGGATTCGACTCGGTTATGCCCGTGAATTTGATGAAGCGAACATGCCTAACAAAGGAAATATCCTCGACACTCTCGCCAACGTGAGCTTCGATCCTGGTCGTAAGCACTCGATGACTTGGCAATCTGGTTTTGCTGGTTTTTGCTGGAACAAGAACATTATCAAGAGTGATGTCACCACCATCGAGCAACTCTTTTCGCCCGAGAACAAGGGGCGGGTCGTCGTGCTCTCTGAGATGAGAGACACGATGGGAATAATCCTTCAATACCAGGGCGTTGATATCTCGCAACCATTCACCGAAGATCAGTTCATGAATGCGATTGACTACTTCAAGAAAATGATTGCAGACGGTTTCATCCGTCAAGTCAAAGGCAATGATTACCTTGAAGATATGGCAAATGGCGATGCGGTGGCTGCGATTGGTTGGAGCGGAGATATGTTCTCCGAAAACCTCTCGGGGCAGAATTATGGATTTGCCATTCCGGAATCTGGTGGCACGCTCTGGAGCGATAACGTGCTGATAGCGTCAACATCAGCCAACAAGTCCAACTCAGAGAAGTTGATAGATCATTATTACGATCCAGTCATTGCTGCTGAGGTTGCCGCTTGGGTCAACTACATCTGCCCGGTCAAGGGAGCACAAGCTGAGATGGAGAAAATTGATCCAGAATTGGCTGCAAGCCCATTCATATTCCCTGACGATGCGACTCTTTCGAAAGTAAAAGTCTTCC
>Ga0222713_10000689_pt1 | contig 38123 bp, 38 predicted proteins | sample C33_649DmetaG_FD_165061 | JGI IMG/M metagenome (GOLD analysis project Ga0222713, IMG submission 165061) | Estuarine water microbial communities from San Francisco Bay, California, United States - C33_649D | ecosystem: Environmental > Aquatic > Marine > Unclassified | place: USA: California... | reverse complement strand
TTAAGAGCGGCGGTGCGGCACGTCCGTCGATTCTGGCGGACAGCGTCGAGGCGCTGATTGGAGCCACACTGCTTGATGGCGGATTTGCTGCAGCTCAAGCAGTCGTCCGGCGCCTTTTTGGCTCAGACCTTGCCCAAATCGATCCCAGCATCAGCGGCAAGGATGCCAAGACCCTGTTGCAGGAATTCGCTCAGGGTAAAGGTATGGCGCTGCCGGTCTATTCCTTGCTGGCTACTCGCGGTCATGCGCATGCGCAAACATTCGAAGTGCAGTGCTTCCTCGAAGGCTGCGATATCAGGACAGAAGGTCAGGGCGGCAGTCGGCGCGCCGCTGAGCAGGATGCAGCCGGCAAAGCGTATGAACAGGCGACCCGAAAATGAACAGTAATAAAGAGCACCGCTCCGGTTATGTAGCCATCGTTGGACAGCCCAATGTCGGCAAGTCTACCTTGCTCAATCAGTTGGTCGGCCAGAAAATCAGCATCACCTCCCGTCGTCCTCAGACAACCCGACAGCGAATCATCGGCATCGTCACCCAGCCCGGTGCGCAGTTCGTTTTTGTTGATACCCCGGGTTTTCAGACCAGGCACGGCAATGCATTGAACCGGATGATGAACCGCAGCGTTTCGCGGAGCGTGGTCGATGTGGATGCGGTAGTTTGGGTTATTGAAGCGCTGCACCTGAATGCCGGTGACCAGGCGGTGCTGCCGTTACTGCAGGACGGTGCGCCACTGATTATTGCCGTCAATAAAATCGATGAGGTCGGCAACAAGAACGAATTGCTGCCGTTCATGCAGAAGCTGGATGAACTTGCGCATCCGCGCGCGATTGTGCCGGTGTCTGCCAAGACCGGTATTGGCACCGAGGACCTGCTGAATGCCATTCGCGAGCTGCTGCCTGAGCGTGCGCGCCTTTATGGCGAGGATGAAATCACCACGGCCAGTGAACGTACACTGGCCGCAGAATTGATACGCGAAAAGCTGTTTCGTTTGCTGGGTGAGGAATTGCCTTATTCTGCGATGGTGGAAATCGAAAAATTCGAAATTGTCGACGGCCTGCGACGCATCCATGCCGGCATCCTGGTCGACAAAGCCGGTCATAAAGGCATTGTCATTGGCAAGGGCGGTGAGAAGCTCAAGCAGATTGCTTCACAGGCGCGAACGGACATGGAGCGCCTGTTCGGCGGCAAGGTGTTTCTTGAGGTCTGGGTCAAGGTTAAATCCGGCTGGGCTGATGATGCGGCAACATTGAGGCGTCTGGGAATTGATTAAAATATTAATAAAAACAATATGTTGCGTAACTCCTGTGGGGCCTGCCTCCAATCCCTGATGCGAAAGCCTGGTTATGGCTGCTGAACGCCCCCGACGCGATGGGCACCCCGGCTATCTGCTGCATACCTATGCCTATCGTGAGACCAGTCTGGTTGCGGAAATCTATGTTCGTGAAGTAGGGCGGGTCGCGGTCATTGCGCGCGGCGCCCGGCGTCCGCGCTCCGCGCTACGCGGGGTGCTGATGGCGTTCCAGCCGCTGATGCTCAGCTGGTCGGGAAAATCAGAATTGAAAACCCTGCACAAGGCGGAGTGGCAGGGGGGGTATGCGCCCTTGCGCGGCCTGAGCCTGATTTGCGGGTTTTACCTGAATGAACTCTTGCTGAAACTGCTGCCACGCGAAGATCCCCACGAGGAACTGTTCGAGGCCTATGCGACCGCATTGGCGCAGCTTCCTGCGGCGCAGGACCATGCCGCGGTGCTGCGCCGTTTCGAGCGCGTGCTGCTGCAGGAATTGGGTTACGGGCTGGTTTTTGACCGTGAGGCGGTTAGCGGTGCACCGATCGTGGCTGACGCGCGCTACCGTTACGTCCCGGATCGGGGCCCGGTTGCTGCCGGTGAATCCTGCGAGCAAAGCGGCGTAGAATTGGCCGGGAAAACGCTGATGGATATGGCGGTGGATCAATATACCGATCCGCGGACTGTTCAGCAGAGCAAGTTGTTGATGCGCTCCCTGATCAACCATTGTCTGGGTAACCAGACGCTGCACACCCGACAACTGCTGCGAGACCTGCAGCAACTATAGAGATTGCAGGCCGTACTAGGCATGACAGGCATGACCAAACTCAGCGTCAACGTCAACAAGATTGCATTGCTGCGAAATTCGCGAAACCTCGGCATTCCGAGCGTTGTCCGGGCTGCCGACATTGCATTGCGTGCGGGCGCGCACGGCATCACCGTGCATCCGAGGCCTGATGCGAGACATATCCGTGCTTCTGATGTGCACGATTTGTCGCAACTGCTCAAGCAGTGGCCCGACGCAGAATTCAATATTGAAGGCAATCCTTTCGAGCCTCCGCTGCTCGAACTTGCCGACGCCGTGCGTCCGCAGCAATGCACACTGGTTCCCGATGATCCTGCAGCATTTACCTCGGATCATGGCTGGGACCTTGCGCGGCACGGCGACCGCCTGAGACCGGTAATCGCCGGGCTGCAGGACTTGGGCGTCCGGGTGAGCCTGTTCATGGACCCGCTGCCGGAAGCGATGATTATTGCCGCAGCTATCGGCGCCGATCGTGTCGAACTCTATACCGAGCCCTATGCGGCTGCATTTGGCACCGCAGAGGAGGTCGCAACCGTTGCCCGTTATGCTGAGGCCGCCCGCAGCGCGATGGCAGCCGGCCTTGAGGTCAATGCCGGTCACGATCTGAATCAGGCCAATTTGCCGCTTTTTCTTTCCGCAGTACCCGGGTTGGCGGAGGTGTCCATCGGCCATGCACTGATTGCTGACGCACTCGAACTCGGACTCGCCGCTGCGGTTGAGGCCTACCTTCGTGCGATGGATCGGACGAAACCATGATTTACGGCATCGGTATCGACGTCATCCAGCCGCACCGTGTTGCCCGCCTGCTCGACAAGTATGGCGAGCGTTTCGTCAAACGGGTGTTGACGCCGCTGGAGCAGCCGCGTTATCTGCGCAGCGCACAACCGGTGCTGTACCTGGCCAACCGGTTCGCTGCCAAGGAAGCGTTTTCCAAGGCAATTGGAACCGGCTTCCGTTACCCTGTCACACTGCAATGCATCAGCGTTGTGCAGAATCCTGCAGGCAAACCCAGTCTTGCCTTCAATGAAGCGCTTGAAGCGATGGTCAGGGGCAATGGCATCATCAGCCATCATCTGACTATCAGCGACGAATCCAACCTGGCCTGCGCCTGCGTGGTGCTCGAAAAATGAATCCTTCCATGCCTCTCGGACCGGTAATGCTTGATGTCGCCGGCACACAACTAAATGCAGATGACCGCAAGCGGCTGCTGCATCCTCTGGTCGGTGGCGTCATTCTCTTCAGCCGCAATTTCGAATCCTGCCAGCAACTGCAGCAGTTGACCTCGGATATTCATGCTCTGCGCAATCCTGCGCTGATTATTGCAGTGGATCACGAGGGAGGGCGGGTGCAGCGCTTCCGCGAGGGATTCACCCGTCTGCCGCCGATGCGGGAACTCGGCCTGATCTGGGATCGCGACCGTCGCCATGCCGCAGCGCTGGCACGTGAGATCGGTTTCATCCTTGCTGCCGAACTCCGGGTATACGGTGTTGACCTGTCGTTTGCGCCGGTGCTGGATGTCGACTACGGCAACAGCAGCGTGATCGGCGATCGCGCCTTCCACAGTAAGGTCGATGCGATTGCCGAACTTGCTACGGCCCTGATGCACGGCCTGCGTGACGGCGGCATGGCCGCAGTAGGTAAACATTTTCCCGGACACGGCCATGTCAGCGCGGATTCACATCATGAAGTGCCGGTGGATGAGCGTTCTTACGCTGACATTGAGAGCGAGGATCTGCTGCCGTTCCGCCGCCTGGTCGGCAGCGGCATGGGCGGCATCATGCCGGCCCACGTGATTTATCCCAAAGTCGATCTTTCTCCGGCCGGTTTTTCCGAAAAATGGCTGAAGCAAATATTACGTACCGATCTCGGTTTTGATGGCGTTATTTTCAGTGATGACCTGAGCATGGAAGGCGCCAGCGTCGCCGGCAATGTGGTTTCTCGTGGCGAGGCAGCTCTAAAGGCGGGATGCGACATGGTACTGGTTTGCAATAACCCGCAATCCGCTGATGAATTGCTGGCCGGTTTGCACTATACGATGCCCGCTGTCAGTCTCGCGCGGCTCGCACGATTGCATGGTCGCGCACATGCGGAGAATGCGGTCAAGTTGCGCGAGGACCCGCGTTATGTGGCGGCACTCCATGCGATAGCCGGGCTGGGTGCGCACAGCGGCGATCTGCCGTTTGCCTGAGCAATGCCGAAACAAAAAGCATCGATAACGCGCGGACCGCAAGCTGAAGCCTTTTCTACGGCCTGTAAGCGCTGCCCGCGGTTGTCTGCACACCTCGCTGCGGTGAGGGCTGAATATCCTGAATATCATGCGCGACCCGTTGTGCCGTTTGGCGACAGCAATCCAAGTTTGCTGATTGTCGGTTTGGCGCCTGGCATGCATGGCGCGAACCGGACCGGGCGGCCGTTCACCGGCGACTATGCCGGAGTATTGCTTTACGAAACGCTGCACCGTTTCGGTTTCGGCAGCCAGGCCGTGGCGATTGCCGCCGGTGACAGTCTGGTGCTGAAAGGCTGCCGGATTACCAACGCCGTCAAATGCCTGCCGCCGGAGAACAAGCCTTTGCCTGCCGAAATCCGTGAGTGCAACGGATTTTTGCGTGCTGAGCTTGAAGGACTGGCAACGGGTACGGCGATACTGGCGCTGGGTACGGTTGCCCACCAGGCGGTATTGCGCGCCTTTGATCAGCGTATCGCCGACTTTCCATTCCGGCATGGTACCAGTCATGACATCAAGGGCGGCCGCGTTCGCTTGTTCGACAGCTATCACTGCAGCCGCTACAACACGAATACAAAACGGCTGACTACAGAAATGTTCCACGAAGTTTTTGCGGCCATCCGCAAATACACCGACCGGCTGGCTGCAGCAGGCTGAGCATGCCGGAACCTTCGGATATCGCTGCAGGCTTGCCCCATTTGCCGGGGGTTTACCGGATGATCGGCAAGGAAGGCGAGGTCCTGTACGTCGGCAAGGCGCTGGACCTGCGCAAACGCGTCACTTCCTATTTTCAGCGCAGCGAGGCGCTGTCACCCCGGATACGCCTGATGGTGTCCCAGATCGTTACCATCGACACTACCGTCACGCGCTCGGAGTCCGAGGCGCTACTGCTCGAGAACAATTTGATCAAGGCGCTGTCGCCGCGATACAACATCCTGTTTCGCGATGACAAGTCTTATCCTTATCTTATGCTGAGCGGGCACCGTTTTCCGCGACTGGGATTTTTTCGCGGCAATCCCGACAAGCAGAACCGCTATTTCGGTCCTTTCCCGAATTCCGGCGCCGTCCGCGAAAGCATGCAGCTGCTGCAAAAAGTATTCCGGTTGCGGACTTGTGAAGATAGCGTGTTCGAGCATCGTTCACGACCTTGCCTGATGCACCAGATCCGGCGATGCACTGCGCCTTGCGTGGGTCTGATCGGCAATGCCGAATATGCCGATGATGTGCGCAGTGCTGAAATGTTCCTTGCCGGTGAAGAAAATGCGGTTTTTGACCGCTTGACCGAGCGCATGAATGTCGCTGCCACTGAAATGCGCTACGAAGATGCCGCGGTCTGCCGTGATCAGATCAGCGCTTTGCGCAAGGTTCGTGAGCGGCAGTATGTCAGCAGCGATGCCGGCCGCGATGTCGATGTGATTGCCTGCGGTTTTGACGCTGGCGTCTGTTGCGTCAATCTGGTGATGATCCGCGGCGGACTGCATCTGGGCGACCGTAATTTTTTCCCGCAGAATGCCGATGGTGTCGAACCGGCGCAGATCATTGAGGCCTTCATTGCCCAGCACTATCTACTACACCCGGTTCCGCCGCAACTGGTTGCGGGGGAGGCGATTGCGGTGGAGGGTCTGGAAGAAACATTGTCCGAACGGGCCGGGCGACGGGTGAAAATCAGCGCCAACCCCATCGGTGAGCGCCGGGTCTGGTTGCAGATGGCAGCCAAAAATGCCGAGCTTGGCGCTGCCCAGCGTAATGCCCGTAAGCAGGATGACGCGGCGAAGCTGATTGCACTGCAGCGTGCGCTGGATTTGCCTGAAACCGTCCAGCGCATCGAGTGTTTTGACATTAGTCATACGCAGGGCGAGGCAACGGTGGCGTCCTGCGTGGTCTACGACCGGGGTGCCATGCAGAACAGCGAATACCGCAGGTTCAACATGAAGGAAGTCACGCCGGGCGATGACTACGGTGCAATGCGCGAGGTGCTGACGCGTCGCTATCGCAAAGTGGTATCCGGAGAGGGTAAGATGCCTGACCTGATCATGATTGATGGTGGTCAGGGGCAGTTAGGGGTTGCCATCGAAGTGGCCTGTGAGCTGGGTTTGAATGTCCCGCTGCTCGGTGTCGCCAAAGGCGTGTCGCGAAAACCGGGAATGGAGCAGTTGCTGATGGCTGGGCATGAGGGTGCGTTCCGGCTAAATTCGGATGATCCGGGACTGCACCTGATCCAGCAAATCCGTGACGAGGCGCACCGCTTTGCCATCGAAGGTCATCGTGCCCGCAGGGCAAGAACACGTTCGGTGTCGACGCTGGAAGAGATTTCCGGTGTGGGAGCCAAGCGGCGCCAGCGCTTGATGGCGCGTTTCGGCGGTCTGCGCGGTTTGATTGCGGCAAGCGCCGAGGAAATGGCGCAGGTGGATGGCATCAGCAAGGAACTGGCTAAACGGATTTATGACGCACTGCACTGAGCATATTGCACTGAAATGACTTTCAATCTCCCCATACTGCTCACCTGGCTACGGATTCTGATGATTCCGTTGTTTGCCGGCGTGTTTTATTTTGAGCAGGCCTGGCTGTCCCATGCCACGCAGAATCTGGTGGCGACCATTATTTTCACCGTTGCTGCGATTACCGACTGGCTGGACGGGTGGTTGGCCCGCCGTCTGAACCAGACTTCGGCATTCGGTGCTTTTCTGGATCCGGTCGCTGACAAGCTGATGGTGGCTGCCGCGCTGATCATCCTGGTCCAGTTGGGCCGCGTCGATGCGGTGGTGGCACTGATCATTATCGGGCGCGAGATTGCAATTTCGGCTTTGCGGGAGTGGATGGCCGCGATCGGGCAGGGTAAGAGCGTTGCGGTGTCCATGGTCGGCAAGATCAAGACTGCGGCCCAGATGATCGCCATCCCGATGCTGCTTTACCGCGATGCCATCGGCGAGTTTGATCCCCAGCGCTGGGGCACCTGGCTGATCTGGGGGGCGGCCTTGCTGACCCTGATTTCGATGGGGTATTACCTGAAAATGGCCTGGGCAGCCGCCCGAGGCCGGATATAGCGGTGGTTGCGGGATTTCGCAGGTTTGGCTTATAATCCCCGGCTGCGAGTTGTAGGCGATGCGGGAATAGCTCAGTTGGTAGAGCGCAACCTTGCCAAGGTTGAGGTCGGGAGTTCGAGCCTCCTTTCCCGCTCCAAATTCTGGGGAAAACGGTTAAGACAATTTGCCGTTTTCCCCTTTCAGTTTCAGCGGCGCGGTAGCAAAGCGGTTATGCAGAGGATTGCAAATCCTTCCAGGGCGGTTCGACTCCGCCCCGCGCCTCCAAAATAACCGGCAGTCGGACTGAAATATTTACGCCGGCTGTTTTGATTCAGGCGAATTAGTTTCGCCGTTTAGTTCCCCGGGTTTCCCAAAACATTCTTTTCCTATCTGTAGCATTTGCTGCATCTTTATGCTTTTCAAATGCTTGCTGTTTTGTGCCCGTAAGTCATCCCAATGGACTGATGAGCAGGCTCAGCGAAGAAGCGCTGATATAAAAAAATCGCAGATTAACCGGCCCGCGATAGTGGAAACAGATAGGCGAAATGGCTGATTTCGTCAGAGCTCATTTCAGTATGGAAGCTGAAAAATTCGCAAAGGTTCTAAAAGCGGGAGTCGTACGCTTGGATTGATTGGCGTTTGAACTCATGGATGATCAGGTTACCCCCACTGCTAAGGCTCTGGTGCCCGGGGCCGGAATCGAACCGGCACGCCTTGCGGCTTCGGATTTTAAGTCCGATGCGTCTACCAATTTCGCCACCCGGGCACGTAGCGCATTCTACTCCACGGTAATTTGGCAGGTAACGTGTTGTAACGCCGGAGACACCCGCGCGGCAGGGGAGGTAAAAGGACTGCTGGGCTATAATCTGTGTTCGTAACAATTTTGACTTTTCTGATGGCAAGCCTTTTCGCATTTCAAACGGCGACTGCGGCACAACGACAAGATAAACATGATTGTTTTTGATCTCGGCTGCGACAATGACCACCGGTTCGAGGGCTGGTTTTCCTCGAGCACGGATTTTGAGCGCCAGCAAAAGGAAAACCAGTTAAGTTGTCCGCTATGCGGCAGCCCGAATATCAACCGGCTGTTGACCGCTGCGCGACTCAACACCGGCCATGCTGCGCAGCCTGAACGCGAATCTCCGGATGCCCCGGCGGCCAATGCTGCTCAATACGCCAACTTTGATGCTGCGCGCATGCTCAAACTGATATCCCACATAGTCGAAAGTACCGAGGATGTCGGTCGTGCATTTCCTGAGGAGGCACGCAAGATCCACTATAAGGAAGCGCCGGAACGGCAGATCCGCGGCACCGCTTCACCGCAGGAAGTCGACGCCTTGCGTGATGAAGGCATTGATGTCATTCCGCTGCCGGTACCGCCGCATCTGGGTGGAAAAACGCATTAATCTTTTTTCTATAAGTAATTGTTTTAAAAAATTTTTATGCCGGAGCGGGTTGATCTCCTGAGCCCGGTAAAAGAGGCCTTGACTGCCGGCGATTTGATCCGCATCAAAAGCCTGTCCGACCCTCGTGATATTCTTTTCTCAAGCAGATATGTGTCTGCCGAGAAACAAAAACCGATAATCGAGAGGAGTCATATGTTCAAGCATATCCTGCTGCCCACCGACGGTTCCAAACTGTCTGATCGCGCCATCATTCATGGCATCAATCTGGCCAAGGCACTGGGCGCCAAAGTGACTTTGCTGAGCGTTGTTCCGGAATTCCGCATCATCGCAGACGAAAGTTTTGCCATGCCGATGAGCATGCAGGCTAAGCAGCGCTATGAAAAAGAAGCAAAAGTTCACGCTGAAAAGAAACTGGCGGTCGCCAGTGCGCGCATCCAGAAGGCCGGCTTGCAGGCAGCTTCCGTAGTGGTTTCCAGCGACTTGCCTTACCAGCAGATCATCGAAGTGGCGCGTAAACGCAAATGTGATGTTGTGGTCATGGCTTCACACGGCCGGCGTGGCCTGACGGGGTTGCTGCTGGGCAGTGAAACCGTCAAGGTGCTCACCCACTGCAAGATTCCCGTGATGGTAGTGCGCTGACGCACCACTGATTGGCCATAATGGCTGTTTCCAAGCCTGGCGTCTCCGCTGCAGCGCTCAGCGAAAGTGTTATCCGGTTTCTTCGGCAGTATCCTCCATTCAGTCAGATGGAGGATGATGCGCTGCAGTTTCTGGTCTCACATGTCGGCCTCGGGTATTATCCCAAGGGTACGGTGATCCTAGACACCGGGCAGCCGTCACCACAGGCTTTTCACATCATTCAGCGCGGAACGGTGCAAGTGCTGCCGTTTAATGCGGCGCACAGCTTCGACGCGCACCCCGTTCATATGGGACCGGGGGAATGTTTCTCTGTCAGCGCCATGCTGGAGAATCGCCCGGTCATTGCTCCGTATACGGCGGTGGCCGACACTTTCTGTTATGAACTGTCTGCAGAACATTTCCCGGAACTCCTGAACCGCAGTCCTGTGTTCCGCGAATTCACCACGGAATTTCTGGCCAGCATGCTGCGGGAGTCTCGACGGCTCATCAAATTGAATTATGACGCGACGAGCGGCGAACAGCAGACAATGAGCCGTACCTTGCGCTCCTTGATAACCCGTTATCCGGTTACCTGTTCCGCAGATACTTCCTTGGGTGATGTGCTGCGAACTCTTCTGCAACGCAAGATCGGCTCCATGCTGATTACCGACGCAGATCAGCGGCCGTTAGGCATATTTACCCGTCACGACGTACTCGACCGTGTCGCGCTGTCGAACTGCGACCTCGACAAGCCGGTCAGCGAAGTGATGACCCGCGATCCGCTGACGCTGTCGGCAGAAGCCAGCGTCTATGAGGCGGCTCTGCTGATTGCTAATCGCGGTATTCGCCATATTCCGGTCTGCGATGGCCATCGGTTAATCGGCGTGGTGACTGAACGTGACCTGTTTGCGTTGCAACGCGTCAGCGTCCGCGGCATTCACCGTGCGATTGCTGATGCGCGAACTATCGACGATCTGAAGCGCACATCCTCCGATATTCACAGACTGGCTCACAGCATTCTGGGACAGGGTGTTTCCGCGGAGCACATGACCCTGATCATTTCCACTCTAAACGATGCCCTGGTGCGGCAGGTGCTTCTAATCGAGGCTTCCAGATTTGATTTGGAAGGTTTGCGCTGGGGTTGGCTTGCCTTTGGCAGTGAAGGGCGTTTCGAGCAAACCATCAGCACGGATCAGGATAACGGCCTTATTTTTGAATGCGGATCCGATAAAACGGATTCGGTGCGATCCCGGCTGCTCCCTTTTGCTCAAGATGTGAACCGCGCCCTTGATGCCTGCGGTTTCCCGCTTTGCAAAGGCAATATCATGGCGGGAAATCCGCACTGGTGCCTGAGTGTTCAAGAATGGCGAGGACGTTTCGATCAGTGGCTGGCAAATACCGATCCGCAAGCTCTGCTGAGTGCGGTGATTTTTTTTGATTTCCGCAATTTGCATGGCGACGAGTCGCTTGCTGAAAGTTTGCGCCAGCATCTTAGTGAAAGCGTTCTCGTTAACAGCCGTTTTCAACGTCAGCTTGCGCAATATGCGCTTGAAAATAAGCCGCCTCTGGGTTTGATCAGTGATTTCATCACTGAGGATGAGGGCGATGGGCGCGGCACTATCGATCTGAAAAAGTCAGGGGCCCGCCTGTTTACGGATGCCGCAAGGGTTCTGGCTCTGGCGGCCGGTGTGACACATACCAATACTGTTCAGCGCCTGCGTCAGGCGGCAACGACCCTGCAGATGCCAGTGGGTGAAATCGATTCGATTGTCGAGGCTTTCTATTTCATCCAGACACTGCGTCTGCGCGGACAAATGACGCAGGGTTCCGAATTGAAGCAGCCCAACAGGCTGGATCCTGCAACACTTAACGAAGTTGACCGCCGCATTCTCAAGGAAAGCCTTAGACAACTCCGTAAGTTGCAAAGCAGGCTGGCTCTGGACTATCAATTGTGAGCGTTGAAGCGTGAACTGGTTGCGCCGGTTGTTAATGCGCAAAACCGCGCTGACAATGGAGCAGTCGTTGGCGCTGGCGGCTTACTGCTCAAATGCTCCCATTGCAGGAGCAATGCCGCTGGATCGGTTGCGCTTTGTTGTGGCTGATGTGGAAACGACCGGATTGAATCCATTTTCGGACCAGCTGATTTCGATAGGGGCGGTAGAGATCGTCGAAGGGCGGATCAGACTGGACACAGGTTTTGCAGTGGTTTTCCGGCAGCCCCAGGCCAGTGCCAACGCCAACATCCTGGTGCATGGCATTGACGGCACCACCCAGCTCTGCGGTATGGAACCTGCAGCCGCAACTCTTCAGTTCCTGGAATACATCAGGAACGCACCGCTGGTGGGTTTTCATTCGGACTTTGACCGGCTGATGATTGATCGCGCCGCCAAGCGGGCGGTTGGTGTGGCGCCTTTTAATCCCTGGCTGGATCTGGCCTTCCTGGCGCCGGCAACGATGCCGGGTCCCGAGCGCAAACTGCCGCTCGGCTTCGATGAATGGATGGACAGACTGGGCATAGTGAATCATGCGCGTCATAACGCGCTCGCTGATGCCCTGGCAGCGGCCCAGTTGCTCCAGGTCGTGCTGGCCAGCGCCAAGAGTCATGGCATCACAACGCTCTCCGGTCTGATCAGGTTGGAGCAGGATCAGCGCTGGCTAAGACATCATTAGTGCCTGCGGGTAGTCTGAACCCTGATGCCTTATCGGTATTTGATGTGTTGTAATCGGGGGGAACTAAAAAAAAATGCATTCGAACGTTTCCAACCACGGCCAAGTATAGTCGATGAACAGCCTTAAATCCCTGTTGAGTCCGGCATCCATTGCGATCCTTGGGGCATCTGCCGAGCTGAACAAGGTCAATGGCCGTACCCTGAAGTTTCTTCTGGAAAAAGGCTACCGGGGGCATATTTTTCCGGTCAATCGCAAATATGCAGCCATCGCCGGTCTGACTTGTTACCCCGATGTGGCAGCGCTGCCCGAAACACCGGACCTCGCAGTGATCGCCGTTCCTGCCGCGCATGTACTGTCAGCGGTGCGTGAACTCGGAAAGCGGGGTTGTCCGTCAGCCGTCATTTTCAGTTCCGGTTTTGCCGAGATGGGGGAGGACGGACGCCGGCTGGAACATGAAATTGCGGCAGCGGCTCGAGAATCCGGTCTTCGCCTTTGCGGCCCGAATTGTCTGGGGCTGATCAATGCCTGGGACCAGGTGATCGCCACTTTCGGACAGTTCGCCGAAGGTCCGACGCCGCCCGGCCCGGTGGCCTTTGTCACGCAATCCGGCGCATTCGGCACGGCGATTGCCGCACTGGCCCGCCGGCGTGCGCTGGGGCTGGGTTACTTCATCAACACCGGTAATGAGTGCGATATCGATTTTGTGCAGATGATGCGAGCGGTTCTTGACGATGATCGCATCGCCGTCGGAGCGGGTTATCTGGAAGGAGTTCGCGACGGTGCCGGTCTTAAATTACTGGCTGAACATGCGCTTTCTGCCGGTAAACCACTGACTCTGACCAAAGTGGGGCGCACCGATGCCGGCGCCAAGGCGGCGGCTTCACATACCGGCGCCCTGGCAGGCAGCGATGCGGTTTTTGACGGGGTCATTCGTGGACTCGGCGTGACCCGTGCACGCAACGAAGAACACATGCTCGATATTGTCGAGGTTCTTGGCAGCTGCAAGCTGCCGGAAGGCAGGGGCCTCGGAATCGTCACCCAGTCCGGCGGTGCGGGCGTGCTGATGGCGGATCGTGCGGAAGAAACGGGGCTGATGGTATCCGAGTTGTCGCCGCAGACACGTGCGCAGCTGGCCGCAGTGATCCCGGCATTCGGCACCACTGGCAATCCAGTGGATGTGACCGGTCAATTTGTATCCGATCCCAATCTGTTGCTGGACAGCATGCGCATCATGATGAGTGATCCGCAGGTGCATGTCGGCATTGTCTGGCTGCAGCTGATGGATGCGCATGTCGATCACCTGATCGACATCTTCGCGAAAATAAAAGACTTGATCTCCAAGCCCTGGGTGGTCTGCTGGGTTGCCGCTCCCGAAGCCGCGCTGGCAAAAATGCGCAGCAAGGGCATTCCTGTCCTGCGCGGAGCAGATCCTGCTGTTGATGCAGTGGCTGCATTGGTTCGTTATGCGGAAGCACGCCGTCACTGGCTGGATGATGCACCGTCGCGGGCGGCCTTGAAGCTTCCGGATCTGGACCTGCCGGCTCAGCCCGGTCCGGTCTCCAGTCTTGAGGGGCGTGCTTTGTTGCATAGCTGCGGGGTGAATACCGCAGCAGCTGAACTTGCCGTTACGGCTGATGATGCGGTCACTGCCGCTGAAGCCCTGGGCTACCCTGTGGTGCTGAAAATCGAATCCCCTGATATTTTGCACAAAACCGAAGCGCGCGGTGTTGTGCTGAACCTCAAGGATGCTGCTGCGGTGCGTTCAGCTTTTGCACAATTGATAGCCAATGCCCGTCAGTACAAACCCGATGCCCGGATCAAGGGAGTGCTGGTGCAGAAGATGGCGGCCGGGGAAGTCGAGCTGGTCATCGGACTGAAGCGTGATCCGGTTTTTGGTCCGGTGGTGATGGTGGGACTGGGCGGAGTGCTGATTGAAGTTTTCAAGGACGTGGTATTCCGTGCGGCTCCGGTTACGGAGGGCGAGGCCCTGCGCATGCTCGATGAGCTGAAGAGCAGGGTGGTGCTTGACGGTGTTCGCGGAAAACCGCCGGTAGACAGGATCGCGCTGGCAGGAATGATCTGTGCGGTATCGCATTTCGGAGTTGCGGCAGGCCCCCGGCTCGCGGAGCTTGATCTGAATCCAGTGCTTGCCGGACCACAGGGTGTCACCGCCGTGGACTGGCTGATGGTATTTGATTAATTGCAAAGGAAATGAACATGGATTTTGAGTTGCCGGAAGAGCTGCGCATGCTGCGCGAAACCGTTGCCCGTTTTGTGCGCGAGGAATTGCTGCCGCTGGAGCGCGACGTCATCAAGCGCGAGGCGGAACGCGGTCTGACCGATGCGCCGCTGATTGATCCGGATGTCGAAAAACATCTTGCCGACAAGGCGCGCGAGATCGGTCTTTACGGCATTGACGTGCCGGAAGAATACGGCGGCCAGAACATGGGCATGCTGGCCAAGGCGGTAGTCATCGAAGAGCTGAAAACCAGCATCGTGCCGTTTGTGCTGCCGCCGGACAGTCCCAATCTGTGGATGCTGCGCGAAACCTGCAAGGGCGATCAGATTCAGAAATACCTGTTGCCGTATGCCAACGGTGACAAAAAAAGCGCGATTGCAATATCCGAACCGGGCGCCGGTTCCGATCCCGCCGGCATGAAAACGCGGGCCGAGTACAAAAACGGCAAATGGATTCTCAACGGCCAGAAAATCTGGATCAGCGGCGCGCGCAAGGCGGATTTCATCATCGTCATGGCAGTGACCGATCCTGAAAAAGGTTCGCGCGGAGGCATCACCGCATTCTTAGTTGACAAAGGAAGCAAGGGGCTGTCGATCCCTTCGGTGTTCAACACCATGGGCGAACATGCGCCCTATGCGGTGTTTTTCGACAACATCGAACTGGGTGACGACCAGGTACTGGGTGAGGTCGGCAAAGGTTTTGCGCCAATGCAGAACCGCCTTGGCGTGCGCCGCATGGAGATTGCCTGCCGTTCTCTGGGCTATGCGCGCCGCTGTATGGACCTGATGCTGAAACAGGCCAACGAGCGCAAGACCTTCGGGGCTTTACTGGCCGAACGTCAGCAGGTGCAGTGGTGGCTGGCCGACAGCTGGCAAGAGATGGAAATGGTGCGCTGGATTACCTGGCGTCTGGCCTGGAAGATGGACAAGGGCGGCAGCGACTGGCGGCGTGAGGCGGCCATGGTCAAGCTGCAGGGCAGTGAAATGATCGCGCGCGTATCGGACCGCGCGATTCAACTGCTGGGCGGTATGGGTGTGTCGAAAGACCTGCCGCTCGAATACATCGCCCGGGCCTGTCGCGTGTTCCGCATTTTCGAGGGGCCGAGTGAAGTGCATCGCTGGTTCATTGCCCGCGATCTGCTGCGCAACGGCATGCCTTCCGAGTGAGTTCAAAGAGTCTGATCCTGCGCCCGTCAGGCAGTGGCATCGGTTAAAATAATGGGGTTTTGCATTTAACACATTGTGAACTTACGGGGATGACGATGAACGCACCGCAGACCATGACTGACCGACTGCTTGCCGAGAAAAAAGACGGCATCGGCTGGATTACTTTCAACAACCCGGCACGCCATAATGCGGTCTCGTTTGAAATGTGGCAGGCGCTGCCTGTCGTGCTGGCCAATTTCGCCGCTGATCCTGAAGTGGGTGTCATCGTATTGAAAGGGGCTGGCGAAAAAGCATTTGTCGCCGGCGCCGATATTTCGCAGTTCAAGGAAAAGCGCAGCAGCGAAGATGCCGTGCTGGCCTACAACAAGGCTGCTGACGATGCCGGCAAGGCGCTTCAGGAATGCCCGAAACCGACCATCGCGATGGTGCGCGGGTATTGCATCGGCGGCGGCACGGCAATCGCCGTGAACTGCGACATGCGCATTGTTTCCGATGATGCCAAGTTCGGTGTGCCCGCGGGCAAATTGGGGCTGGGTTATCGGTTTGTCGGTATCAAGCGTCTTGCCGATATCGTCGGTCCGGCGTTCACCGCAGAAATCTTTTTCACTGCACGCCAGTTCAATGCGCAGGAAGCGTTGCAGATGAATCTGGTGAACCGCGTGGTTCCGGCCGCGGAGCTGGAGCAGTACACGGTTGACTACGCCAGGACCATTGCCGGCAATGCGCCGCTGACTCTGGCTTCGGTGAAAGCCTCGCTGATCGAATACGGCAAGGAGCCGGCTAAACGTGACCTCGACCGGCTGCAGAAGATGGTCGATATCTGCTACCGCAGCGAGGACTACAAAGAAGGCCAGGCTGCATTTGCCGAGAAGCGCAAGCCGGTATTCAAAGGTAAGTAATCATAAGTATTTGTTTTAATTAACTTATTTGGAATAATTATTATGGGTTTTGATGCCAACCGTGCCGATCTTTGCATCGGTGTGATCGGGACCGGCGCCATGGGTCGCGGTATTGTGCAGGTCGCCGCTGCCGGCGGCATGCATGTGCTGATGATGGATACGCGCGCCGGCGCCGCTGACGAAGCACGTGATTTCGTCGCCAAGATGCTGTCCCGCGCTGCAGAGAAGGGCAGCATGACGCCGGCAGATGCCGACGCCGCTACCGCGCGGATCAAGGTCGCGCAGTCGCTGGCCGAGTTCAAGGCCTGCCACATGGTTGTCGAAGCGATTGTGGAAAATCTTGACGCCAAGCGTGCGCTGTTCGGCGAACTGGAAGACCTTGTCAGCGCCGACTGCATTCTGGCGACGAACACGTCCTCGATGTCAGTTACGACCATTGCTGCCAAGCTGAAAACGCCGCAGCGTTTTGCCGGATTCCATTTCTTCAATCCGGTGCCGCTGATGAAGCTTGTTGAAGTCATCGACGGCCTGCAGACCGAGAACTGGGTTTCCGAAGCGCTGATGGTGATTGGCAAGCGCATGACGCGCGAACCGGTTCGCCTTACCGATGCGCCAGGTTTTCTGGTCAATCAGGTCGGCCGCGGCTTTACGCTGGAAGCCTCGCATCTGGTTTATGAAGGCGTGTCCAATTTTGTCGATGTCGACCGCGTGATGCGTGACGTCGGCGGATTCCGCATGGGCCCGTTTGAACTGATGGAACTGACCGGCCTTGATGTGACGCAGCCGGCCTCGGTGCTGATCTACAACCAGTTCTTCCAGGAACAGCGTTATCGCCCGAGCCTGATCATGCAGTCCCGCTACGAAGCGGGCGTGCTCGGCCGCAAGAGTAAAAAGGGCTTCTATACCTACGATGCGGAAATGAAACCCATCGTCGCAGCGGAAGCCCCGGCACCGAAGGCGCGTCCTGACAGCGTCTGGGTGAGCAAAGCCGAGCCGCAGGGGCATGAGGTATTGACTGCACTGCTGACCAAACTCGGTGCCAATATTGAAACCGGCGCCAAACCTTCAGCCAAAGCGCTGATCCTCGTCACGCCGGTCGGCAAGGATGCCACCAGCTGCGCAGTGGAGGAGGGGCTGGATCCGAAGCGTACGGTAGCGGTCGATACACTGTTCCCGATGGTCAAACGGCGCACCATCATGGGCACGCCGCTGACCGAAGCTTCCGTCAAGGAAGCGGCGCACGGCCTGCTGGCTTCCGACGGCGTGCCGGTGACGGTCTGTCGCGATAGCCCGGGTTTCATTGCCCAGCGTATTGTGGCGATGATCGTCAACATCGGTTGCTCGATTGCGCAAAGCCGTACCGCGCAGCCGTCCGACATCGACAAGGCCGTCACGCTGGGGCTGAATTACCCGAACGGCCCGCTGAAATTCGGTGACGTCGTTGGTGTGGAGAAAATCCATCGCGTGCTCGCCAACATGAACACGCTGTATGCGGATCCGCGTTACCGTCCGAACATCTGGATGACTCGCCGAGCCAAGCTGGGCGTTTCACTGCTGACCCCCGAACCCTGATCATTCAAGAGGAATAGAAAAATGCTCGACGCCTATATTTACGAAGGACTGCGCACCCCGTTCGGCCGCCATGGCGGCTCACTGGCCAAGGTTCGTCCCGATGATCTGCTCGCCGAAGTCATGAAAAGCGTGATGGCGAAATCGAAGTTCAAGATTGAGCAGGTCGAGGACATCGTTGTCGGTTGCGCCAACCAGAGCGGCGAAGACAGCCGCTGCGTGGCGCGTCACGCCGGTCTTTCTGCCGGTTTCCCGATCGAGATTCCCGGCACGGTGCTGCAGCGTAACTGCGCCAGCGGCCTCGGCGCCCTGGCACATGCCGCGCATTCGATCACTGCCGGCGAAGGCGATGTGTTCATCGTCGCCGGCGTTGAAAGCATGAGCCGCTCGCCCATTGTGATGAGCCGTGCCGAAAGCGCGTTTGACCGCGGCATCAAGTTTTTCGACAGCACGATCGGCCCGCGTTTTTCGAATCCGAAGCTGACCAAACAGTTCGGCGATCCGCAGATGCCGCAAACCGCTGACAACCTCGCGCGCGAGTACAGCATCAGCCGTGAAGAAGCGGACACCTTCGCTGTGGCTTCGCAGGCCAAATTCGCAACTGCAAAAGGCGAGGGCTTCTTTGCCGGTGAAATCGCTCCGGTTGAAATGCCTGCAAGCCGCAAAGGTCCGGTGCCGCCTGTTGCGGAGGACGAGCATCCGCGCCCGGGCACCGACATGGCGACGCTGGCCAAGATGAAGTCGTTGTATGAAGGTGGCGTCACCACGGCGGGAAATGCTTCCGGTGTTAACGACGGTGCCATAGCGCTGATAGTGGGTTCTTTGGCTGCTGGTGAAAAGGCGGGCGCCAAACCGCTGGCACGTGTGATTTCCACTGCTGCGATGGGTGTTCAGCCGCATATTATGGGCATCGGCCCCGTTGCAGCCTCCAAAAAGGCCCTGGCACGCGTTGGCCTGTCGATCAAGGACATGGATGTCATCGAGATCAACGAAGCCTTTGCTACGCAGGTTCTGGCCTGCCTGAAGGGACTTGGCGTTGCATTGGATGACAAACGGGTTAATCCCAACGGCGGCGCAATTGCCGTGGGCCATCCTCTTGGTGCTTCAGGTGCCAGAATTGCATTGACAGCTGCCCGTCAACTGCAGCGCACGGGTGGCCGGTACGCCCTGGTATCCCTTTGCATCGGTGGCGGCCAGGGTATGGCTGCAGTGATCGAACGCGTCTAAAGCAGTGTTAGTTTTCAGCACATTGGCCTAAGCCTTTGTGCTGAAATACTTTTTGATATTAATTCCTGGCGTTATTAGCGGGGAAACTGGAAAAACCTTATAAAAATTTTGATGACATCTCCCTGCTGCGCTACCCGCTGGATGCTGATCCAGTTCCGAAGTTGGATGCAGAACTGGATCGCATGGTCGCCGCAGCAGGGAAGTATGGCAGACGGGGTAGTAGCGTCTGATCCGCTTTAGAGTCCTGACTTTAGTCCAGACTTAATTGGTCAGTTTTCGAGGCAGCTACTCAGCGTCAATCCGTAGAAATGCTCCCGGTTCCGGGGCAAGGCATCCGCCAGGCAGCGGGCCTCAATACCGCACAACTGCTCCTCAATGCGTCGCCGTTCCAGAACCAGGGGTTCGATGGTGACCTTGGCTTTTTTTAAGTTCACTTCCTGTTTTTTGATTTCCTTCAAACGCTGGTCGAGCGGACCCCTTGATTTGCGAACGCAGTCAATAATCCCTTGGTCTGAGTATTTCCGTTCTACCGGCACCGGCTCCTGTTTATGGGCTTGGGCCGGTATCCCGGACATGACTGTGAGGGCTGGCAATATCGCCCTAAGGCTTCCCTTGATGAAAGACTTCACTTGCTGAATACCGGCTTGATATAATTTGACATAATACACATTATACGAAATATATTGTCTCCGCAGGGGAGGAAGCAAGGCATTTCAAGGCTTCCGTAATGTCAGTTTGAAACCCCCGCCTTTCGCAGCATGAATTCAATTTCCTTGTTACCGCGGTCGGCAGCCAGGCTCAAGGCTGAATGACCGCTCGGTGAAACATATTTGGCGTCAGCGCCATGCTCCAGCAGTAACAGCAGCATCTGCAGATAACCTTCGCGGGCCGCCATCATCAGCGCCGTCGTGCCATTGTCCGCGGCCGCATTGACATTGGCGCCCTTGGCGATCAGCAGCTTGGCGATATCCACACGGTCCCGCGCTGCGGCATAGATCAGAGGTGTCCAGCCGCTTTGGTTGACCGGCGCACCGGCCGCAATCAGCATTTTGACGGCTTCGGTATGGCCCTGGATGGCCGCAAGCATCAGCGCGGTTTCGCCCAGCGGATTTCGGGCATTGATACGCGGTTTGGCCGCCAGCAGGGTTTCGATGACGATGGGCTTGCCTTCCCGGGCCGCCAGCATCAGCAGGGTTTCACCCTGGGGGCTGACGGTCTCGATATCCACGCCGCGCCGGAGTAAATCGATAATGGTCGTCTGATCATCCGTCCTGATGGCATGTAGCATGTCTTCGTAGGCGCCGGCATGGACGCCTTGGCTTTGCAGCGCCAGGCAAGATAACGCCAGAATACGAATCAGGGATCGAAAATTCATATAATTATTTGAATATGTTGAATAATTTATTGAAGTTTTCAGTGGTTTGTGTTGCCACCCTTGAATAATCACAGCCTTGCAGGCGTGCAATTTCTTCAGCCACATGTTTGACCCATCCCGGCTGGTTTGTTTTGCCGCGGAAAGGAACGGGCGCCAGGTAGGGGGAATCAGTTTCGACCAGTAACCGTTCCAAAGGCACTTTTCGGGCGACCTCCTTCAAATCCTTGGCATTTTTGAAGGTCACGATTCCGGAAAAGGAAATATAGAAACCCATGTCCAGTGCGCCTTCAGCCACTTCCCAGCTTTCGGTGAAGCAATGCATCACCCCGCCCACCTTTTCCGCGCCCTCTTCCTGCATCAGCCGCAACGTATCCGCTGCAGCGGCGCGGGTGTGGATGATCAGCGGTTTACCGCATTCCTTCGCGGCACGGATATGGTTGCGAAAGCGTTCGCGTTGCCATTCCAGATCGCCGGTCAGACGGTAGTAGTCGAGACCGGTTTCACCGATGGCGACGACCTTGGGGTGATTCGCGAGCGCCAGCAACTCAGCGACTGTGGGCTCCTGCAGGTCGGGGTAATCGGGGTGGACACCGACAGAGGCATAAAGATGCGGATGGTTTTCAGCAAGTGTTCTGACCTTGGGGAAATCCTCAAGGGTCACGCTGACGCAAAGCGCAGCGCCGACATCGTTATCCCGCATGGTGTCGAGGATTGCCGGCAGATTGTCAGCAAGCTCGGGAAAATCCAGATGGCAGTGTGAATCGACCAGCATGTCGATCAGGCGGCACGCCGCGAGGGATTGACCATGCCGGCATAGGCGAACAATACGCTTTCCATGTACAGACGCGCATTCAGCGGGTGGTGGATGTTGCGCTGTTCACGCACCAGCTTGCGGTGCAGACGCAAGGCAGACAGCGGCTCGACGCGCTTGGCGATCATCGCCAGCTCACGGGCAAGATCCGGGTTGAAGCGGATGCGGCCGAGCATGCGCTGCTCAACGATGTCACAGGTCCATTTCTGCAGCCAGTTGATGAACCGTTCCAGCGGCAGATCGCGCAGTGATTCGGCAACCGCAAGCGGATCAAAGTCGGGTGATGCAATAGCCCGCAGCAGGTCGCTGCGTCCGGAAAGCTCATCGTTTTCGGTCATCGCCTGTGCCAGCAGCGGCGCGCCCGAAGCCTGGGCCAGCGCCACTTCAGCGTCCTTGATGCCCTGTCCGGCCAGCCATGACAGTGCCAACGCCCGATCCGGTTCGTGTAGCGCCAGTTGCCTGCAGCGGCTGATGATGGTGCGCATCAGGCGGTGGGGCCGGTGACTGATCAGCAGGAAATGGGTTTGAGGGGGCGGTTCTTCGAGATTTTTCAGTAGTGCATTGGCGGCCGCGACATTCAGCGCTTCTGCGGGGCTTACCAGAATCACTTTCCGGCCGCCACGATGGCTGGAAACATTAATAAAATCATGGAGTTCTCGAACCTGTTCGATGCTGATCCACGGGCTGGCCTTGGTTTTGGGGGCAGCTTCTTCACCTTCAGCGGCGGGTTCCCCCTCGGTTGGCGGTGCCAACTGGCGAAAATCGGGATGCGCACCTGTCGAAAACCAGTTGCAGGATCTGCAGCTTCCGCAGGCCACGCCGCCAGGAACCGGCTTTTCGCATAAAAGCCCTTGCGCCAGGGCCAAGCCAAACGCCTGCTTGCCGATGCCTCGCGGACCGCGGATCAATAATGCGTGGGCCAGCTGGGATGGGTCTTTCAGGGTCGTCTGCAGCGGCGATTCAAGCCATTTATACATTATAATCAATTATATAAATACGATTTTGCAAGTAAAATATATGAAATTAGTGCTATTGGCAATTAATTATTATTAATCAAATATTTGAAATTATATTTTCAAGTTCAATCTGAATTTCAGGAATAGTTCTTGCCGCATCAATCACTCGAATTCTTTGGGGATGTTCCTGCGCCCGCCTCAGGTAGGCGGCGCGAACGCGGGCATAAAAATCCAGCTGCTCACGCTCAAAGCGGTCCGGTTCCCGGGCTGCGCGGGTTCTGGTTTTGCCAATTTCCGGCGCCAGATCGAAATAAAGCGTCAAGTCTGGCTGGAGGTCGCCTTGCACCCAGCGTTCCAGCTCGGTAATCCTTGACCAGTCCATGCCGCTGCCGCCGGCCTGATAGGCATAGGTGGCATCGGTAAAGCGGTCACAGAGCACCCACTGCCCTGCAAACAATGCTGGAGCAATGACCTGGGCGATATGTTCGTTGCGGGCAGCAAACATCAGCAAAGCCTCGGTTTCCGGCTGTCGGGACTCATGGCTGTCGAGAAGCAGGCCGCGCAGGGACTCGCCCAGCGCCGTGCCGCCGGGCTCCCGAGTGACCTTCAGGGCAATACCCATGGTCTGCAGGCGCTCCTTCAGCCACTCCAGATGGGTGGTCTTACCGGCACCGTCCATGCCTTCGAGCGTGATAAAGCGGCCGCGGGTCATGGCCGGCTCCTTCGCTGAAACTGCGATACAGCCCGCTCGTGTTCAGCCAGCGTGCGGGAGAATTTGGAGCTGCCGTCACCGCGCGCCACAAAGTACAGCGCATCACTGGGCGCGGGATTCAGCGTGGCGCGCAAGGCATCAAGTCCGGGCATGGCAATCGGTGTGGGCGGCAATCCGGTACGGGTATAGGTATTGTAGGGGGTATCGGTGAGCAGATCGCGCTTGCGGATATTGCCGTCGAAGGCGGCACCCATGCCGTAGATCACCGTCGGATCGGTTTGCAAGCGCATTCCGATACGCAGCCGGTTGATGAACACCGCCGCGACGAGTCCGCGCTCATCTGCACGGCCGGTTTCCTTTTCGACGATCGAAGCCAGTATCAGCGCTTCATCCGGCGTCTGCAGCGGCAGGTTCGGCGCACGTCGTGCCCATTCCTGCTCCAGATGCTTGCGCATCAGCTTATGCGCGCGTTGCAGAATCGAGAGGTCCGTCGTGCCATCGGTGACATGGTAGGTATCCGGGAAGAACCAGCCTTCGGCCGATGGAACGGCCATACCCAGTTTTTGCAGCAACTCCGGTTCGGATAACGTTGCCAGTTCTTTGCGTATCCGGGGATTTTCCTCCAGCGCCTTGCGCATCTGACTGAAGGTCCAGCCTTCGACAAAAGTCACGGCAGTCAGGGTCACATCGCCACGGGTCATGCGCTGTAAAAGACCCAGAGGGGTCAACGGTGCGGTCAATTCGTAATTGCCGGCCTTGAGTCGCCCGGATTCGCCGAGCAGTCTTGCCAGCAGTTCAAAGGGTTCCGGACGGCCGATGATGCCGGCGGCTGACAATTGTGCAGCTGCAGCCCTCAGCCCGCTACCGGTACGCAGCTCAAAAGTCACTGGAGACTCCAGCAAATCCAGTTCGTCATGGGCGTAGTAAAACACCGCGCCGCCGACGATCAGCACAGACATCATAATCAGCAACAGCAGTTTTTTAAACAGAGGGATCAGCCAGCGCATGAAGCCATTTTCGCACGCATGTTGCGGTTTCAAAGTGATTCCAGGTCCTTCCTTCGATTCGGGCAACCGGCCATGCGCCGATCAGGCTGTTGACCAGAAGGACTTCGTTGGCGGCCTCGAGCCGTTCGCGTCTAACGGTTTCGATGCGACAGGCCATGCCGTTTTTTGCGGCAACTTCGATGATGGCATCGCGTGTGACGCCGGCAACACCGCAGCGCGAAAGATCGGGTGTAACCAGCTTGCCCTGCTCCACCAGGAACAGATTGCAGCGGGTGCCTTCGATGACGGCGCCATCGCTGTCCAGCAGCAGTCCTTCCGCAACCGAAGGATCCTGCCATTCGGCGCGTGCCAATACATTCTCCAGCCGGTTGAGATGTTTCACGCCGGCGAGCGCGGGTTGCAGGGCGAGCCGTTGCGCGCAGTAACGGACATTGACCCCTTGGGTTGCGTATTCCGCCGGATAGTCCGGCAGTGGTGATGCAGCAACGATGCGGCGTGGAATGACGGTTCCGGGCATCGCATAACCACGGCCGCCGCTGCCGCGGGTCACGGTGATTTTCAGGGTGCAGTCGGGCATGTCTGCCGTGATGTGGCGCAAATCGTCGAGCAGCAGGGTTTCATCCGGGGCGGTGATCGCCAGCGCCCGGCAGTCAGTCGCGAGTTTGGCGTAGTGACGTTTCCACAGCAGTGCCCGTCCCGCACGAACCGCCAGCGTGCGAAACACACCGTCGCCGTAGGCGAGTCCGCGGTCATCAACAGGGATGGAATCAGCCGGCTTGCCGTCAACGAAAGTCAGTGCCATGCCGGTATCCAGGTCCGCGGGCATGGAATGCGGATCCCGGGATAGTTGCCGTCAGATCTTGCGGAACACCAGGCTGCCGTTGGTGCCGCCGAATCCGAAAGAGTTGGAAAGCGCGACATCAATTTTCATCTGGCGTGCTGTGTTGGGCACGTAATCCAGATCGCATTGCGGATCCTGATTCACCAGATTGATGGTCGGCGGCGCTACCTGGTCACGGATCGCCAGAATTGAAAACACCGCTTCAATGCCGCCGGCGGCACCCAAAAGGTGACCGGTCATCGACTTGGTAGAGCTGACGGCCAGTTTGTAGGCCTGCGCACCGAAGCAGTTCTTCAGTGCCGAGGTTTCAGCGATATCACCCAGCGGCGTCGATGTGCCATGCGCATTGACGTAACTCACCTGGTCATGGCTGATGCCGGCATTGCGCAGCGCATTGTTCATGCATCGGATGGCACCCGCACCGTCTTCGCAGGGCGCAGTGATGTGATGCGCGTCTGCGCTCATGCCGTAACCGGCGAGTTCGCAGTAAATGCGTGCGCCACGGCGTTTGGCGTGTTCGTATTCTTCGAGCACCAGAACGCCGGCGCCCTCCCCCATTACGAAACCGTCTCGATCATTGTCCCAGGGACGGCTGGCTGCGGCGGGATCATCATTGCGGGATGACAGTGCACGTGCGGCGCAGAAGCCGCCGATGCCCAGCGGCGAAACGGTTGCTTCAGCGCCACCGGCGATCATGATGTCGGCATCGCCGTATTCAATCAGGCGGCCCGCCTCACCGATGCTGTGATTGGCCGTGGTACAGGCCGAGACCACTGAAATGTTGGGGCCCTGCAGTCCAAACATGATCGACAGCTGGCCCGAGATCATGTTGATGATCGAGCCGGGCACGAAAAAGGGCGAAATCTTGCGCGGTCCGCCGGCGAGTACAGCGTTGTGCGTGTCCTCGATCAGCGGCAGACCGCCGATGCCGGAGCCGATGCACACGCCGATCATCTCGCGGTTCAACTTGTCCAGATCCAGTCCGGCATCCTTGATCGCATCAATACCGGCGGCAAGCCCGTAATGAATGAAGGTGTCGAAGCGGCGCGCTTCCTTGACCGGAAGATAGTTGCCGGCCTCGAAGCCCTTGACTTCACCGGCGATCTGCGAGGTATAGCCCGATGCGTCAAAGCGCGTGATTTTGCCGATGCCGGATTTACCGGCGGTGATGTTTGACCAGGATTCAACCAGGCCGATGCCGACCGGGGAAATGATCCCCAATCCGGTCACGACAACTCTGCGAGTGGTGGGACGCGACATGATTCAGGATGCGGGACACGCAGTGCGCATCCCGCCATCAAGTTGAGTATGGAAGGGAATCCCCTTCCGCAAATCAGGCTTTTTGGTGTGACTTGATGTAGTCAACAGCCTGCTGGACGGTGGTGATCTTTTCAGCTTCTTCGTCCGGGATTTCTGTCTCGAATTCCTCTTCCAGCGCCATCACCAGTTCGACGGTGTCCAGAGAATCCGCGCCCAGGTCGTTGACGAAGGACGAATCGGCCTTGACGTCCGCCTCGTTAACGCCAAGTTGCTCGGCAACAATTTTCTTTACGCGTTGCTCGATATTTTCCATCTACAGTCCCCTTTCGCGTTGCTGGATGATTATGGGTCGATTCATGACGCAGCGGTGATGTTCGCACCGCTTCGTAAAAAACCAAATTTTACCACAAACCGTAATTAAAAAATCTTTCTAAAACAAAAAGTTATCCGAGTTGCCGCATCCCGGAACCTTCAAATCCCGGGCGCATTCTAGCCCATGTACATGCCGCCGTTCACATGCAGCGTACATCCGGTGACATAAGAGGCTGCGTCGGAGGCCAGATAAACCACCGCTCCGGCCACATCTTCAACGACGCCAAGGCGACCCAGCGGAATCTGTCCGACCAGCGCCGTGCGCTGGGTTTCAGCCAGTGCACGCGTCATATCGGTGTCGATAAAACCCGGCGCAACACAATTGACCGTGATATTCCGGCTACCGACTTCCCGGGCCAGTGCCTTGGTAAAGCCCTCTGCCCCGGCTTTGGCCGCGGCGTAGTTCGACTGCCCTGCATTACCCATCGCGCCGACCACTGAAGTGACATTGATGATGCGGCCGGTGCGGGCTTTCATCATGCTACGCACGACTGCCTTCGACAGTCGGTAAACCGATGAGAGGTTGGTCGACAGGATGCTGTCCCACTCCTCGTCTTTCATGCGCATCAGCAGGTTGTCGCGGGTGATACCGGCATTGTTGACGAGAATTGCCACCTCGCCCCATTGCTGCTGGATGGCAGCCAGTGTCGCATCGATCTGGGCGGCATCATTGACGTCCATTGCGTAGCCCTGACCGGTGATGCCGGCTGCGACCAGATCTTTCGTAATACCTTCTGCGCCTGAGGCCGTTGTTGCCGTACCGGCGACAGTGGCACCTGCGGCGCCTAGAGCCAGTGCAATGCCTTTGCCGATGCCGCGTGAGGCACCGGTGACCAAGGCGACCTTACCGTTGAGATTGCTCATTTCAGCGCCTCCATGGTTTGCGCCAGCGATGCCGGGTCGGTAACGGCAAAACCCTGCAGACCGCCTTCAATGCGTTTGGTCATGCCGGCCAGCACCTTGCCCGGCCCGCATTCGACGACATGGGTAACGCCCTGCGCAGCAAAGGCACGAATGGTTTCCACCCAGCGCACGGGATTGCAAGCCTGCCGCGACAGCGCATCCTTAATTAACGCGGGATCACTGACGGCAGCGACGTCGACATTGTTGATTACCGTGATCTGCGGCGCTTTGAATGCGATTTCCTGCATGCGGGACCCAAGGCGCTCGGCGGCCGGCTTCAGCAGCGAGGAATGGAACGGTGCGCTGACAGGCAGCATCACGGCACGTTTCGCGCCGCGGGTTTTGGCGGCGGCAGCGGCACGTTCGACAGCGTTCTTGTGTCCGGCAATGACGACCTGGCTGGGTGCATTGAAATTGACGGCCTCCACCACTTCGCCTTGAGCGGATTCGGCGCAGGCGGCGCGGACGGCATCATCATCGAGGCCCAGTATGGCGGCCATCGCTCCAGTGCCCATGGGCACGGCTTCCTGCATTGCCTGTGCGCGGAAACGCACCAGCGGCACGGCGTCGGCAAATGCGATCACCCCGGCGGCGACCAGCGCAGTGTATTCACCCAGGCTGTGTCCGGCGACAACTACGGGTGCCGGTGCGCCAGCCTGTTGCCAGGCGCGGTACATCGCATAGGCGGCAGTCAGCATCACCGGCTGCGTATTCACTGTTGCATTGAGGTCATCGGCAGGGCCTTCAGCCACCAGTTTCCACAAATCCTGACTGAGTGCATTGGAGGCTTCTTCAAATGTGTCGCGGACGACCGCTGTGTCGGCGAATCCCTGCATCATGCCAACCGCCTGTGAACCCTGCCCCGGAAAAACCAATGCCAGTTTCATATTCAGATCCTCACCACTGCAAAAGTACGGCACCCCAGGTGAAGCCGCCGCCCACACCTTCCAGCATCACCTTGTGACCTTTACGGATGCGCCCATCACGCACCGCTTCATCCAGCGCCAACGGCACCGAAGCTGCCGAGGTATTGGCGTGACGGTCGACGGTGGTTACCACCCGCTCCATGGTCATGCCCAGTTTTTTGGCGGTCGCCTGGATGATTCGGATGTTGGCCTGATGCGGAATCAGCCAGTCGATGTCGGTTTTCTGCAGGCCGGCGGCTTCCAGGGTTTCAAGCGCCACTTCCTCCAGCACTTTCACCGCAAACTTGAATACCGCTCCGCCATCCATTTGCAGCAGCGGCGTGCCGCTCACGGCGCCGCGGCAGACCTGACCGGGTACGGAGAGGATGTCGGCGTGACTGCCGTCGGCGTGCAGACGCGAAGCCAGGATACCCGGCGTACTGCTGCGTTTGAGTACAACAGCGCCGGCGCCATCGCCGAACAGCACGCAGGTACCGCGATCGGACCAGTCGAGGATGCGTGAATAGACTTCGGCACCGACCACCAGAATGTATTCATATTGCCCCGACTTCATATAAAGGTCGGCGGTGTTCAGCGCATAAACAAAACCGCTGCATACCGCCTGAACATCAAATGCGGGCATGTTTTTTACGCCCAGCTTGGACTGCAGGATGCAGGCCGTGCTCGGGAATACCATGTCCGGGGTTGTTGTGGCGACGATGATCAGGCTCAGCTGGTCAGCGGTGATGCCAGCCATTTCGAGGGCGCGGCGCGAAGCCTGCAGCGCCAGATCACTGGCTTTTTCATTGTCGGCAGCAATATGCCGTTCCCGGATGCCGGTCCGCTGCTGGATCCACTCGTCGGAGGTGTCGACAGTGCCTGCCAGATCGGCGTTGGTCAGAACCTTGGCCGGGAGGTAGCTGCCCGTACCGATGATGCGCGAGTAAATTGCACTCATGCCGCTGCGACTTTCCCTTCCTGCGCTGCCATACGCTCGGTGATATGGGCAAGCACGCCGGTGCGGACTTCGCTGATGGCGTGCTCAATGGCAAAACCGTATCCGAAAACATCGGCCGAACCGTGGCTTTTGATGACCACGCCGCGCAGTCCCAGCAGACTGGCGCCGTTGTAGCGGCGGTGGTCGACGCGTTTCTTGAAGGCGTTGAGTACCGGCATTGCCACCAGACCGGCAAGTTTGGTGAATAGATTGCGATTGAATTCCTCACGCAGATAGGTGCGCAGCATCTGCGCCAGACCTTCGGAGGTTTTCAGTGCCACGTTGCCGACAAATCCGTCGCAAACCACCACGTCCGTGGTGCCTTTGTAAATGTCATTGCCTTCGACATTTCCGTAAAAGTTCAGGCCGCTCTCGCGCAGCAGTGTCGCGGCCGCCTTGACCACTTCATTGCCCTTGATATCCTCTTCGCCGATATTGAGCAGGCCGACCGTGGGGCGCGGCTTGTGTTCAACCGATGACACCAGTTCGGCACCCATCACCGCAAACTGCAACAGGTGTTCCGCCGTGCAGTCGACGTTGGCGCCGAGATCGAGGATATGGGTGTGGCCCTTGGCCGTCGGCAGGATCGATGCAATGGCGGGACGGTCGATGCCAGGCAGTGTTTTGAGTACAAAGCGCGAGATCGCCATCAGCGCGCCGGTATTGCCGGCACTGACGCAGGCCTGGGCCTCGCCGCTTTTGACGAGATCAATGGCCACACGAATTGAGGAATCTTTTTTGCCGCGCAGGGCATTGGCCGGCGGCTCGTCCATGGTGACGACTTCGGAGGCGTGCCTGACGATGAAGCGATCACCTTCAACGGCGCCGGCACGGGAGAGTTCGGCACGGACTTCATCCTGAAGACCGACAAGTATGAAGCGGCACTGCGGATCAATACGCGAGCGTTCGACCGCTGCGGGCACGGTGACACGCACGCCATGATCACCGCCCATGCAATCGATGGCTACGGTCACATCCATCAGTGTCCTCCGCTTCGGGTCCCGGTTTGTTGTACTTCCCGCCGGGGGCCCCGTAATTGCCCGGGAATTACTCGCCCTTGGCCTTGATGACTTTCTTGCCGCGGTAGTAGCCGTTCGGGCTGATGTGATGGCGCAGGTGTGCTTCGCCGGAGCCCGGCTCGACAGCCAGAGCCGGCTTGTCGAGACCGTCGTGCGAGCGGTGCATGCCGCGCTTGGAGGGGGACTTCTTGTTTTGTTGAACAGCCATTTGATTCTCCTAAAATTAACGTTTATCCGTTTGTCCGGGTTCCAGCAGCGTTGCCAGCCGCGCAAACGGCGAATCAGCTTTTTTAGCGCCGAATGGTTCCTGAGTTCCGCTGCTGCATTGTCCCTGGGGATGCCTGACTGACAGCGGCAAACCCAGCAAAATCTCGTCTTCCACCAACTCATGCAAATTCAATTCCTGCCCGACTTCAATCCATTCCGGCGTTTCCGGATCATCATTGTCCGGCAACACTGCTCCGGGAAGCGCCATCAGCACTCTGGTCCGTAACGCCAGTGCATACTCCAAAGGCTTGACGCAAACGGCGCAGGCCAAATGCAGCGCACCGGTAATTTCCAGCTCCAATTGAGGCCGGCTCAACGGATCCATGCCGCCGCGAACCCTGTATTTCAATTCCCCGGCGTTGCCGGCCAGCTGATCCTGCAGCCTGGGCAAGGCTGAAACCGCCAGTTGACCGTGATGCTGCCCTGCCGCGCGGGCGAACCCGAGAGGATCATCGAGAACGTGAGCTGCGGCCGGTCCGGACATAAGCTCGGCATGATAATATTTTCAGCAGATCCTGTCAAAAATAATGACGACAAATTCCCTGTATAGCCAAGCACTTAGCAACACCTTACGTCTATCGCCATCGCGACCACCCGACTTATCACCCGCAGTTTCAGACACTTACAGTCCACAATGACGGCCCAGCCCCGGGAAATCGTTCTCGCCTCCTCTTCCAGTTACCGCAGGGCCCTGATCGGCCGGCTGGGCCTCGACTGCGCGATCATCGCCCCGGATATTGACGAAAGCGCCCAGCCCGGCGAAGGCCCGGTGAACACTGCAACCCGACTTGCCCAGGCTAAAGCGCGCAAGGTTGCCGCAAACCGGCCCGCGGCACTGATCATCGGTTCGGACCAGGTCGCATTGCTTGATGACACGGTATTGGGCAAACCCGGGTCGCATGAGGCTGCGGTCCGGCAGTTGCGTCTGATGAGCGGAAAAAACACGGTTTTTCATACCGCCATCTGTCTGTATGACGCTGCCAGCGAAGAAATTCAATGCGCGAATGTGCCCACTACAGTGAAAATGCGTGAGCTGTCCGATGAGACGATTGAACGTTATTTGCGAGAGGACCAACCCTACGACTGCGCCGGCAGTGCAAAAATCGAGGCGCTGGGGATCGCCCTCGTCGAAAAAGTCGAAAGCGACGATCCGACGGCGCTGATCGGTTTGCCCCTGATCACGCTGGTCACCATGCTGAAACGCGCCGGAATCTCCTTGCCATGAGTGCATCCGGTTCACTGTTCCTGCTGCCCAGTGATCTGGGCGATGCGCCGACGCCGGTGATTCCCGGTGCTTCACAGGCAATGGCCCATCGGCTGAGGCATTTCATCGCGGAAAACCCGAAATCTGCACGCGCCTTTCTCAAACGTATTGCTTATCCGCAGCCGTTGAACACAGTCAGCATCACCACGCTGGACAAGGACACACCCGCCACCGCGATCGCCGGACTGCTGAAGCCCCTGCGCGATGGTCTTGATGTTGCTTTGTTATCGGAGGCCGGTTGCCCCGCCGTTGCAGATCCCGGTGCCCTGCTGGTGCGTGCGGCCCACGAAGCCGGTATCCCGGTGGTGCCGCTGGTCGGCCCCTCGGCGATTCTGCTGGCGCTGATGGCATCGGGATTAAACGGTCAGCGTTTCGCCTTCCACGGTTATCTGCCGGTGGATGCAACCGCGCGGGCATCAAAGATCCGTGAGCTGGAGCAGCGTTCAAAGCGCGAAGACGCCACGCAGATATTCATCGAAACGCCCTATCGCAACGACGCGATGCTGCAGTCACTGATGGAATACGGCGCGGATACGACTTTGCTGTGTGTTGCCGCGGATCTGACGCAACCGGGTGAATTCATTGCCACCAGAAGCATCGCCGCATGGCGTAAAAAACTGCCGGCCCTCAACAAGCGGCCGGCGGTATTCCTGCTGTACTGCAAACGTTGATTGCTTGATCAGCGGATGGTCATGCCGCCCATCTTGACCAGGGCTTCCGCCGTTGCGGCGCCGAAGCGGCGTGCAAAACGCTCGGCGATATTTTCCTGCTGGGTGTAATCAACAATATCTTCAGCCTTGATGATGTCGCGGGCCACGTATTCCAGGCTGCCCAGTGCATCAGCCAGGCCGAGGTCGATGCTTTTCTGGCCGACCCACAGCAGTCCGGAGAACATGTCAGGCGTTTCCTTGAGCCGCTTGCCGCGACCCTGCCGCACTACCGAGATGAATTGCTGGTGGATGTCGCTGAGCATGGTTTCGGCATGGGCTTTTTGCTTTTCCTGGATCGGAGAAAACGGATCCAGGAAACCCTTATTCTCCCCGGCCGCCAGCAGGCGGCGCTCGACACCGAGTTTCTCCATGGTGCCGGTGAAACCGAAACCGTCCATCAGCACGCCGATGGACCCGATGATGCTCGCCTTGTCGACATAGATTTTGTCAGCCGCAGCAGCGATGTAATAGCCGCCGGACGCGCAGATATCCTCGACGACGGCATACAGAGGAATTTCCGGATGCAGGCCGCGCAGGCGCTTGATCTCGTCGTAGATATAACCCGCCTGCACCGGACTGCCGCCGGGACTGTTGATGCGGATGATGATGCCCTTGGTGTTCTTGTCCTTGAACGCCGCCCGCAGGCCATCTATGATCTTGTCGGCGCTGGCAGGGCTTCCGGAACTGATCACGCCGCTGATATCAATCAGTGCCGAATGGCTGCCGGGAAGGCTGTCGTGTTTGCCGAACCAGCCCATGCCGATGAACAGGATGGCAAACAGGTACAACAGCACCATCATCTTGAAGAACATGCCCCAGCGCCGTGCAGCACGCTGCTCGCGGATGGCCGCCAAAGCGACCTTCTCCAGCACGCCGCGCTCCCATTGCGGGTCATTCATTTGCGGGTCTGACATTTAATTTCCTTTAAAAACAAAATATTACAATAAATACGTCCAGGCGATTCGCAAAACCGTTTCAAGAGCTTGGTAACAGCCAGTTCCGCAATTCCTGGAGATTATTGACAATCACCAGGGGCTGACATTCAACAAGCGCCTCACGTTCATGGGCGCCATGTGTAATCGCGGCGGCCGCGACGCCGGCCGCGTTGGCCATGTTCAGGTCATGCGTGGTGTCACCGATCATCAATGCTTTTTCAGCCGGTGTGGCCAGCGTATCCAGAATATTCAGCAGCATGCCGGGATGCGGTTTGGCAAAACCCTCATCCGCGCAGCGCGTGGCATCGAACATGCCGCGCAGTCCGGTGCCCTCCAGCGCTCTATCCAGTCCGCGCCGGCTTTTGCCGGTGGCAACTGCCAGCATATAACCGCGTTCACGGAGGTCCTCAATCATTTCCCGGGCGCCATCAAAGAGCGTCGTGCCGCCATCGCGCTTCAGAAAGTGCAAACGGTAACGATCAACCATTTTCGGATATTCACTCTCCGGCAAGTCCGGAAGAATATGGCGCATGGCATCGGTCAGACCCAATCCGATGACGTAACGGGCTTGCAAGGTCGACGGCACCGGCAGCCCGAGATCGGCGCAAGCGGCCTGGATGGCCTCGGCAATGGACGCCGCAGAATCCATCAGCGTGCCATCCCAGTCAAAGATCAGCAACTCATACGGCTCACGCATGTCGCTTCGACGCTTCCATGAATTGCAGCAGATCCGGTGGCAGCGGCGCTTCGACGACAATTTTTTCCCGGCTCATCGGATGGCGCACGGCGAGCCGCCGCGCATGCAGAAACATCCGTTTCAGACCCTGCTTGGCCAGCGTCTTGTTCAGCGGGAAGTCTCCATATTTGTCGTCGCCGAGGATCGGAAAACCCAGATGGGCCAGATGCACACGGATTTGATGGGTGCGCCCGGTTTTCAGTTCCGCATCGAGCAGGCTGTAGGGACCGACACGACGTTCCAGCCGGAATATGGTGATGGCATGGTCGCCGTCGGCGTTCACGTTGACACGGCGTTCACCGGATCCGGCGACATATTTTTCCAGGGCAAGATCGACGATCCGTTTGCGTTCGGTCCACAGCCCTTTGACCAGCGCGAGATAACGTTTTTCAGTTTCGCCGGCCTGCAGCTGGCGATGCATCTCGACCAGGGCCGTGCGTTTTTTGGCCAGCAGCAGAACCCCTGAGGTTTCACGGTCCAGCCGATGCACCAGTTCCAGGAATTTGGCCTCCGGACGGGCGTGTCGCAGGGCCTCAATCACGCCGAAACTCACGCCGCTGCCGCCATGCACGGCCATTCCGGAGGGCTTGTCGATGGCCAGCAGGGCCTCGTCCTCGAACAGGACGACGGGCTTGAAACCGTGTCCGGACGGCATCCGGGGCTCTGTTTTCTGGGCGGTCCGGACCGGCGGAATACGTACCTGATCGCCGGCCTGGAGCCGGTAATCCGGGCCGATCCGGCCGCTGTTGACCCTGACCTCCCCGCTGCGCAGGATCCGGTAGACGTGGCTTTTCGGGACGCCTTTCAGCCGGCGCATCAGGTAATTGTCGATGCGCTGGCCGACCGAATCCTCGTCAATCATTTGCCGTAATGTGGAATCTTTACTTAACTTGTTCATTTACTTATACTTCTTGCCAGCGCTGCCCCTGGCGGACGACGCGGAACTTGGGCTAAGCCCGACGCGAAGGAATTCCGCAACTGGTGCGCTCTCTGCAATGGATGCTGTCAGTACGCGATTGCGACGACAGCGATGTTGCGCGGCATGTCCACGGCGTCAGCCGTGTTTGAAATAAATACAGGGTTAAAGTCGCTCACCGAAACAAGTAGCGATACTAGACGAATTACGCGCTCAAGGCACTGTTCGAATTTCCGGATTTGCGCGAACCGCGCGAATCCACGCAAGACACACTGCATAACCAGGACGCCAATCACGATCGTTTCAAACTGCTGATTACCAGCCGAACCATCCTGAGTCCCCCGCCTGCGGGCGGTAGCTGTTGTGTCCATCCCGTGCAAATCCTTGAGCGCGGGAGAAGAAGAAATGAAACGCATGTTGTTTAATGCGACGCAAGCTGAAGAGCTGCGCGTCGCCATCGTCGACGGTCAGAAACTGATCGATCTCGACATCGAATCCGCCGGCAAGGAACAGCGCAAGAGCAATATCTACAAGGGTGTCATCACCCGCATCGAGCCCAGCCTCGAAGCCGCCTTTGTCGATTACGGTCACGACCGCCACGGATTCCTGCCCTTCAAGGAAGTCGCCCGCGCCTACTTCAAGGCCGGTATCGACGTCAGCAAAGCCCGCATCCAGGACGCCCTGCGCGAACGCCAGGAAATCATTGTCCAGGTCGACAAGGACGAGCGCGGCAACAAAGGCGCCGCCCTGACCACCTTTATCAGTCTCGCCGGCCGTTATCTGGTACTGATGCCCAACAACCCGCGCGGTGGCGGTGTTTCGCGTCGCATCGAAGGTGAAGAACGGGCCGAACTGAAGGAAACCGTTGCCCAGCTGGATGTGCCCAACGGCATGAGCGTCATCGCCCGCACCGCCGGCATCGGCCGCACGGCCGAAGAACTCAACTGGGATCTGAAATACCTGCTCCAGTTGTGGACGGCCATCGAAGGCGCGGCTCACCAGCAGGACGGCGCTTTCCTGATTTTCCAGGAATCCAGCCTGGTCATCCGCGCGATCCGCGATTATTTCCATGAAGACATCGGCGAGATCCTGATCGACACCGACTCGATCCATGAACAGGCCGTACAGTTCATGAGCCATGTGATGCCGAATTATGTCGATCGCGCCAAGCTCTACCGCGACGATGTGCCGCTGTTTTCGCGCTTTCAGATCGAACACCAGATCGAATCCGCGTTCTCGCGTGCGGTCAACCTGCCTTCCGGCGGCGCCGTGGTCCTTGATCACACCGAAGCGCTGGTTGCCGTCGATGTTAACTCCGCACGTTCCACGCGCGGCGCTGACATTGAGGAAACCGCGTTCCGCACCAACCTGGAGGCGGCCGATGAAGTCGCCCGCCAGCTGCGTCTGCGCGATCTCGGCGGCCTGATCGTCATCGACTTCATCGACATGGAGTCGCAGCGCAACCAGCGTGAAGTCGAAAACCGGCTGCGCGATGCGCTCAAATACGATCGCGCCCGCGTCCAGCTCGGCAAGATTTCCCGTTTCGGCCTGATGGAACTGTCGCGCCAGCGCCTGCGTCCTTCTCTTGGCGAGTCCAGCCACAGCCCCTGCCCGCGCTGCCATGGCATCGGCCATATCCGCGGCACCGAGTCCACCGCCCTGCACATCCTGCGCATCATTCAGGAAGAGTCGATGAAGGACAACACGGCGGCCGTGCACGCACAGGTGCCGGTGGATGTCGCGACCTTCCTGCTCAACGAAAAACGCGTCGATCTGCAATTGCTTGAGGCGCGTCACCGCGTCAACGTACTGCTGATCCCGAATGTGCACATCGAAACGCCGAATTACACCGTTACGCGGCTGCGCCACGACGATCTGAACCAGAGTGAACCGCTGGCGCCCAGCTACGAAATGGTGGCGATGCCCAAGGAAGAGGAAAAGACCGACGGCGCTGCAGAACCGGCAGCAGCACGCCCCGAAGCTGCGGTCAAAGGCATCACGGTGATGCAGCAGGCGCCGGCACCTGTTGCCCCCCCCGCAGCTGCAGCACCGGTTTCGACCGCACTGCCCCCGGCTTCGGATGACGGCATCATCGGCAAGATCATGGGCTGGTTCCGTCGCAAGCCTTCTGCGGAAACCGCCGCAACGGCGACTGCCGAACCGGCACGCAATGCGCGTCCGGCCCGAGGCGCAGCAGGAAGCAACGGCCGTCCGCAACGTGGTGAACGAGGATCAGGTCGTGGTGGCCGTGGTGAGCGCGGCGAGCGTGGCGAACGCGGTGGTCGTGGCGAGCGCGGCCCGCGCCGTGAACGCGAAGGCAGCGAGCGCAATGGTGAAGACCGGCAGCGTCGCGGTCGTGACCGTGGCCCGCGCGAGGATCGTCCGCAGGAGGCGCGCGAGCAGCAGCGCGCGGCGGCCGCTCCGGAGGCCGCTGAACTGGATCAAGCCAATCTGGCCAATGCTGCACCGGTGATCCAGGGTCCCGATCAGCAAGGCGGTGAAGAACGCAGCGGCGGTCGCCGTCGTCGCGGTCGACGTGGCGGTGCGGATCGTGGTGAGCGTACAGGCGAACCGGGCCAGGAGCGGCAGGAACGCCAGGGCCAGCAGCAACGCGGCGACCGGGTCTGGTATCCGCGCACGCCGTTTGTACCCAATCCGGAAGAAGGTAGCGTCATTCCCGATCCGCTGGCGGTTGCGGCGGCACCGGCTGAAGAAATTGTCCGTGAATCCGTGCAGACTGCAGCACCGATGGCGCCTGTGCAAGAGGCGGTTCAGGTGCGGGAGGTGCCGCCGGCAGCGGTTGTCGCTGCAGAAGCACATGCGGTAGTTGCCGAGGCGCCTGTGCTTGCTGCACCGCCGGTGGCTGAACGGCCGATTACGGCTAGGCCCCAGCCGGCGCCTGCCCCTGCCCCTGCTGCACCGGCACCCGCTGCTGCGCCGCTGAAAATCGAATGGCCTTCCGATCTGCAGCAAGTGGAAACCAAGGCTGAGCGCGTGCAGGCCGCC
>Ga0222713_10000684_pt1 | contig 38200 bp, 39 predicted proteins | sample C33_649DmetaG_FD_165061 | JGI IMG/M metagenome (GOLD analysis project Ga0222713, IMG submission 165061) | Estuarine water microbial communities from San Francisco Bay, California, United States - C33_649D | ecosystem: Environmental > Aquatic > Marine > Unclassified | place: USA: California... | reverse complement strand
GAGCCGCTGGACACGCAAGCCCGGCTCGGCGCCTGGATCCTGCCACTGCGGACGCGCGACGGTACGGCGACGAAGCACCACGCGTCCGGAGTCCACGACGCCCAGGGGCCCGAACTCGGGCGTCGAGAAGGACCCGGACGATTCGGTGTGGAGTTTCCGCACTTCGCGCGCAGGGAACACGTGGTCATCCATGACCACCAGCACGCCGAGCCCGCGCGCGCCGTCTGTGGCCGCCACGCGGACGGCGGCGATCAGATTCGCCGGGCCGTCCCAACTCGGATCGGACACCGTGCGCATGGCGCCGACCAGGACGACGGGTTTGTCGGATGTCAGCACTAGGTCGAGCAGAAACGCCGTCTCTTCGATCGTGTCGGTGCCGTGTGTGATGACGAGGCCGTCGATGTCCGGCCGATCGAGCCACGCGGCCGCACGGCAGGCGAGCCGCCACATCTGTTCTGGCGTGACGTGCGGTCCAGGCAGGCGCGAGAATTCTTCAATCTCGAAGTCGGCAACCTGTCCCAGCGTGGGAATCTCTGCGACGATGTCGGCGGCGGACATGGAGGGCGCCGCCGCTCCGGACACCGGATCCACGCGCATCGCGATGGTGCCGCCGGTGAAGAGGATGCCTATCGACATGTCATCCGAGGACGTCCAGATACTTGAGCGCGCCGCCGGTGTTGAACAGCACGACCTTTTCGTGCGGCTGGATGCGGCCCTGGGCGATGAGCACCTTGATGGCGTGCAGGGCGGCGCCGCCTTCGGGCGCAGCGCTGACGCCTTCCAGGCGCCCGATCTCGCGCATACACGCGATCATGTCGGCGTCGGTCACGGCCACGGCACCGCCGCCGCTTTCGCGTACGGCGCGCAGGACGAGGAAGTCGCCGATGGCCTTCGGCACACGCAGCCCGTCTGCCGCGGTATGGGCATTCGGCCACAGCACCGACCGTTCGGCGCCTTCATCGTAGGCCTTGATGATCGGGGCGCACCCGGCGGCCTGCACCGTCACCATCTTCGGGCGCTTCACCGGATCGATCCAGCCCAGTTCGCTCATCTCCGCGAAGGCCTTCCACATGCCGACCATGCCCGTGCCGCCGCCGGTCGGGTAGATGATCCAGTCGGGCAGCTCCCAGTTGAACTGTTCCGCCAGCTCATACCCCATCGTCTTCTTGCCTTCGATGCGGTAGGGCTCCTTGAGCGTGGAGACGTCGTACCAGCCGAGCGGTTTGCCCGTTTCGGCGGCGATGCGGCCGGCGTCGGTAATCAGGCCATCCACCAGGGTGACGTCCGCGCCGTACAGTTCACATTCACGAATGAAGGGCGTCTTGACGTCCTTCGGCATGAACACCTTCGCGGTGATTCCGGCCAGTGCGGCGTACGCGGCCATCGCGTTGCCGGCGTTGCCGGCCGTCGGGATTGACAGCACCTTCGCACCCAGATGGTGCGCACGTGTCACGGCCGCCGACAGTCCACGGGCCTTGAAGGAGTTCGTGGGGTTGAGCGATTCGTCCTTGATGTACAGCTGCGAGAGACCGACGGCGGCACCCAGACGCTTCGCATGGGGCAGCGGCGTCCAGCCTTCTCCAAGCGTCACCGGCGCCTCGCCGTCGAACAGCGGCATCAACTCGCGATATCGCCACATCGAGGGCTCCCGGGCGGCCAGGGAGTCGCGCGACCACGCCTTGGCGGCCTCCATGTCATACCGTGCGAGAAGCGGCGCACCGCACGTGCAGAGATGCTGCGTCGTGCGGGCGTCGTAGGCTGGCGCCCCACAGGGCACCGAACATTCGAGATGACTGAAGTAGGTGGCCACGGCTATTTGCCGAGGAGCTCGACGTCTTTTTTCTTCTGCATGTCGTCGATCATGGCCACGTGCTGGTCCGTGATCTTCTGCACGTCTTCGAGCCCGCGCCGTTCATCATCTTCGGAGATCGCGTGGTCCTTGAGCATTTTCTTCAGGCGGTCGTTGGCGTCGCGGCGCACCTGGCGCATCGCGTTGCGGCCATCTTCGGCGTACTTGTGGACGAGGCGCGACAGTTCCTTGCGCCGTTCCTCGGTGAGCGACGGCAGCGGAATGCGCAGCACCTTGCCGTCGGATGCCGGATTGAGGCCAAGGTTGCTCTTCTGGATCGCGCGTTCGATCGCGCCGGTCAACTGCGGGTCAAACGGCTGCGCGACGATCAGTGAAGGTTCGGGGATGGAGAGCTGCGCGACCTGATTGAGTGGCATGAGGCCGCCGTACGCTTCGACCTGGACCGGGTCCAGGATCGATACTGACGCGCGGCCCGTCCGCACGCCGCTCAGTTCCTTGCGCACATGTTCCAGCGCGCCATTCATCCGTTTGGAGACTTCGGCCGAGAGTTCTTTGAGATCCTTGACGTCCATGGTCGTGGGTTCCAGCAGGGGAGGGTCAGATGCGAACGGTGGTGCCGACGGGTTCCCCCATGATGACCCGCCGGAGGTTGCCCGCTTCGCGGAGCTTGAACACGATGATGGGCAGTTTGTTGTCCATACACAACGAGATCGCCGTGGCGTCCATCACCTTGAGGCCCCGCTCGAGCACTTCCAGGTAGGACAACGTGTCGTATTTGGTCGCCTCCGGGTGGAGCATCGGGTCGGCCGTGTAGATGCCGTCCACCTTCGTGGCCTTGAGGATCACCTGGGATTTCATTTCCATGGCGCGCAGGGCCGCCGCGGTATCCGTCGTGAAGTAGGGATTGCCGGTGCCGGCCGCAAACACAACCACGCGGCCCTTTTCGAGATGCCGCTCGGCCCGGCGCCTGATGAAGGGCTCCGCGACGGCGCGCATTTCGATGGCGGCCGCCACGCGCGTGGACACGCCCAGCTTCTCGAGCGCGTCCTGCAGGGCCAGGGCGTTAATCACCGTGGCCAGCATGCCCATGTAGTCCGCGGTCGCGCGGTCCATCCCTTTGGCGCTGGCCGCCAGGCCGCGAAACAGGTTGCCACCGCCGACGACGACGCCGATTTGCACCCCCATGGCGGCCACTTCACCAATTTCTCTGGCGACTTGTGTGGCGACCAACGGGTCAATGCCGAAGGGTTGATCGCCCATCAGGGCTTCGCCGGAGATCTTCAGGAGGACGCGTTGATAGGCGGGGGTAGACACGGCAGACCATTATAGTTCGCCGTCCGCAGTCCGGCGTAGAATCACGCGACCATGCCGTACACGCGCCGCGAGTTCACCAAACTGGCCCTGACCGCCACGCCTGCACTGGGCCTGCTCGGATCGCCGTTATCGGCGGCCGGCGTCTCGCAGGTCATGCCCGGTTCTCACATCAATGGCGTCCAGATCGGCGCGATTACCTACAGCTACCGCAGCATGGCCGACCAGAGCGCGGAAGCCACGCTCAAGTACGTGATCGACTCGGGTATCAGCGCCATCGAATTGATGGGAGACCCGGCCGAGTCCTTTGCAGGCCGACCGGCCGCGGGCCGCGGCGGCGGCGGAGGTGGCCGCGGCGGCCGCGGTGCACAGCGCACACCGGAAGAACTCGCCGCACAACGCGCTGCACAGCAGGCCGCCCAGGCGGAGCTCAGGGCCTGGCGGCTGTCGGCCTCCATGGATAGGTTCAAGGCGTTGCGCACGATGTACAACAACGCCGGCGTGTCGATCTACGCCGTCAAGATTCTCAGTCCGAACATGTCGGATGAGGAGTTCGAGTACGTGTTTGATGTCGCCGAGGCGCTGGGGTGTTCACACACCACTCTGGAGCTGCCGAACGACGAGGCGCAGTTGAAGCGCATCGGCGAGTTCGCCATGAAGCGGAAGATCTACGCGGCGTATCACACGCATCTGCAGGGGACGATGACGGCGTTTGACCGGGCGTTTGAGTTGTCACCCGGCAACATGGCGAACGTCGACCTCGGCCACTACGTGGCGGCTGGGAACATCGGCGGCACGCCGGTGGAGTTTCTGCAGAAGCACCACGCGCGCATCTCGAGTGTGCACATCAAGGATCGGAAGTCGAAGGAGAACGGCGGGGCGAATGTCGCGTGGGGAACGGGGGACACCCCGATTCGCGAGATTCTGCAGGCGATGAAGGCGCGTGCCTGGAAGTTCCCCGCGACGGTCGAACTCGAGTATCCGATACCCGAAGGGTCCGATGCCGTCGCGGAGACGAAGAAGTGCGTTGAGTATTGCCGGGCCGCGCTGGCCTAGCTGTTGTCGCCGACCTTGAACCGCGCGAAGCGGGGGATGGACACGTTCTCGCCGAGCTTGGCGATCGCGGCCGTCACCAGCTGGCCGATCGTGACCTTGGGGTCGCGAATCGACGGCTGATCGAGCAACACGAACTGTTCGTAGTAGCTGTTGATCTTGCCTTCGAGGATCTTGTCGATCACGTTGGCGGGCTTGCCGGCGCTTTCGAGCTGCGCGCGGTAGATCGCCTTTTCCTTTTCAATGACCTCGGCCGGCACGTCTTCACGACGCGCGTACAGCGGTGACGCGGCGGCGATATGCATGCCGAGTTCCTTCACGAGGTTCTGGAAGTCCTCGGTGCGCGCCACGAAGTCGGTCTCGCAGTTGACTTCCACGAGCACGCCGATCTTGCCGCCCAGGTGGATGTACGACCCGATGACGCCTTCCGAGGTGGAGCGGCCGGACTTCTTCGCGGCCTGCGCGAGACCACGCTTCCGCAGGACGGTGGTGGCGGCGTCCAGGTCGCCGTTGGACTCGACCAGCGCGGCCTTGCATTCCATCATGCCGGCGCCGGTAGCGTCGCGAAGTTGTTTAACGAGTTGAGCGGTGATTTCGGCCATTGTTGGTTCCTTGAATACACACGTAAACGGACAAATGGGGCAATGAGGCCTATTGGCTCATTGCCCCATTGCCTCATTGGCTACTTGCTGAAGTTCTAGACGGTCGCGGCGGGCGTTTCGGTTTCCGCGTCGGCCTTGGCCGGGATGCTCTCGGCCGCAGCCGATTCGGCAATGCCGCGACCCGCCAGGATCGCGTCGGCGATGCCGGCTGCGAACAACCGAATCGAGCGCAACGCGTCGTCATTGCCGGGGATGACGTAGTCGACCTGGTCGGGGTCGCAGTTGGTGTCCACCACGCCGATGACCGGAATCTTGAGCTTGCGGGCCTCATCCACGGCGATCTGCTCGTGGCGCGTGTCCACGATGAAGAGGGCGTCGGGCAGGCGCGTCATGCCCCGAATACCGTCGAGGTTCTTCGAGAGCTTGGTGCGCTCCTTGTTGAGGCGGGCAATTTCCTTCTTCGAGAGCGTGTCGAAGCGGCCGTCGGTGGCCATCGCTTCGAGTTCACGCAGCCGTCCGAGGGACCGCTGAATCGTGGAGAAGTTGGTGAGGAGCCCACCGAGCCAGCGCTGATTCACGTGGTACATGCCCGCGCGGGTGGCTTCTTCGGCGATGGCGTCCTGTGCCTGCCGCTTGGTGCCGACAAAGAGGAACGTGCCTCCCTGCGCAGCGGTCTCGGTGGCGAACTGCGCAGCGTCCTTGTAGAGCTTCGCCGTGCGGCCGAGATCGATGATGTAGATGCCGTTCCGTTCGCCGAAGATAAACGGCTTCATCTTCGGATTCCAGCGCTTCGTCTGGTGGCCGAAGTGGACGCCGGCTTCGAGCAGGTCTTTCATCGCAATTGCACTCACTCAAGTCTCCTAAAACTAGCGCTTGCTGAACTGGAAGCGCTTGCGCGCGCCCTTCTGGCCGTACTTCTTGCGTTCCTTGGCGCGCGGGTCGCGCGTCAGCAGCCCGTCGCCACGCAGCGCTGAGCGGAGTTCCGCATTGAACTCGAGGAGCGCGCGGGCAATGCCGAGGCGCAGCGCGCCGGCCTGGCCGGCCACGCCGCCACCGGCGGTGGTGGCCACGACGTCAAACTGTTCGGTGGTCTGGGTCGTCACGAGCGGGCGACGAATCACCAGACGGAGGGTTTCGGTGGGGAAGGCGACGTCCACAGGCTTGCTGTTGACCGTGATGGCCCCGGTGCCGGGACGAAGGAAGACACGAGCGGTCGAGGTCTTGCGGCGCCCCGTGCCATAGAACTGAGTGCTTGCTGCTGTCACGTTACGCTACCTCGCGCTTTTTGGGCTGTTGAGCCGCATGCGGGTGTTCGCTCCCTGCGTACACCTTCAACTTCCGGTACATCGCCGCACCGAGCTTGGTCTTCGGCAGCATGCCGCGCACGGCTTCCTCCACGAGGCGAATCGGATGACGCTGCCGCACAACCTTCGCGCGCGTTTCCTTCAGTCCGCCTTCGTATCCGGAGTGCTGGCGATAGATCTTCTGTTCTTCCTTGTTGCCCGTCAGCTTCACCTTGGCTGCGTTGACCACCACGATGAAGTCACCACGATCAAGGAATGGCGTCCATTCCGCCTTGTGCTTGCCCTGCAGCAGACGTGCCGCGTCGGTCGCAATGCGACCCAACACCTGGCCGTCCGCGTCAATTACGTGCCACTGCCGGTCCACCTTGTTGGCAGAGGGGGTAAACGTGCCCATCTAAGTCGTCCTCTCATCACCCTCCGGAGAAATCCGAAGGGACGGCAAACCGAAATGATAGTCACGGAAGCCGAAAAAGTCAAAGAAGACAACGGGAAACAGGAGCTCGTCCGGGCGTCCCTGACGGCACTGGTGCCACTTACAAAACTGGCATCCACGCTCACAAAGGAGGTGGGTCGAGGCTGACCCGGGCGCCGGACCCTTGATCCGTGCATGGCCCGGCCCATTGGCGCCAGCCAATCTTGTTGCGTTGGCATCAGGTTTGCCCTTGTATCGACCGATATGGGACTTGTGTCGGCCTTCAAACCACCCCTTGTCGGGCTCGATATGGGCACCCACGCCATTCGCGCCGTGGCCTTGCGGCGCCAACGGAAGGGCTGGACGCTCACGGCCGCCGGGGAAGCCCCCATGCCACTTGGGGAAGATGCGACCCAGACCGCCATGGCTGAGACCGCCGCGACCCTGCTCGACTCCCTGGGGCTTCGGAGGGCTCAGGTGGCCGCCGCCGTGGCGGGCCACGCGGTCATCGTGAAACGTCTGACCCTGCCGCCGATGAGCGCCCAGGAACTGGACGAAGCCGTGCCAGTGGAGGCCGAACAGTACATCCCGTATCCGCTGTCCGAGGTCCAACTCGACTATGAGGTCCTCGACAGCGCCCGGGCGCTGCCGGCCGCCGCGCTTGACGTCTTGCTGGTGGCCGCCCGCCGGGATCGCATTGCCGAGCGGCTGGCGGCCATGACCGCCACGGGCCGGGCGCCGGTGGTGCTCGACGTCGAGGCCTTCGCGCTGGCCAACGCCTACGAAGCGAACTACTCCGACCGCGCCGAGGCTCTGGTCGTCCTCGTGCATATCGGCCGGCGTGGTTCGATTGTGTGCCTGCTGGAACATGGCCAGGTCGCCTTCACCCGCGATATCAACCTCGGCGGGGGGGCGTACCTCGACGCGCTCGAGCGGGATCTCGGAATCTCCACCGCGGACGCCGAGCGTCTGCTTCGTCAGGCGCGGCTGACCGACGATGCGGCGGTGGGGGTGGTGCGCGACCTGCACCAGCACCTGATGCTGGAGATTCGCAAGACGCTCGACTTCCACCGCGCCTCATCCACGATCGACCACGTGAACCGGGTGGTGCTGTCGGGTGGGGCGTGCCAGATCGACGGCCTGCGCGGCCTGCTGGCCACGGAGCTTGAAACGGACGTGGAGGTGTTTGACCCCTTCCGGCAGATCACGCGGCCGCCGGGATCAGACGTTGATGGACCGGCGTTCGCCGTGGCCGTCGGTCTGGCGTTGCGGCGCGAGGGGGACCGATGATTCGCGTCAATCTCATCGGAGGCGCAGAAGGGCGCCGCGCGTCGGGATTCGCGCGTTTTTTCTCGGTGCCGCCCGAGCAGCGCGCCGCGTTGTTCGGCGTGGCCGTCATCATGGCGACGGCCGTCGCGGTCGCCGGGTACTGGTGGGCGCTCGACCAGACTCGGCGGGCACTCGACGCCGACATCGCAGCGCAGGACGCGCAGCTTGTGCAGTTGCAGGCCGCGTCGCGCCTGGTGCTGGCCGCCGAGGCCCGCGAAAAAGACCTGCGGCAACGCGTTGATTTGATTGAACGCCTGCGCGCCGCCCAGCGGGCGCCGGTGGCCCTCCTCGAGGCGGTGAGCCTCAGTCTGCCGGATGGCCTCTGGTTGCTGGAACTGAAACAGACGGGCGCGTCCGTGCGGATCGAAGGGCGCGCGGAATCACTGACCGCGCTCACGGATTTTGTTGACCGTCTGCAGAACTCGGGGCGGTTTGTCCAGGCTCTCGACATTGTCACCACCAACATGGAAGCAATTGGTGAGACCTCCGTGGTGCGGTTCGCCATTCGCGGCGATGTGCGGACAGGAGCCTGATCATGGCGCGCAGTTTTCACCAGTACTCACCCCAGGCGCAGGCGCTGATTTGTGTCGCGGTGTCGGCGATGGCCGCCGGCGCGGCATGGCAGACATTGTTGTCCCCCGAGCGGATCGAAGTCGCGCAGCGTCAGGAGCGACTGGCCATCGTCACGGCGGACGTCGCACGAGCGGCGCAGACGGCGCGTCGTCTGCCGCAGGTCAAAGCCGAAGTGGCATCGCTTGAGGCGGCGCTCGCGCGCACAACGGCGGTGTTGCCTGACGAAAAGGACGCGCAGGAAGTGCTCCGCGGCCTGCATCAGATCGCCAGTGAATCCAACCTCAGCATCAACAGCTTCACGCCGAAACCAGCCGCCGACAAGGAGCAGTACACGGAATGGCCAATCGAACTGGGGCTCGAGGGCGGGTTTCACGATCTTGGCGTCTTCTTCGATCGCGTCGCCACCGAGTCGCGACTGATTTCGGTCGCCAACCTCCATCTGCGCACGAACCCGGCGTCTGCGAGCGGTCGTCGCGGACTGGTGGCGGCGACGTGCCTGGCGACGACCTTCGTGTTTGCCTCGCAGACGGCGGCTCAGGCGGCGGGACCAGGCGCGGCGATCGGGATTGGAGCAGGACGATGACCCGGGGAGTGGGTGTGATCATGGCGGTGTGTCTGGTGTGGGCGGCGCCGGCGGCTGCGCAGGAGACGGTCGGGATCGGGACGCGGGTGGGCATGCCGGAGACCGGCTATCAGGGTTTTGGTCGGCGCGATCCGTTTGCGCCCCTGGTGGCCCCCCCGTCGGCGACCCCGACGACGGCCACGCCGGCGCGCCGGGCGCCGGGTCTGGCCGGGATGGCGGCGGCCGATGTGGTGCTGAAGGGGGTCATCTCAAGCGGGTCGACTCGGCTGGCGTTGCTTGAAGGGGCCGACGGCAAGACATACCTCGCCCGCGTGCAGGACAAACTGCAGGATGCCGTCGTGCGCCGTATCGACGCCGACGCGGTGGTGCTGTTCACCAACACCGCGCCACCCGGGGGCAGCCGTGAACTGCGAAAGCCCCTCCGTCCGAAGGCGGATGGGGGTGGCCAGTGAGGGGACTCCGGCACTGCGTGGTGCTGTGGTTCGCGCTCGGGTTGGTGCTCTCGGGCCAGGTGCCGTCCAGTCTTACGACGCCGCAGGGCCAGCCCAGGCGGTACACAGGCGCACCCGCCGATTTTGACTTTCAGGGCGCCGACCTGCGGATGGTGCTGCGGTCCTTCGCGGAACTGGGTGGCCTCAACCTGGTGATCGATCCGGGCGTGACCGGCACCATCGACATCAAGCTGACGCAGGTGCCGTGGGACCAGGCGCTTGACGTGATTCTCAAGACCGCCAAACTCGGCTACATCGTCGAGGGCACCGTGGTGCGGGTCGTGCCGCTGAGCGTGCTCACCACCGAGGAGGATGCCCGGCAGAAGCTGATTGATGCGCAGGCTCCGGCGGCAGTGATGGTGCGCACGTTTCCCCTCAACTACGCGCAGGCGGCTGACCTTGATCCGTTGCTGAAGGCGGCCGTGTTGTCGAAACACGGCGATACGCGGTTCGACGCGCGCACCAATACGATGATCATCCGCGACCTGCCGGACTATCTGGAGGCCGCCGCGACGCTCATTGCGGTGCTGGATCGCCCCGAACCGCAGGTGGAGATCGAAGCGCGCATCGTCCAGACGAATACGGACTCGGCGCGTGCGCTCGGCGTGCAGTGGGGGGGGGCCGGGCGTGTGTCGCCGGAGCTCGGCAATACCACCGGACTCTCGTTTCCCAATACGGGATCCGTGTCGGGTCGCGCCACAGACTCGGGTGCGGCCGTGAATCTGCCGGTGCCTGCGCCGAATTCGGCCGTGGGCATGTCGCTGGGCTCGATTACCGGCGCCCTGAACCTCGATGTGGCCTTGACGGCGCTTGAGCGGTCCGGCAATGGCCGCATCCTGTCGCGTCCGAAGGTGACGACGCAGAACAACAAACAGGCGGAGATGACGCAGGGCGTGCAGATTCCGATTCAGACGGTCGCGAACAACACCGTGACGGTCACGTTCAAGGACGCCGCGCTCAAGCTGCTGGTCACGCCCCGCATCACGGCCGCGAACACCGTGATCATGGACGTGGAACTCGAGAACGCCACACCGGACTTCACGCGACAGGTCAACAACATTCCCCCCATTGATACCCAGCGCGCCAAGACCTCGGTGCAGGTCAGTGACGGGGCGACGACGGTCATCGGCGGGATCTATGTCAGCCGCGAACAGGCCACGCAGGATCGGACCCCAGGCCTGCACAAGATTCCGCTGCTCGGCTGGTTGTTCAGACGGGACATGAGCACGGATGAGTCGCGCGAGCTGCTGATCTTCATCACGCCGCGCATTCTGCGGAGCGGACTATGAAACGTGTGATCGCCGCGGCGTGTGTCGCCGCGTCCCTGGGGTGTGCGGCGGCCGGACGTCCCGGCGAAGCCAGCAGTTACCTGATTGTCGAATCGTTCACCGCCGCCTCCGGCGCGCGGCCCGACACGTTCGGCGGCACTCTCGCGTCCGACGTGCAGACCCTCGTCAAGGCCACGGTGAACGGGGCGCAGGTGCGCGTGCCGACCGTGTTCGAGGATGTCGGACAGGTGCGCTTCAAGCTGGCGATGAAAAATCCCGCGTCGGCGACGTCGCCGGCCAACTTCATCACCGTCAACCGGTTCCGCGTGGTGTTCCGGCGTACCGACGGCCGCAATACACCCGGCGTCGATGTGCCGTTCGGCTACGACGGGGCGATGACCGTGACGGTGGGAGCAGAACCCGTCTCGGCTGGCTTCACGCTTGTGCGCATTCAGTCCAAGTCGGAATCGCCGCTGCTCGCGCTGATTGGCGGGGGAGGCGCACGCGCCATCACGACGCTCGCGGAAATCACGTTTTATGGCACCGACCAGGCGGGTCGCGACGTCGTGGCGACCGCCAACATCAGCATCACCTTTGCCGATTGGGGAGATCCCGAGTGACGGTTCATGGTTCATGGTTCATGGTGCATGGTGCCCGGTTCAGCGTGCTCAGGTGCTGGGTGCTCGGGTTCATGGTGCTTGGTGCGGCGGGGTGCGCGGTTGATTCCGTCACCGCGCCTGTCCCGACGGGGCCGTCCGAATTGTCGGTGTCGCTCGGTTTGTCGGTGACGCCGGACATCCTGCGGCAGGATGGGTCGTCGACGTCGACCATCCTTGTGCACGCGCGTGATGCGGTCGGCCAGCCGATCCAGGGAGTGCAGGTGCGGCTCGATGTCCTGCTGGGCCAGACCACGGTGGATCATGGCACCATCCTCAGCAAGTCGCTCACGACCGGCGCTGATGGCAAGGCGTCCACGATGTATCAGTCGCCGGCCGCGCCGCCGCCGACCGTCGAGAACGATACGGTGATCACCATCCGCGCGATGATGGTCGGCAGCAACTACCAGAACACGCTTGCCCGCACCGCAGAGATTCGGCTGGTGCGTCCGGGCGTCATCCTGCCGCCCAACGGCGCACCGGTGCCGGCCTTCTTCGTGTCGCCAACGACCGCACGCGAGGACGAGTGGCTCCTGTTTGATGGGTCCGGGTCGACCGACGACGGGCAGATTGTCGAATACCGATGGTCCTTCGGCGACGGTACCGTGCGCGACGGCCGCACGCAGTGGCACGTCTATCGACTCGCCGGCGTCTATCAGGTGACGCTCAGTGTGACCGACAACCGCGGCATCACGGTGACGTCCGCCCCGAGGGCCGTCACGATCACCGCCCTGGCAGCGCCGGTGGCCGCGTTCACGGTGTCACCGACCGACCCCAGGATCGGCCGCACCGTCGTCATGAACGCCTCGGGTTCGACCGTGCCGACGGGCCGCACAATCGACAGCTACGTGTGGGACTTCGGCGACGGCACGCCTCAGGGCACCGGACAAGCGGCCAGCCATGTCTACACCGTGGCCGGCTCCTACACCATCGTGCTTACAGTGACCGACAGCACTGGACGCAAGGCCGTCGCAACCAGAACGTTGGTGGTGACACCCTAAGGGTCCAGGGGCCAGGGGCCGGGGGCTGGGGGCCGGGGGCCGCTGGTCCGACGTACGTAGGGCCCGCTGAACTGTAGCGGGCCGACCCCTGATCGGCAGCGGGCCGTAGCCCGTCTCCATTAGAATTCGCAGGTGATTCCGGACTGGAAGGCGCGCCTTGAGGCGCTTCGCGCTCGGTGGGTGGCGCAGGGGTGTGACGCCTGCGTGATTTCGTCGCACACCAACATCCACTACCTGACAGGCCTCGACGCGAGTGCCGGGCTGTTGGTGCAGGGCGTGGACCAGTCGTGGATCCTGCTGGACGGGCGCTACACCACGGTGGCGCACGAGCTGCGCGCGACCGGATCTCTGGGGCCGGTCACCGTCGAGCCGGTGGCCGGGCGGTACGACGACGCGTTGCGGGAGACGCTGGTGCGTCTGGGGACGCGCCGGCCGGCCTTCGAGGCGGACCACACCACCGTGGCCACCTTGACCCGCTGGCAGGGGCTGTATCCGGCCGACTGGCAGGCCGCCTCGGGAATGGTGGAGGACCGGCGTCTGCGGAAGGACGCCTACGAATTGGGTGTGCTGCGGCGGGCAGGGGCCCTGCTTTCCCAGGTGGCGGACCGACTCCCGGCGTGGGTTGCGGCCGGGCGCTCGGAGCGTGAGGTGGCTGCAGACATCGACCGGGCCCTTCTCCAGGCCGGATTCGCCAAGCCCGCCTTTGACACCATCGTGGCCTCCGGGCCGAACAGTGCCCGTCCACACGCCCATCCGGGGGAACGGAGGCTCGGGGCAGGAGACCTCGTCGTGCTGGACTTCGGCGGGGTGTTGGACGGATACTGCGTGGACCTTACTCGGGTCGCTGCGGTCGGGTTGGTGTCTCCTGGGGCCGAGGCGCTGTATGCGGCGGTTCGGCGGGCCCACGCGGCCGCTCTGGACACGGTAAGGGCGGGAGTTTCCGCAGAGCGCGTAGATGCCGCAGCCAGGCAAGTGCTTGAAGATGAAGGACTTGGGGCTGCATTTGTTCATGGAACCGGCCACGGTCTGGGCTTGGAGGTGCACGAGGCGCCCCGCGTGTCCAGACTGAGCCCTCCCGACGAGGTGCTCGACGCCGGAATGGTCTGCACTGTGGAACCTGGCGCCTACGTGCCCGGTCTCGGCGGTGCCCGATTGGAGGACGATGTGGTGGTGACCGATAAGGGCGCCGAACAGTTGACCACGGCCTCCAGAGACCTCATTCGAGTCTGAATCCCTACCTATGAATTTCGACGACATCAAACAGTTGCTGGAGCTGGTTCGCGAGCACGACCTGGCCGAGTTCGAGATGGAGCAGGACGGGCTCAAACTGCGCGTGCGCAAGGCGGGCGATCACCCCGGTGTGCCGGGGGTGATGGTGCCCCAGCCGGTGATGCACGCGCCGATGCCCGTGGCGGCGCCTGCGCCGGCACCAGCGGCAGCCCCGGTGGCGGCGGTGCCGGCGGCGCCGGTGCAGGACGAGGGCACCCCGCTCGCCGTGATCAAGGCGCCGATTGTGGGGACCGTCTATCGGGCGCCGGAGCCTGGCGCGCGGCCCTTTGCCGAGGTCGGCACGATGGTGAAGAAGGGCCAGGTCCTCTGCATCATTGAAGCGATGAAGCTGATGAACGAGATCGAGGCCGAAGTGGACGGCGAGGTCGCCGCGGTCTACGTCGAGAACGGCCAGCCGGTGCAGTTCGGGGATCGGTTGTTCGCCATCAAGGTGAGCTGACGTGTTCAAGAAGATCCTGATCGCCAATCGTGGGGAGATTGCGCTGCGCGTGATTTGCGCGTGCCGCGAAATGGGGATCAAGACCGTCGCGGTCTACTCCGAAGCCGATGAACATTCGCTGCATGTGCGGTTTGCCGACGAGGACGTGTGTATCGGTCCCGCGCGCAGCGCCGACAGCTACCTGAGTGTGCCGGCGATCATCAGCGCCGCCGAGATCACGGGCGCCGACGCGATTCACCCCGGCTACGGGTTTCTCTCCGAAAGTGCGTATCTCGCGGAAGTCTGCGAAGCGTGCCACATCAAGTTCATCGGGCCGACGCCCGACGTCATCCGGCTGCTGGGTGACAAGGCGCGTGCGCGCCGCGCGATGAAGAAGGCCGGCGTGCCGATCCTGCCCGGCAGTGACGGACCGGTCTCCGGCGAAGAAGACGCGATCAAGATCGGCCGTGAGATGGGCCTGCCGCTGATCATCAAGGCCGTCGCCGGTGGCGGCGGACGCGGCATGCGCATCGTGCGCAGCCAGGACGAACTGCCGAAACTCGTGAAGACGGCGATGCGTGAGGCCGAGGCCGCGTTCGGCAACGGCGACGTGTACCTCGAACGGTACGTCGAAGCGCCACGCCACATCGAAGTGCAGGTGATGGGTGATCACCACGGCAACGTGGTGCACCTGGGAGAACGCGAGTGTTCGGTGCAGCGCCGCCATCAGAAGCTCATCGAAGAGGCGCCATCCGCGGTGCTCACCGACAAGCAGCGCAAGAAACTGGGCGCGACGGTCGTTGAAGCCGCGCGCGCCGTGCAATACGCCAATGCCGGCACGTTCGAGTTTCTGCTCGACGCGCAGGGGAACTTCTACTTTCTTGAAGTCAATACGCGCCTGCAGGTCGAACACCCGGTCACCGAATTCATCACCGGCATCGATATCGTCAAGGAGCAGATCCGGGTGGCGGCGGGGGAGAAGCTGGCCTACCGCCAGAGCGACATCGAGTTCCGCGGTCACGCGATGGAGTGCCGGATCAATGCCGAAGACCCCGTCACGTTTGCGCCCAGCCCGGGGCTGATCACGGCCTTCAGCGTGCCGGGCGGGCCCGGGGTGCGTGTGGATACGTTCGCGCACTCGGACTGCATGGTGTCGCCGTATTACGACTCGATGATTGCGAAGATCATCACGTACGGCCGCGACCGCAACGAAGCCATTGCCCGCATGCGCCGCACACTGGAAATGACGGTGGTGGAGGGCATCAAGACGTCCATCCCGCTGCAGCTGAAGATCATCAACGACCCCGATTTCCAGGCGGCGCGCATTAACACGGCCTTCATGGATCGCTTCATGCCGCCGGTGAAGCCCTCAAAACTCGCCGAGTCGGCATAGGGCGTATTTGCAGGGAGGCGCGGAGGTGTTTTGAAATATCCAAAAACTCCGTGTCTCCGTGACTCCCTGTGAAAGATCCCCTTCCTCGTCTGTACTCGATTCTTGATACTGACGTGCTCGACGCGCGGGGACTGGACCCGCTCGCTGTGTGTGACGTGTGGCTCGATGCCGGCATCCGGCTGATCCAGCTCCGCGCCAAGGCGATGTCGTCGGGGCCGGTGCTGACGCTGGCCGACGCGCTCGTCGCACGCACCCGCGCCGCCGGAGCGACGCTCATCATTAATGACCGTGCCGATATTGCGGCCCAGTGCGGCGCCGACGGGGTGCACGTGGGGCAGGACGACCTGTCGCCGGTCGATGTGCGCGTCGTCGTCGGCGCCCGGGCGATCGTGGGACTGTCCACCCACACGGATGCGCAGGTGGCCGGGGCGGTGACGCAGCCGGTGTCCTATGTGGCGATTGGGCCGGTGTTCGGCACCCGTACCAAGGACACCGGGTACGACGCTGTCGGACTCGCGCAAGTGACGCGCGCGGCGGCGATGGCGCAGGCCGCAGGGAAGTCGCTGGTGGCGATCGGCGGGATCACGCTTGACAACGCGGCGAGTGTCCTCGAGGCCGGCGCGGATAGTCTGGCGGTGATTTCCGACCTGGTGGGTACAGAGAACAGGCGCGGACTCGCCGAGCGAGCCCGCGCCTGGATGACGACGACCGCCTAGTTCCCGACGCGCGCGCCGGTTGTGGGATGGTTGACCGAGTATTCCTTGCCGGTGCCGCCGAAGTAGTCCTTGGTGATCTTCCGCACCATCGGCAGCAGGATCGCCAGGCCGATCAGGTTCGGGAAGGCCATGAACGCGTTGAGCAGGTTGCCGATGGCCCACACGAGCGGCACGGAGACGACCGCGCCGACCATGATGAGCGCCACAAACAACACCCGATACACCTTTGTGTACGCCGAGCCGAAGATGTATTCGAAGCACTTCTCGCCGTAGTAGCACCATCCGATCAGGGTCGAGAACCCGAACAGGAAGGAACAGATCGCCACGATGACGGCGGCATAGGGAATCGTCTGGCTCATCGCGGCAGCGGTCAGGGCCGAGGACTGGTAGAGACCCGACGTCCAGAGACCGGACTCGAGGATGACGAACGCCGTCATGGAGCAGACCACGATCGTGTCGATGAATACTTCGAAGACACCGACCACACCCTGTTCGGCCGGATGCTTGACGTTGGCGATGCCGTGCGCCATCGGGGCGCTGCCCAGCCCGGCTTCATTCGAGAGCACGCCGCGGCTCATGCCCATCGCGATGGACTGCGCGACCGTGGCACCGGCAAATCCGCCGATGGCCGCCGTGGGGGTGAACGCCTCGGAGAAGATGAGGCCGAAGACGTGGGGCAACTGGCCCGCGTTGATGACCACGAAGCTGACCGCCGCACCGAGGTAGAGCAGAATCATCGCCGGGACGAGCTTCTCCGCGACATGTGCGATGCGCTGGATGCCGCCGAGCAGCACCAGACCGACCGAGATCGTGATGATGATGCCGGGCACCCACATGGGCACGACGGTGCCGGTGACGGACTGGACGGCAGCCACAAACGAGACGGCGACCGTGTTCGACTGCGCCATGTTGCCGGTACCGAACATCGCCGTGGCGATGCCAAAAAACGCAAACAGCCAGGCCAGGAGTTTGGCAAAGCTGGTGTCGCCGAGCCCGCGCCTGATGTAGTACATCGGACCGCTCGCCAGTTCGCCGCTTTCGCGCGTCACCCGGTAGTGCACGCCGAGGACGGCTTCGGCGTATTTGGTGGCCATGCCGACCGTGGCACAGACCCACATCCAGAACACTGCGCCGGGACCACCGATGAGGATCGCCGTGGCGACACCACCGATGTTGCCGTTGCCGACCGTGGCGGCCAGAGCCGTCGACAGTGCCTGGAACGGCGTGATCGTCTTCGATGCCGATTTGTCCTTCGAGAACGCCCCGGCAAACACCAGCCGGAAGGCGACGGGGAAGCGGCGGATTTGCACGAAGCCCGTCGCGACGGTCAGGATGCCTCCCACCACGACCAGCACCAGCGGCATGAACGTCCAGTGCCAGACGGCCGCCTCAATTGATTCGAACCATTTCGTCAGTGCAACAACATCCATGGACAGTCCTCAGGAAAACGCCGGGTCTGAACGTCAGCCCAACAGGTCAAGCGCAGTGAACACAATGATCATGAAGATCGCGACGGGGCAGACCCATCGGATCAGGAACCCCCACAACGCGGCGCCGGGCATGGCCCCTCCCGTGTTCAGTTCTTCGAGCGCCTTGTCGACGCGCCACACGTGGCCGACGAAGATGGACAGCAGGAAGCCGCCGACCGGCAGGGCAAAGTCGTTCCAGACGATCGCCATCAAATCGAGGAAGCCCATGCCGACACCAGGGAGGTTCGAGAAGAATGCCGAGGCGCCGTTGCCAAGCGCGGACGGAATGGCCAGCAGCAGCGTGATGCCGGTCAACACCAACACGGCTTTCTTCCGGTCCCACCCGTGGGAGTCGATCAGGTGGGACGTCGGGACTTCCAGCAGGGAAATGGTCGAGGTGATGGCGGCCAGCGTCAGCATCACAAAAAACGCCAGACCGACCAGGTGGCCGCCGGGCATCGTGGCGAACAGCTGTGGCAGCACGACAAAGATCAGGCCCGGGCCGCTGGAGTTGGGGTCGAAGCCGGCGAGACTGAAGCCGGCGGGGAAGATGATCAGGCCCGCGGCCAGGGCGACGGCGGTATCAATGACCACGACCCACATCGCGGACTTGGCCAGATTCTCGTCCTTCGAGAGGTAGCTGCCGTAGGTGATCATCGCGCCCATGCCAAGGCTGAGGGAGAAGAACGCCTGCCCCAGGGCCGCATTAAAGACGCGAATGTCGAAAACCTTGGAGAAATCCGGGTTGAGGTAGTACGCGAGCCCGGCCTCGGCGCCAGGGAGCGTGACGGCGCGGATCGCCAGCAGGCCCAGCAGGACGAGCAGCATCGGCATGAGCGCCTTGGTCATCCGTTCGATGCCGCCCTTGACACCGCCGAGCAGTGTTCCGGCGGTGATGGCCAGCACGACAAAGGTCAGGCCGATACTGAGTGGGGCGTTTCCGACAAATTGCCCAAAAAATGCGCCCGTGGCGGTCGAGTCCCCTGTAACGGCGCCGGTCGCCGCGTAGTAGATATACGCCATCGTCCAGCCGGCGATGACCGAGTAGAACGAGAGAATGCCGACACCTGCGAGCACACCGAGCGCACCGGTCAGCCACCACGCACTACCCGGCCTCAGCACCTTGAAGGCGCCGACCGGGTCCTTGCCGGTGCGGCGGCCGACGGCCAGTTCAGCAATCATGATGGGGGCGCAAATCAAGAACACGCAGACCAGATACACCAGCACAAACGCGGCCCCGCCGCCCTGTCCCACCTTGGTGGGGAAGCCCCAGATGTTGCCCAGGCCGACGGCCGACCCGGCGGCCGCCAGAATGAACCCGAACCTCGACCCGAAGCTGCCGCGTGCGCTTGCCATTAAAGACTCCTGCTCCCCGCCCGACTCAAAAACGGTCCGTGGATGATATGTCACCTATAATGTCGGCGCCAGTCGCCCTTTTTCCTCCGCAGAGACTCCCATGGATTCAAATCTCCTTAGAACGAAGTCGATCGAACAACTGGTTGGTGACGTCGAGCACGGGTCAAAGGCACTGAAGCGCAGTCTGGGCGCCTGGGACCTGACCCTGCTCGGGATCGGGGCCATCATCGGCACCGGGATCTTCGTCCTCACCGGCACGGCGGCGGCCAATCAGGCCGGGCCGGCCATCATGATGTCGTATCTGGCCGCCGGCCTCGCCTGCGGGTTCGCGGCGCTCTGCTACGCCGAGTTCGCGTCGATGATTCCCATCGCCGGCAGCGCGTATACCTACGCTTATGCCACCCTGGGCGAACTGGTCGCCTGGATGATCGGCTGGGACCTCATCCTCGAATACGCCGTCGGCTCGATGACCGTCGCCATCGGCTGGAGCGGCTACATGCAGAAGCTGCTGTCCGGTGCGGGCATTCATCTGCCCGTCTGGATGACCGCCGCCCCGGGCACCCTGAATGCCAGCGGCAATGAGATCGGCGCGATCATCAATCTGCCAGCAGTGCTGATCGTGCTGGCGATTACCGCATTGCTCGTCATTGGCGTGCAGGCCACGGCCCGCGCCAACGCAATCATGGTCAGCATCAAACTCGTCGCGATCGTGTTCTTCATCGCGGCGGGCGCGACCTTCGTGAAGCCCGAGAACTGGAGCCCGTTCTACGCCTACGGCTGGCAGGGCATGATGGCCGCTGCGGCCGTTGTCTTCTTCGCCTACATCGGGTTTGACGCGGTCTCGACGACCGCAGAAGAGGCCAAGAACCCGCAGCGGGACCTGCCCATCGGCATCCTGGCATCACTCATCGTCTGCACGATCCTGTATCTGGCCGTGGCCGCCGTCCTGACCGGCATTGTGCCGGTCGTTGATTACAAGACGGACGCCGGCTTCCTGAACGCACCGGTTGCGTTTGCCTTGAGTTTGATCGGTCAGGACTGGGCCGCGTATCTGGTGTCGGCGGGTGCCGTGGCCGGCATCACGTCCGTGCTGCTCGTCATGTTGCTCAGCCAGCCCCGTATCTTCTTTGCAATGAGCCGTGATCGCCTGCTGCCCCCCAGCGTCAGCGTGGTCCACCCAAAGTACGGCACGCCGTACATCACGACGATCATCACCGGCGTCATTGTGGCCATCGTGGCCGGCTTCACGCAGATTCAGACGGTCGGTGAAATGACGAGCATCGGCACGTTGTTCGCCTTTGTGGTGGTCTGTGCCGCCGTGCTCATCCTGCGCAGGACGCGTCCCGACGCGAAGCGGTCCTTCAAGGTGCCGTTTGGCCCGGTGCTGCCGACCCTCGGCATCATCTCGTGCTTCTGGCTGATGCTGAGTCTGCCGGTGCTGACCTGGGTCCGGTTCCTTGTGTGGCTCGACCTCGGCCTGATCATCTACTGGCTCTACGGCCGCGTGAACAGCACCCTGGCGGACCCGAAGGAGCGCCAGCGCCGCACGATGCTGCAGGCCCTCGCCAACTTCACGACCGCGTTTGGCGGTCTGGCGATCTTCAACGGTTTCGCGATGGCGACCCTCGGTTTCTTCACCGAGTGGGGGATTACCAACGAGACCACGGCGAAGTGGCACGAAATCGGCGTGACGGCGCACGAAGCCGACATGTTCGGGCTGCAGGTGCTCGGAGTGTCGGTCGCGGTGTTTGTGGTGGGCCGGATTCTGGCGAAGGTGTCCGGCGAACAGAAGTAGGTCGATATGATGAACGGCACGGAGGTCGCGAAAGCGATCCGGGAGCAAGTCAGGCCAGGGGTGGCGGCGTTTGCCGCCGCCCACGGCCGATCCCCTGCGCTGCACATTGTGCTGGTCGGGGATGACCCGGCGTCACATATCTACGTCCGCAACAAGGAGCGCGCCGGCACGGAAGCGGGGTTGACTGTGCGCCTGCACCGCCTTCCGGCTGACGCCACCGTCGATCAGGTGCTGGATCAGGTGCGGGCGCTCAACGCGGATCCGGCGTGTGACGGCATTCTGGTGCAGGCGCCGCTGCCGTCCAGCATCGGCAAACACGGGACGGAGCGTGTCTTTGACGCGATCGATCCGCGCAAGGACGTGGACGGATTTCATCCCCACAACGTCGGACTGCTGGTGCAGGGGCGCGCGGCCCTCAAACCGTGCACCCCGTCCGGGGTCATCGAATTGCTGGACCGGCTCGGGCATCCCATCGCCGGCAAACACGCGGTGGTCATCGGCCGCAGCGAGATCGTCGGCAAACCGATGGCGCTGCTGCTGCTCCAGCGGGATGCCACGGTCACGATCTGTCACTCCAGAACACCTGATCTCAGGGACACCTGCCGACGCGCCGACATCCTCGTCGCCGCCATCGGCCGCGCCGGCTTTGTGACGCCCGACTTCGTGAAGCCGGGCGCCGTGGTGATTGACGTCGGCATCAACCGCGTCGACTCCCGCGAGCAGGTGGTGAAATGGTTTGGTGCCGATCACCCGCGCGTGGCGGACTTCGACAAGAAGGGCAGTGCGGTGGTGGGCGACGTGCACCCGGCGGTCGCGCAGGTCGCCGGCGCGATGACCCCTGTACCCGGCGGCGTGGGCCCGCTCACGATTGCGATGCTCCTGAAAAACACCCTCACCGCGGCGACAGCGCGCGGATGACGTCGCGTGTGCGACGGTCCGTCTCCTCGAGCGTGCCCGACGTATCGATGACGTAGTGCGCACGGGCGACTTTGTCGGCCAGCGGCCACTGGGCCGCGATGCGGGCGCGCGCGTCACTCTCCGAGAGCCCGCTCCGGGCCATGAGTCGCTGCACCTGCTGATCCGGCCCGCACGCGGCGACGATGATGACGTCAAAGTCCTCTTCGCGTCGTGTCTCGAAGAGCAGCGGGATGTCCGCGATTCCCAGCGGCGCGTCAAGCGTCCGGAACCACTGCGTGATCGCGGCGTAGACCTCCGGATGGATGATGCCTTCCAGATCGTGCCGGGCGAGCGGGTCCGCAAAGACGCGCGCACCGAGTGCGTCGCGGTTGAGCGTGCCGTCAGCGTTGAGGACTGTCCGGCCAAACCGATCCATCACGGCCTGAAGCCCTGGTGTGCCTGGTGCGACCGCATCGCGTGCAAGGCGATCCGCATCGATCGTGGGAACGCCCATCGCCGCGCAGACGCCCAGACACCGCGATTTGCCTGTGGCGATCCCTCCGGTGAGGGCCGCGCGCACAGGACCTGCGGACCGCGAACCCTGGACCCTGGACCCTGGACCCTGGACCATATGAGTCTCAGGCGGCTGCGCCGCCGGGTCCATCCGCGTCGATGTCACTGGCCGGCGTGATGCGCTCCTCCACGAACGTGTTCCATTCGTGGCACTGCGGACACTGCCAGAGCAGGCCGGTGCTGCGGTAGCGGCACCGGGTACACACGTGCGGGTCGAGGTAGAAGACTGATTGTCGCGTCGTGTCGATGTACCGCGCGACGAGGGGTTGGGGCAGATGCAGGGCCGACAAGAGGCCCCAGATGGCCTGATGAATCGCAATGGCGTGTGGGTTGTGTTCCAGCGCGCCGAACAGGAGTTCCAGCGCGCCGGTCGGATTCCCCTGCGACGCCAGATGGCGCGCAAGCGCGGCGCGCGCGCGCCATTCGCGCGGGGAGGCGGCCGTCAGGCGCTCACACAGCGCGACGAAGCGGTCGGCTCGGCCCTGCGCGACGTACAGCGTCTCAAGCCGCTCGAGCGGCAGGTGCGCCCGATCGGGCGACACGTCCACAGCCTGTTCCCAGATCGCGGCGGCGCCCTTGTCATCTCCCTGCGCGCGACGAACATCCCCCAGGCTCAGATACGCCGGAATGACGGCCTTGTCCATGGCGATGGCCGCTTCAAAACGACGCGACGCGTCCACGAAGTCCTGACGACCGGCGGCTTCGAGTCCCAGTTCATGTTCCAGGAACGCCAGGATCGTGTTGGAACGGGCCTGGGCGGCCGGAGAACCCACGGCGGCGAGGCGCTGTCGCGTCACGTAGGCGTCCTGCCACTGGTGCTGTTCTTCCTGCAGTTTCTCGAGGTTGCTCAACGCCGCCTCGTTGGTCGGATCGAGCTTCAGCACCTCGGAGAATGCCTCGGAGGCGCGGTCGACAAAGCCGGCCTGCCGGTAGTCGAGGCCGAGGCACAGGAGCACGTTGGCGTGTTCCATCGGATTGAGTCGCGGCCGCTGCAGCAACGCCTGATGTTCCTGAATGGCGCGCCCGACCTGCCCCCGCTCCCGGTACAGGTTGCCCAGCATCAGCCGCAGTTCAAGCGCGTCCGGATCAAGTGCGAGGGCGGCTTCGAACTGCTCGATGGCCAGATCCACGCGTCCGGCGACCAGATAGTTGAGTCCGACAATAAAGTGCGGCGTCTGCCGAATCCGCCGGCGATCGACCCACTTGCCCTGGACGAGTTTGTACCGCTCCCACACCTTGCCGCCGGCAATGCCGGCCAGCAACGCGGTGAGAATCGCCGGAAGCACGTAGGCGCTGTCCATCAGGTCAGATGCGCCCGCACGAGCGCCTCCCAGCGGCCGCGTCCGCGCAGAATCAGTTCGATGAAGTCGCGAACGGCCCCGTGGCCGGCGACCGTCTGTGTCACGTAGTGCACCCGTTGACGCACATCCTCGCACGCATCGCGTGGGGCCGCGGACAGGCCGACCCGCCGCAGGACCGGCAGATCGATCAGGTCATCGCCCATGTAGGCGACCTGCTCATCCTTCAGCCCCTGCGCGGTGACCAATTGGAGATACGCCGCGCGCTTGTCGGCGACGCCCTGAAGCACCAGCGAGATCTGCAACTCGGCGGCGCGCCGGGCGGTCGCCTTTGAGGCGCGTCCACTCAGCAGACCCACTTCGAGGCCCGCCTTCTGCGCCCAGAGGATCGCCGCGCCATCGCGGATGGAGAACGCCTTGAACTCGGTGCCGGCACCGTCAACGGCGATCGTGCCATCAGTGAGCACACCGTCGACGTCCAGCAGCAGGAGACGGAGGTTGCGTGCGCGTGCTTCGAGCTGGTCCTGGGATAAGGCCATCTAAATCATCTCGGTGCGCCACAGGTCGTGCAGGTGCACCACACCTTCCGCCCGGCCGTCAGCGGCCACGACGATGACGGACGTGATCTTGCGCTCTTCCATGAGGCGGAGGGCCTCCACCGCGAGCACCGTGCGGGGAATGGTGACGGGACGCGGCGTCATGATGTCGTTCGCCGTCTGTGAGAGCAGGGCCGAGCCCTGGGTCAGGTGGCGGCGCAGGTCGCCGTCAGTGACCAGGCCGAGCAGCTGACCGGTGTCGCTCACGACGCACGTCATGCCCAGACGTTTGTTGGTGATTTCGTGAATGACGTCCGGCATCTTTGTCTGTGGGAGTACCGCAGGCAGCGCGTCGCCGGCGTGCATCAACGACTCCACCTTCATCAACTTCTTGCCGAGCCGGCCGCCGGGGTGCAGGCTGGCGAAATCTTCGGCACGGAATCCTTTGCGGCGGGAGAGGGCCAGTGCGAGGGCATCCCCCATGGCCAGTGACGCCGTGGTGCTGGCGGTGGGCGCGAGGTTCAGCGGACACGCTTCTTCGGCAACATGACAACTCAGGGAGACATCCGCCGCCTGCGCCAGTGTGGAGTCGGCATGCCCGGAGATCACGATGAGTCTGGCGCCTATGCGGCGAATCGCCTCCACGAGACGGACCAGTTCTGCGGTCTCGCCGCTGTGCGACAGGGCGAGCACGACGTCTTCCGCGCGCACGGCGCCCAGGTCCCCGTGAATGGCCTCGGCGGGATGCAGGAAGAAGGCGGACGTGCCCGTGCTGGAGAGCGTCGCGGCGATCTTGTGCGAGATGATGCCGGACTTGCCCATGCCGGACACAATGACGCGACCCTGGCAGGTGTGCAGGACGTCCACGGCCCGCACAAACGACTCCGACAGCTGGGGAATGAGGCCGAGAATCGCCTGCGCCTCAGTTTCGAGGACCTGGCGGGCGATGTGCAGGGAATCCTGGGGTTCGGGTGTCATGGGCGGCGTGTGTCGTTACGACCGTACCACGTTGTGGATGGCGATGAGCTGGCGGAGCAGTGGCTCCAGCAAATCGAGCTTCAGGGCGTTCTGGGCGTCGCTCCTGGCTTTCGTGGGGTCTTCGTGGACCTCAAGGAAGATGCCGTCGACGCCGGCCGCGACGCCGGCGCGCGCCATCGGCGCGATGTACTCCGCGAGGCCGGCCGTGACGCCGTCGCCGCCGCCGGGCAACTGGAGGCTGTGGGTGACGTCGTAGATCACGGGTACGCCGAGCTCACGCATCATCGGAAACGCGCGCATATCCACGACAAGATTGTTGTACCCGAACGCAAAGCCCCGTTCGGTCAGACACACCCTGGAATTGCCGGCGCCGGTCACTTTGGCGATGGCGTGCTTCATGTCGCGCGGCGCGAGGAACTGGCCCTTCTTGATGTTGACGACGCGCCCTGTTCTGGCGGCGGCCACGATCAGGTCCGTCTGGCGCGAGAGGAAGGCGGGAATCTGCAGCACGTCCGCCACGTCGGCGGCCGGGGCCGCCTGCGCGGCTTCGTGGATGTCGGTCAGGATGGGAATGCCAAGCGCGGCCTTCACGCCACGCAGGGCCGCGAGTCCCTCCATCAGCCCTGGACCGCGGAAGGACGTGCCCGACGTGCGGTTCGCCTTGTCGAACGACGCCTTGAACACGTAGGGCATGCCCACGCGCGTCGCGATCTCCGCGATGGCACGGCCAAGATCGATGACGTGCGCCGGGCTCTCGATGACACACGGCCCCGCAATCAGGACCAGTTCGCGTCCCCCAAGCACCACGCCATCAGCAATCTGCACTTGTGTCACAACCGTACCCAGCCTCACCCAACCGACATCGGCCGCCTGCAGTTCAGGCGGCCCGACGTACCCATCCGCTCATCGCCTTCGGTCCCCAATAGCCGTGACATTCGATGTGAGCCCCTGCTGCGACACCTTGTGCCGGTGTGCGGCTGCAACAAAGCCCGCGAACAGCGGATGCGGGCGCAGGGGCTTTGACTTGAACTCCGGATGAAACTGTACCGCCACGAACCACGGGTGATTCGGCAACTCGACGATCTCCACGAACTTGCCGTCGAGGGAACGGCCGACGATACGGAGGCCCTTGTCGGTGAGCGCCTTTTCGTAGAGGCAATTGAACTCATACCGATGCCGATGGCGTTCGTGAATGATTTCGTCGCCGTACATCTTGAACGACAGCGAGTCCGGTGCAAGGCGGCAGGCGTAACTGCCAAGCCGCATGGTGCCGCCCATGTCGTCCACGCCCAGGAGATCGCGCAGTTTGTAGATCACCTTGTGCTGCGCGTCTTCCACGACCTCGGTGGAGTCCGCTTCGGTGAGGCCGGCGACGTTCCGGGCAAACTCGACGACCGCCCATTGGAAGCCGTAGCAGATGCCGAAGTAGGGAATCTTCCGGGTGCGGGCATATTCGGCGGCGGCCATCATGCCGCGACTGCCGCGATCGCCAAACCCCGGTGCGACAAGAATGCCGGACGCATCAGCGAGCAGGGCGAGGCCTTCGGGCTGTTCGAGGGCTTCCGCTTCGACGAACTTGAGATTCACCTTGAGCTGGTGGCCGAAGCCGCCGTGGTACAGCGCTTCGTTGATGCTCTTGTACGAATCCTCGTACTCGACGTATTTGCCGATGAAGTGAAGGGTGATCTCGTCCTTCGGCTGCTGGATCCGTTGCACCAGTGCTTCCCACGCCTCCATCTTCGCTTCGGTCGCGGGCAGGTGGAGACGCTCAAGCAGAATCCGGTCCAGTCCCTCGCCGGCCAGACTCAGCGGCACTTCATAAATGCTGGGGACGTCGCGCGCCGTGATCACCGCTTCCTCGTCCACGTCGCAGAAGAGCGCGATTTTGCCCTTCATGTCCGGGTCGAGCGGCCGGTCGGTGCGGCAGAGGAGCACGTCGGGCTGAATGCCGATGGACCGCAGGTCGCGCACCGAGTGTTGGGTGGGTTTGGTCTTCAGTTCGTGTGCCGACGCAATGTAGGGCACAAGCGTCAGGTGGATGAAGAGGGCGTTCTCGCGACCCACATCCTGGCGGAACTGCCGGATGGCCTCAAGGAAGGGGAGACTCTCGATATCGCCCACCGTGCCGCCGATTTCGACCAGCAGCACGTCGACGCCGGACGCGGCGGATCGGATCGCGTCCTTGATCTCGTTCGTGATGTGCGGAATGACCTGCACGGTGCGCCCCAGGTAGTCGCCCCGGCGTTCCTTCTGAATCACCGACGCGTAGATCTTGCCGGTGGTCCAGTTGTTGTTCCGCGTGGCCACCATGTTGGTGAACCGCTCGTAGTGGCCCAGGTCGAGGTCGGTCTCGGCGCCGTCGTCGGTCACGTAGACTTCGCCATGTTGAAACGGGCTCATCGTGCCGGGGTCCACGTTGATGTACGGATCGAACTTCTGCAGGGCGACCGTGTAGCCGTGGCCCTCAAGCAGGCAGCCGATGGACGCGGCGGCGAGCCCCTTGCCGAGGGAGGACACCACGCCGCCGGTCACAAAGATGTATTTCACGGGCCGGTCGGGATTCGACGGGGACATCACTAGATTACGCATGCGGGGTCATTCTCTCTTGAGTCGGGGCCGCCATCAGCGCGCGAACCCGGGCCAGGTCGTCAGGAGTATCAACGGAAGGGGCGGCGGCCGCAACCGCCACGGTGTGCAGGCGGATGCCATGTTCAAGCGCGCGCAACTGTTCAAGGCCTTCGGCCTGTTCCAGGGGCGTCGGCGGCAGCTTCGCCAGCCGCAGGAGCGTCTCGCGCCGGTACACGTACAGACCCAGGTGGCGCCAGGCCACCGGGGCGGGCGGCCCCTGCCGCACGTACGGTACGGCTGATCGGCTGAAATAGAGCGCGTCCCCGGCGAGATTGACGACCACCTTCACCACGTTCGGGTTGTTCGCTTCTTCAGGGGCCAGCGGCGTTCGTAACGTGCCCATGGTGACTGTCGGGTCGGCCAGCAGCGGCGCAATCGCGGCATCGACCGAGGCCGGATCGAGCAGGGGTTCGTCGCCCTGGAGGTTCACGATGAGTTCGGCGTCGAGGCGCGCCGCCACCTCGGCCAGTCGGTCCGTGCCGGACGGGTGATCGGCACGGGTCATCACGGCCGTGCCCCCGAATGCCGCCACGGCTTCGGCAATGCGCTCGTCGTCGGTGGCCACCAGCACCGCATCCACAAGCCGGGCTTCGGATGCGCGGGCATACACATGCTCGATCATCGGCCGACCGGCGATCGAGGCAAGGGGTTTTCCAGGGAGACGAGTGGCGTGATACCTGGCCGGGATGATGGCGACGACCCGGCCGTGCACTCCGAGCCCAGTGGAAGCAACAACTGGCACGGGGAATCTTAGCGCAACCGGTTGGGGCGCGTCGAGCGGTTGCGTTGCCGTTGGTACAGGGCGGTGCTACGATGCCCTAAGATTTTTGCCATGCCCCGCCTGACCTCTGCGTTGCTGCTTGGCGCCGGTGTGCTGGTGACGACCTGGGTGTCGGCTCCGGCGGCCCCGACCGCTCCGCCTGTGCGTGTGTCAGCGGAGGATCTGGCCGAGATCACGGCGATGGCTCCGATCGCCGCCGAAGTCGAGCAGGAAGTGGATCGGCTCCGCGCGCAACTCGCCACCGTTCCGCAGATGCCCTCGCCCACACGGGATCCGTTCAGTTTCGGCGCACCGCGACCATCGCCGCGCCTGCGTGTCGACACCCCCGCAGACGATCGTCCCGTGATCGAGACGACGGTGGATGCCGCACCTGCACTGGTATGGCCGACCTTGACCGCAGTGATGGCGGAGTCCCCGGGCCTGACAGCCGTGGTCGCCTTGGGGGATTCCATCGAATTCCTGAAGTCTGGCGACTCCTACAGGGACTTCAGGGTCGTCAGTGTGTCGGGCGCCTCGATCGAGGTGCACCACGTTCCCACCAACACCACAAAAACACTCACGCTGCGCTAGCGCGGTGCACCCATGCGCCCGTGCGCGCTATAATGAACCGTTTGTCGCGTCCGTGCGGATCGCACCCGTGTGGTGCAATGCGCTGATGCGACAGGAAACACGAGGAGAAACGTCGCATGGCGGCGACTTTTCCACACGGTTTTCAACAGATCCTGTGAAGATCTCGTCACGTTCATGCCGCGCCCGGCAGGGACATGACCTAAATCTTCGGAAAGTGACTTGCTCGAATGGCTCCAGCCGCAATTACCCGAACTGAGACAACGCTCAACGTACCCGATCAGCCGATTATTCCTTTTATTGAAGGAGATGGCACAGGTCCGGACATCTGGCGCGCGAGCGTGCGCGTGTTTGATGCCGCCGTGGCAAAAGCGTACGGCGGAAAAAAGGCGATCGCCTGGAAGGAAGTGCTCGCCGGAGAAAAAGCGTTCACCCACACGGGACAGTGGCTGCCGGAAGAGACGCTTGCGGCGTTTCGTCAGTATCTCGTTGGTATCAAGGGCCCTCTGACGACCCCTGTCGGCGGCGGCATCCGATCGCTCAACGTGGCGCTGCGTCAGGAACTGGACCTGTATGTGTGTCTGCGTCCCGTGCGGTACTTCCGCGGAATGGAGACGCCGGTCAAACGCCCGGATCTTGTGGACATGGTGATCTTCCGCGAGAACACGGAAGACATTTATGCGGGCATCGAATTCCAGGCGGGCACCGAAGATGCGGCGAAGTTCGCGCAGGTCTTCGAAGCCTCGTTCCCGAAACTCTTCAAAAAGGTGCGGTTCCCGGGATCCTCGTCCTTTGGCGTGAAGCCGGTGTCGCGTGAGGGCAGTGAGCGGTTGATTCGGGCGGCGATTCAATACGCGGTCGCCAACGGGCGCAAGAGCGTGACGCTCGTGCACAAGGGCAACATCATGAAGTTCACCGAAGGTGGCTTCCGTGATTGGGGCTACGACCTCGCCAAGCGCGAGTTCGGCGCCGTGGAGCTGGACGGCGGTCCCTGGTGCACCCTCCCCAGCGGCATCGTCATCAAGGACGTCATCGCGGACGCGTTTCTGCAGCAGATCCTGACGCGTCCCGCCGACTACGACGTCATCGCGACGCTGAACCTGAACGGCGATTACATTTCCGATGCCCTCGCGGCGCAGGTTGGCGGCATCGGCATCGCGCCCGGCGGCAACGTCAACTACGTGACAGGTCACGCGGTGTTTGAGGCGACGCACGGCACCGCGCCGAAGTACGCCAATCTCGACAAGGTCAATCCCGGGTCGGTCATTCTGTCCGGCGAGATGATGTTCCGCTACCTCGGCTGGACCGAAGCGGCGGACCTCGTCATCAAGGGCCTGGAACAGGCCATTGACGACAAACAGGTGACATATGACCTCGCGCGCATGATCCCGGGCTCGACCGAGTTGAGCTGTTCGGCGTTCGGCGACGCGGTCATCAAGAGACTGTAAGGCACAACGCAGGGCGGCCCTCCAGGGCTACCGAGACAGGAGAGCACAGATGAATCGCAAGGTAACAGTCGTAGGTGGCGCGGGAAACGTGGGCGCGACGGTGGCGCGGGCCATCGCGGTGAAGGAACTGGCCGATGTTGTGGTCGTGGATATCGCGGCGGAGAAGGCCGCGGGCATTGCGCTTGATATTTACGAAGCGTGCCCGATCGAGGGCTCGGACACGCGCCTGATTGGCACCTCCGACTACGCCGCGACAGCCGACTCCGACGTCGTCGTCATCACGTCCGGCGTGCCGCGCAAGCCGGGCATGAGCCGCGACGACCTGCTGAACGTGAACTACAAGATCATGCAGTCGGTGGTGGAGCAGGTGGTGAAGTACTCGCCCAACACCATTATCGTGCCGGTGGCCAACCCGCTCGACGCGATGTGCCAGGCCGTGTACCGCCTGAGCGGATTCCCGCGTGAGCGCGTGGTCGGCATGGCCGGCGTGCTCGACTCCGCCCGCATGCGCACGTTCATCGCGATGGAACTTGGCGTCTCCGTCGAAAACGTCCACGCGTTTGTGCTCGGCGGCCACGGCGACACCATGGTGCCGCTGCCGCGTTTTTCGACCGTCGCCGGCATCCCGCTGACCGAACTGGTCGCGATGGGCCGCCTGTCGCAGGCCAAGCTCGACGAGATCTGCACGCGCACCGCCAACGGCGGCGCCGAGATCACCAAGCTGGTTGGCACGTCCGCGTGGTACGCGCCCGGCGCGGCGGCCGCCCAGATGGTGGAATGCATCCTCAAGGACAAGAAAGCTATCCACCCGTGCTCGGTGTTCCTCCAGGGTGAATACGGCGTGCACGACCTTTTCGTGGGGGTGCCGGTGAAGCTCGGCAAGGGCGGTGCGGAAGAGATCATCGAAATCCGCCTGACCGACGACGAAAAGGTCGCGTTCGCGAAGTCGGCGGCGGCGGTCAAGGAACTGACAACCGTCATTGGAGTCTAGGACGAAACACTCAAGGTCCTAAGGTCCAGGGTCCAGGGTCCGGGAATCAGGCGCGGCCTCCGGGGGGAACCCCGGAGGCCGTTCTGTTTTTCGGGTCTTCAATCGGCGCGGTAGCGGACCCGCGGACCGAGGACCCATCCGGACCCGAACCTTGGACCCTGGACCCTGGACCACTAGACTGTTCGGCGTGCCGTCGCGATTCACCGTGGTGATTGTCTTGTTGGCGTCCTCCGCCGCGTGCGGAGGCGGCAGTGACGTGCCAGGTCGTGTCACGTTCAACGAACATGTGGCGCCGATTCTGTACGAAAACTGTGCGTCGTGCCATCGGCCTGGCGAGGTGGCACCGTTTTCGTTGCTGTCGTACGAGGATGCGAAGGCGCACGCGGCCGAGATCGGGCGCGAGACACTCGCGCGGCAGATGCCGCCGTGGTTGCCGGAACCGGGCGAGTTTCCGCTCGCCGGCGTCCGGCGTCTGAGTGATGCACAGATCGAGACCATCCAGCGCTGGGTGAAGCAGGGGATGGCTGAGGGGGACTCTGGCGCCCGGCCGACGCCTCAGTCATTCCCTGGCGGCTGGCAACTCGGCACGCCGGATCTGGTCGCGACGACTGCGACGCCCTATGTGCTGGAGCCACAGGCCAACGACGTGTATCGCAATCTGGTGTTGCGCACGACGGTGCCGGCGGCGCGGTTCATTCGCGCGATGGAGTTCAGGACCAACGGCGCGCCGATTCACCATGCCGTGATTCGGGTGGACCCGACATCGGCATCGCGACGTCGCGATGGGCAGGACGGGCAGGGGGGATTCGAGGGCATGTCGTGGAACCTCGTCGATCCGGACGGCCAGTTTCTCGGATGGGCGCCTGGGCGAGGGGTGATTGAATCACCAGCCGGCATGGCGTGGCGCCTCGATCCCGGCACGGACCTCGTGGTCGAGGTGCACGTCATCCCGGGGAGCGCGACGGTTTCGATCGCCCCCACGGTGGGCCTGCATTTTTCAGAGACGGCGCCGACGCGCACACCCGTGACCGTCAAGATGGGATCAAAACTCATCGACATTCCGGCGGGGAAGTCTGACTACCTGGTCACCGACAGCTGGGAAGTCCCGTTCGACCTCACACTCATGAGCGTGTATCCACATGCGCACTTCCTCGGCAAGGACATGCAGGTGAGCGCGACGTTCCCCGATGGTTCCGTCAAGACCCTGCTCCGTATTCCCCGGTGGGACTTCCACTGGCAGCAGGACTATCGTTTTGTCACGCCCCTCGCGCTCCCGCGCGGTACGCGACTGACCATGCGGTACACGTTCGACAACTCGGCGGCGAATCCGTCGAATCCGAATCGTCCACCTGCGCGTGTGCAGGCCGGGCCCAGGTCCATCGACGAGATGGCCGAGCTGGGCCTGCAGTTCCTGACCGCGTCTCCCGCCGACAGCGCGACCCTGCTGCAGCTGTTTGTGGAGCGCGAGTATCGCGCGAACATCGCGATGGCTGAATATCGCGTGCAGACTGATCCGGAAAACGCCGAGAACCGTGCGTTTCTCGGAGGAAGCCTCGTGCAGGCGGAGCGCTTTGGCGAGGCGATTCCTCATCTGGAAGCGGCCGTGCGGCTTGGCGATGCGACGGCGTCGACCCAGGGCGATCTCGGCGCTGCGCTGATGGCGCTCGGGCGCGCGGATGCCGCGCTCGGGCACTTCCGGCGTGCGGCGGCTTTGGCACCAACCGATGAAGTGATGCAGTTCAACCTCGGCACCACCCTTGGCGCGTTGGCACGCACGGCTGAGGCGGAGGCCGCGTTCCGCCGGGCCTTGTCCCTCAACCCGGACTACGTGGATGCGCACGTCAACCTCGGCGTGTCGCTGCTCGGGCGGCGTCGTGTGGACGAGGCGCTCACACACTTCGCGCGCGCCGCTGATCTGCGTCCGGACTCCGCCCGCATGCAGAGCAACCTCGGCGGGGCGCTGATGGCCGCCGGCCGGCCGCGTGAGGCTCTCGCGGCGGTCCGTCGTGCACTCGCCCTGGAGCCCGCCCACGCGCCGGCGCTCGACAATCTTCGGCGGCTGGAGGCGATGGGAATCCGGTAACAGAAGGGCGAACATCGGGCGGCGTCGATGTAAACTCCGCGTAACGCGCCAGGTACACCCACATGTCAATAGTCCTCGCAGTCATCGGTGGTCTGGGCATCTTCATGCTCGGCATGAAGTACATGTCCGAAGGCATGCAGGCGGTCGCCGGGAACTCCCTGCGCCGCATGATCAGCCTGGTCACCGACAACCGGTAGACCGCCACCGCCTCCGGCACGGCCGTCACGCTGCTGGTCCAGTCCTCCTCCATCACCACCGTCATCGTCGTCGGTCTGGTCAACGCCGGGATGATGCAGTTGCATCAGGCCATCGGCGTCATCATCGGCGCCAATATCGGCACGACCATCACGGGGTGGATTCTGGTGCTGAAGATCGGGAAATACGGCCTCCCGATGCTCGGTGCCGGGGCGCTGGTGTATTTGTTCGCCCGTCAGGATCGTCCCAGGTTCATCGCGATGGCGATCATGGGGCTGGGCATGGTGTTCTTCGGGCTCGAGACCATGAAGGACGGTTTCGCGCCGATGAAGGACATGCCGCTCTTCATGGACGCGTTCGCGTGGTTTGAGGCCGACAGCTATGTCGGCGTCATGAAATGTGTCGTGGTGGGGTGTCTGTTGACGCTGATTGTGCAGAGCAGCAGCGCCACCTTGGGGATCACGATCGGCCTGGCGGTCACGGGGGTGATCCCGTTCACCACCGCGGCGGCGCTGGTGCTGGGCGAAAACATCGGCACGACGATCACCGTGATCATTGCCCAGGTGGGCGCGACCACGAACGCGAAGCGTGCGGCATGGGCGCACGTGCTGTTCAACGTCATTGGTGTGTTCTGGATCACGCTGATCTTCCAGTGGTACATCCGCCTCGTGGCGCAGGTTGTGGAGCGCGGTTATGGCGCGGACCCGATGGTACTGACCTTTGCCTCGGCGCCGGACCCGGAGTACTTCGCCGTGGTGGTGACATCGGCCATTGCCCTCACGCACACCGGGTTCAATGTCCTGAACACGATTCTCTTCTTGCCCTTCTTCGGGCCGTTCACGAAGTTGTTGTTGCGCCTCGTGCCGGATCCGCGCGTCAAGGAAGTAGGGCGCCTGAAACACATCGATCCGCGCACGGTGTCGGCTCCGGTGCTGGGGATCGAGCAGAGCCGCGGAGAAGTCGTCCAGATGGGGGAGAGTGTCGTCGCCATGAACGATGGCGTGCGTCAGCTCGGCTTTCACGGACCCGTGGATGAGCGGCTGATTCAACAGACCTTCCACCGCGAGGAAGTGCTCGACAACTCCCATCGTGAGATCGTGAAGTTCCTCACCGACCTGCTCGACGCGACCGTGCCGCATGCGATTGCCGCGGAGGGACGCCGTCAGTTGCGCATGTCGCACGAGTGTGAATCCGCCAGTGACCGGCTGGCCAGCGTCCTGAAGGCATTCCTGCGGCTGCGCGAGGAACGGCTCGAACTGCCGGCGGATCTCAAGAGCGGACTCCTGGACCTGCACGACACCGTTGCCGCGCTCTTCAAGAAGGTTATTGAGGCCTACGGCGAACGCGGCGTCGTGGAGGACGCCGAGGCGCAGAGTGAAAACGCGCTGATTCTGAGCAAGGTCAAGACGCTGCGCGACCGCCACCTGCGGCTCATGACCGATCAGCCCGTGCACCCCGGCCTCAGTCTGCTCTTCAACGGGATCCTGACCGACTACAGCCGCATCCGTGCGCACGCGATGAATCTGCACGAAGCGACGATCGAAGTCTCCGAGCCATCGTAGACTGTCGCCGATGACTCATCGGGTCTTCCACGTCACGTTGCTTGGGGTCTTTGTCCTCTCCGGCTTTTCCGCGCTGCTCTACCAGATGTCCTGGCAGCGCGCGTTGATGACCATCTACGGCAGTCATATGGAATCGGTGGCCATGGTGTCGTCGGCGTTTCTGACGGGGCTCGGCCTGGGCAGTCTGCTCGGGGGGCATCTCTCGAGCCGGCCGGGATTTCCGCTCGTGCTCGGGTTTGCGATTGCCGAACTCGGGGTCGCGGTCTACGGCGTCTCGTCCCTGTACCTGTTCGACATCGTTGGCGCCGCCACTGCTGTGGGCAGCGCCAACTGGCTCATCGGCCTGATGTCGTTCACGCTCATTTTTGTCCCGACGATGCTGATGGGGGCGACCTTGCCGCTGCTTGTGGAGTTCTTCGTACGCGAAACGGGGCGCGTGGGGGCGTCGGTCAGTCTGTTGTATGGCGTCAACACGATCGGCGGCGCGATCGGCGCGGCGGTCGCGGTGATGGTGGTGCTCGGGACGTTCGGCTTGCAGGGCAGCGTGGTGGTGGCGGCGAGTCTGAATCTCGCCGTCGTGGTGCTGATCAGCGTGACCTCGCGGCGTGTGCGGGCGGGCGCGACCGCGTGACGGCGCTGAGCTTTCGTACGGCGCTGGTGTGGTCCGCCGCCTCAGGGGCGCTGGCGCTGACCTGGGAACTCTGCTGGAGCCGCCTGATGAACTACGCCGCTGCCGGGCAGGCGGAATCCTTCGGGCTTCTGCTGGGGTTTTACCTGCTGGGACTTGCGCTCGGGTCGTGGGGCAGCACGCAGTGGTTCGGGGGGCTGGCTGCGACTGACGCCCTCGCCCAGGTCGCGCGGCTGGTCGTGGCGGGAAATGTCATCGCGTTTCTCACCGCGCCGATGGCAGCCTGGATGTACACGGTGATCCCCGCCAGCGTCTTTCTGGTGCGCTTCGTCACGATGGTGCCGGTCGCCGGCAGTGGTGTGTTGTTCGGCGTGGTCTTTCCGCTGCTCTGCCACTGGGCGGTGGCGTCCGGTCGATTCAGTGGGCGTGATGTGTCCTATCTCTACGTGGCGAACATCATCGGGGCGGGGGCCGGCAGCCTGCTGACCGGGTTCGTGTTGTTCGACCATTTCGGCCTCGTGTCGCTGACGGTCGTGGTGCTTGTGGCGGGACACCTGTGGGCCGAGTGGCTGGCGGGCGGACGATTGACGACCGTGTGGCGCGTGGTGCCGCTGGCGGCGGCACTCGCGACACCGCTGCTCACCGCCGACCTGTATGCGCGTCTGTTCTACAAACGGTCGTGGACGCCGGAGCGCTCCTTTTCGCAGGTGCTGGAGAGCCGGCACGGCGTGCTCACCGTAACGCCCGACGCGATGCTGATCGGCAACGGCGTGTACGACAGCATCATCCACAATGGTCTCAACCCCACGACGGAGCACGTGCGCCCGTACTGGCTGGGTGCTGTGCATGCGGCGCCCAGGGACGTCCTGGTCATCGGCCTGGCATCCGGCACCTGGACCCATGTGATGGCGAACCATCCGACCGTCCAGACGATGACGGCCGTCGAGATCAGCGCGGGGTATCTGGACCTGGTGGCATCACGGCCCGAGGTGTCGTCGCTGCTGCGTGATCCACGCGTGACGCTGGAGGTCGATGACGGCCGCCGATGGCTCAGGAATCACCCGGAGCGCCGGTTCGACGTGATCATGTGGAACACCTACCACTGGCGCGAGATGTCCACCGGGATTCTCTCCATCGAGTTCCTGGATCTGGTGAAGTCGAGGCTCAAGCCCGGGGGCATTGCGATGTGGAACACCACCGGTTCAGGGCGCGTGGTGGCAACAGGTCTGCGCGCGTTTCCTCGCATGGTGAAGTTCGGGGGATTCGTGATTGGCAGCATGGCGCCGATCGACCTGGACTGGGATCGGTGGGCCAGCGTGCTCGCCGGCTATCGCATCGACGGCCGTCCGGCGTTCGATCAATCCACACCTGAGGGGGTGGCTGCACTGCGGGACGCGCTGGCGTTGCGTGATCGTCAGGGGACCGGGTTTGGATCCTACTACTGGCTCGATCACGCGCAGTTGACGGCGACCCATGCCCATGAGGCCATCATCACCGATGACAACCTCGGGCGTGAATACCGGCGCTGGCAGGATCGGTTCCGGCGCTAATCCCCGTCAGCGCCCGGCCATCTGCCACTCGCGGATGGCGTCGATCGGCCAGGCGAGCATGATGATGTTCAGGGTCAGGTTGTCGCGGATCAGCAGCAGCATCACCAGTTCCGCCACCACCACCGCCGCGAGGCTTGCAAGCACCCGCAGCCGCCAGGCCATCAGGAATCCCAGACCGGCCATGACGATGTCGCTGACGGAGTTGAGAATACTGTCGCCGACGTACCCTTGCGCGATGGTCACGGCGCGGTAGCGGTCGATGATCATCGGGGAGTTCTCAAGCACTTCCCAGACCGCTTCAAGGGCGACGGCCAGCACAAGACGCGTGGCGACCGGCTGCCGGGGCGCGACCAGCACCAACAGGGCGTAAAACAGGAATCCGTGCACGATGTGCGAGACCGTGTACGGATCGAGCACACGTTGTGACTGGTGGGCGCTCCAGATGTCGGGTTCCGCCCACGCGAACGTGCCGTCCGGCGCGAGCGGGACGCGCCCCATCCACCATTCGACGGCAATGGTGACGAGCACAATCGCGAGCATTGCCAGGCCGTGGCGGCGGGTCAGTGTCATAGAGTCCTGGCGCGCTAAAGTTCAGCGCGCCCTACGTGTTCGCCGTACGTAGGGCCCGCTGAACTGCAGCGGGCCTTGCCGGCGC
>Ga0222713_10000682_pt1 | contig 38246 bp, 27 predicted proteins | sample C33_649DmetaG_FD_165061 | JGI IMG/M metagenome (GOLD analysis project Ga0222713, IMG submission 165061) | Estuarine water microbial communities from San Francisco Bay, California, United States - C33_649D | ecosystem: Environmental > Aquatic > Marine > Unclassified | place: USA: California... | reverse complement strand
AAAGTAATCTTGGTTTTCTACAGTTTTAGAATTTGAAATTGTTTTTTCCAAATACTTAATTCTTCTACGAATTGCAGGTACCTCTAACAAATTTTCAAATTCACTATTTAATCCAAGTAGTTGAATCAAGTGTGAGTACGCATCTGCGTGTCTTACTTCTGACTCTGCAAATGTTGCCCCAACATTTCCAATCTCAGGTTTTGGTAGTCTTTTGTAGATGTCACCCCAAAATGTTTTAACCGCAATTTCTATTTGTGAAATCGCCAACATAGCTCTTTGTACTGCAGTTTGTTCTTTTTCAGACAAGTGTACTTTAAAGTCCTGTATATCAGAAGTAAAATTAAATTCTGTATGAACCCAATATGAATGTCTAATTGCATCAACATACTCAACCAACTCAGGGTATTCGTATGGTTTTAAATTAGTTCTCTTACTAAAGATATTTGGTTGGTGTTTTGAACGATAAATGATATATTCTTTAGCAACATAATTTAAACCATTATCCATTAATTTATTTTCCACCATATCATGGATTTCATCCACGTGTGGAACTCTTTCTTTATCCCCTTTAAAGATACTTTTTGTCGTTAATCTTGCAATTTTATCAGCCATCTCTTCATCAACTTTACCGACTGATGCCATTGCCTTAATTACCGCATTTTTTATCTTATCAGATTCAAATAAGACTGTTTCACCGCTTCGTTTTACAACGTATCGGTTGTCTTTTAGTGCCATACTAAAAATGTAATTATCCATAGTTTTAATTTTAATTTGTTGTGTTTTGTCTTTGTTGTCTTCTATTCAACAACTCGTTAATTCTTGTTCTGTTTCTTTCTTCCTTTTGTTCCTCAAGACCCAACATGGTAACACTCTGTTCTGTGTCAATTACTAAGAACTCGTTATCAAATTTACAGTTCTCAAATACAACTCCATCTTTACCAAGACGTGATTTTGTAATTGCTATTGTTGCCAAGTTCATCTCCTTTTGTTGAAGCGTTTTTGCTACCGTGATAATTACGTGTCCAACTTGAGCTTTCTTAATTGAACCACCCATTTGGTCTGTTGTTACCACCTCGGAAGAAATTGATGAACGGTTACCTTGGGTTGCAGTCCATCCAACAATTTGTAGTTCGTGACAAAGAGCTTCAAATGCTCTCATTACTGAACCCTCACTTTTCCATTCATCTTCCAACTTTCTGTCAGGTACAATACAATCGATGTAATCAATTATAATCATATCAATCTTATTACCTTCAGCCATCATTTTTCTGACTTGATTTTTTATTTGATTCATAGTCATTGTATCTGATGGCATCTTCTTCAAAGTTAACGTATTTTTAGTATTTAACTTAATTTCTTTAACTTTTTCTATTACAACTTCTCTATGATTTGATAAATCGTCAGGTGCAATACCTGTCCACATAGTGAAGTGTTTACGTTGGATAATTTTAGGATTGTCCTCAAAAAATATTTGAAGAACGTTATAACCTAAATTGAATGCGTTATTTGCAATTTTTGATAAAATTGTTGTTTTACCAACACCAGTTGGTGCCAATATTACTCCGATTTCACCTTTTGCCAAACCACCTTTTAACAAGTTGTCAATACCTTGGATACCCATTGGGATTGGGTGTCTGTAATCATCATCTAAGACTTCGTCAAGGTTTGAGAATACATCTGATGTACCCGTTTCAACTTCACCAACTTGTAACGCCTCACGGACCATTTGTTCTAAGTGGTCATAACTTTCAAAATCACCCTTGTCAATGATTTTTTGAGCTTTAGACATAACCTTTTGAAGTTCTTGTTGTTTACAGAACTTCAAAGATTTTTCTTGTACAAAGTCAGAACCTTCAATAGGACATTCTTTAACTTGTTCTAACATATCCATCACCATTTTTTGAGCCATTGGTGATGTAATCTCAGATTTAGTCAACTGGTCCAAAGTATTAAACGTTGGAGCATGTTCGTATTTTATATAATACTCCTTTATCATTTGCATGATAAGTTTAAAGTATTGATTATCAAAATACTTAGGGTCTAAAACATCAACGATAGAAGTGGCAAAATCCTTATTTAGTATAATATTGTTTAATAATTGTATTTGAAATGTGTTTCCTAAATAACCAAAATTCTTATCGTTTGACATAACTTTTAATAACGTTTAATTCCCTCTCGGATTTATAAATACTCTTAAGCAAGCTGATAATTCATGTATTTGAAACATAAATTTTCAGTTGAAAAAATGTCAGTCAGGCCCCTTAGTATAGTTTTTAACTCTGGGCGTATGTCTACAGTATATCTGACCTTTGGTGGGTATAATTTAGCATCTACAATTCTATGACAAATTGTCTCGTCTCCGATTTTGATGTACAAGTTAAAATACTCTGCACCTTCTGTGTTTGATGTTTCTAAAATTTCTGGGTCAGTCATAATTTGGTCTTGATTATCAACCATGTAAATCAATGATTTGATTTTTAAATTGTTTTCAACAAGTTCCGCAACTTCTTTTAGAGCGTAACTCACATCCAAACTTCTACGTGATTTGGGGTTATACCCTTTAACATTGTAGAATCGTTGTACGATGATGTTATCGTTCAAAGTCATTATGAACTCCATCTTTGTAGTGTCTTGCATTTGTTCTTTCATAATTTTAATTTTTAATATTGTATCGTTTTTTTTCTTTTCTTGATAATTTCATAAATGGTTGTAAAAATTCGACCCATTGGTCATCAACTTTGGGTAGGTATTTAAAGATTCCATCATCATTCATTAGTCTCATAAGATTTTTGTAACCTCGACCATCGGGGTCCAATTCTTCCTCATAATAAGCTTTAACTTCTTCTTTACCCTCGTTTGATATCAATGGGTCGGACAAATCAACAAGTCGTTTGTTGATTTCAAAAAATTCTTGACCGAGTGAACCTCGTTTTGTTTTTCCTTCAAGTATGTTGGATATCGATTTTTGTTTCTTTTCATCTTCAGTCAAATTATTGATTGTTGTTAAAATATCAGAAACAGAAACCGTTTTTTCAAGTATCTCTGGTAAAATTTTACTAATAGTTTTTTCACCTAATAACAAAATACCATCAATGTTATCAGATTTATCACCAGTCAAAATTTTGTAAGTAACCACATTTTGGTGTGGAATCCAAAGATTACCAATATTAATTCTTTCACCATACTTGTGATATTCTTTTTTAATTGGTGAATATATTTCAACCTGTTCAGAAATGAGCTGTGTCAAATCTTTATCGGATGAAAAAATAGTCTTCGTTTCATCATGTGATATTTGACAATAGTAGGCAATCAAATCATCACTTTCAGATTTGTCTATACAGATTTGACGTATAAACATATCCTCCAAATATTGACGTATACGGGACTTTTGCCAATCATATGATTGACGCTTCAACTCATTGGTTTCAGACCGTCTGTTCTCTTTATATTGGGGTAGAAGAAGTCGTCTTTGGGTGGAGTTATTCTCCCCATCCCAAAAGACGATAACTTTATCATAATTGTGCTCTTTTAAGAACTTTCTCAAAGTGTTAACAAAGTGAAATATTCCACCAATATGATTTCCATTGTGGTAATATTCCTTTACCCCATGAAAACCTATTTTGAAAAGATTATCTCCGTCAACTAAAAGTGTCTTGGTCACAATTAAATTTTTATGTTATTCAACAACTTCTTTGTCCTCCGTGAGTGTAAACTCACCATCCGTTCCGATAATTTGTTTCCAATAATCAGAATGTTCTTTTTTGTAAGCCTCAATAGAAGCTTTTTCCTCAGACGCTTCTTTACCCGCCAAGAATCCGTGTGGTGTTACGATGATTTTACCATCTTCATAACCTAAACCATTGATGTGGTTTTTCATAACAGATACCTTAGTACGAGTTGCAAACTTAACAGTTCTTTTGTCTTTGGTTGCGGTAATCTTTGTAGTACCCGCACCTTTTTGGTTACCGAACAAGAAAACCAAAGATGAGTTTAACCAAATGGCCTCACCACCCTTTGCTTTAATTTTTGGTTGACCAAATGGATTGTCAGGAAGTTCAACCCATGGTTGGTTAACGATTACCAATGTGTTTTCGTATTTTGAATCAGATTTACGTGAACCTGAAATACGTTGGTTGATACCCATACCAATTTTATCTGCCAATACAGACGCATTGTGTTGTTTACCACCCTTACCTTCGTAAGTCATTTTACAAGGTACAGAACCAACTGAATCCCACAAAAACAACAAACTGTAATCTAACTCACCTTTTTCTTGTGCATCTAACAAACCATTGATGTAGTCAGTAATTTGTTCGATGTAGTCAAAGTCATTGTTGAAGATGTAGAATCCATCCCAATCGATTTCTCCTGTTTCCTCGTCAACAACTTCTTCACATTCAAACCCCATCAACTTGGCATGTTCAAAACTCCACTTTTGTTCTGTAATAATAAACACAGGAAGGATTTCCTTCTTTTGTGCATCTACGGCAGTCTTTACAAGAGCGGTTGTTTTACCGGTATCAGAGTGACCCAAGAACATATTGATGTGACCAATTGCAGGACCTGGTAGTCCGACAGCATCCAAGAAGTCAGAACCCAAGTCAAAAAATCTTTGTGGTTTGTATTTCGCAGATGTCGAGAACTGTTTCTTGATATCTTTAAAATCTTTCTTCTTAATTGCCATAATTGTACTTGTAAAATTCTTTAATATTTTCTAGTTTATCATTAGCGGTTGCCAATTTTTCTACGTACTTATCCATCTCTTCTAAGTGTTGTGGATGTTCACCAATACCCACAGGATTTTCCATATACACCATCAAGGTGGCTTCAGCTTCAGCAATCTCACTCTCGTATTTCTTAACAAGAGCATCGTACATCAATTTCCTAATTTTCATTGTCTATTCGTATTAATTTTTTTGATAAAAGAAAGAGCATGGACATAATGTCTACGCAAATGTCCATGCTCAATCATATTAGAATGGTAGCTCCTCGTCTGGTTCTGATTCCGATTGAGGGTCATAAGTTGCGCTAGAAGTTGTACTTCCACCACCAATACTCATGTCTTCTACTGAATCACCGTAAACATACTTTTTCAAATCTGAATCCCAACGTGGAACTTCACCACGTGCTACAGCCTCCAAGTACTCAACAGCCTTCTTAGAGTAAACATCACTCCAAGTCATTTCATCTTCAACCCACTCTTTCTTAATAGCTTCATCAGTGTGAAGAGGTGTTGGGTCGTCATGCATGATTGTTTGTACTACCGTGTATTCCTTACCTGCAGGAGTCTTAGACTTAACCATCTCAATGATAAGGTCACGTCCATTGTCCGCATTTGTGATATCACCTTTTTGTTTCCAAATTGGAATAATCTTATCCAAGATACCTTCTTGTTTGTAGTTGTCCTTGAATCTCCAAAACTTAACACCATCTTCTTCAGCGTCACGGTCAACAACTTTTACGATGTAGAATTTACGTGAACGGTATTGTTGTGCTAATTTCTTGTCTGATTCTTTACCTGTAGCAATCAACTCTTCGTAAACTTCAGTCAACGGAGAACGCTCGCCATCATTTTTTCCTGGGTCGTAAAGTTTTACCCATTTACCATCCACTTGAATTTCATGGTACCACACTTCTTTGAAGGGGGATGAACCATCTGAAGTTGGAAGGATACGTACACGCTTTTGACCTGTACGTGAGTTTTTGTCTAATAGAGTTGTGAAGTACTTCTTCATTCTCTCATCTTGTGACATTTGGTTGCCCGTTCCTTGAGAACGTGCGGTGTTTTTCTCATACTGAGAAAGAACTGCATCTAAAGTTGTGTTTGACATAATTTTTGTTTTTTTTTAAAGTTAAAAGTTCTCTTATTACTCATCTATAAGTATAGTAGAACAATCGGTTAAGTCAAACCCCCAAAACAAAAAAGGACACCTTTCGATGTCCTTTTTTCATTAGAGAAAATATTTTATCAAGAGTAGTAATTTTTAGGATATTGGTCCGTAAATTTGTTAAATGTCTTTTTGATTTCATTAGGTGAAAAATTTTCAACCTCATCATCAGTTAATACATATTCATTTTTACCTGACTTCTCCATGTCCTCTTTTTTGTCTTCAAAAAAGTCTGTAAGTTTTTGGTTGAATGGGTATGAGTCCAAACTTCTCAAGTGTAATTTTTCTTCAGGAGTTTTTTCACGATACTTTTCAATCTTAGATTCCAATGAATTAATTTTTTCAAAGATTGAATCCATAGCTTCTAACTTACTTGTCAAGTCTTCAAGTTTTTCAAACATTGTCGACATGTACTCATCTTGTTTTGTTTGTATGTCTTTTTGTGCCGATACTAAATCAGTGATGTCTAATTCTTCAGTTGAGGAATCTTCGGGTTTATCTTCCATTGATTTTCCCTCATCATCTAACTTTTCAACATCAGGGTCAGTTGCAGTATCAATTGGTTCCGCAATTTCTTCAGCCCCTGTTGGTGGTGGTGTATCCGTTGTTGGCGGTGTTACGGCACTATCCGTTTCAGCACCAGTAAAATCTGCTAACGGGTCTGTGGCCTCTTGTTCAATGATATATCTATTAATTTTATTATATCTTTGAACTTCTTCGATTATTTTTTTCTCTAATGACATTTTGATTTTTGTTTAACCGTTCAATAAAGTCTTGACACCATGTGATGTTTCAACTTTAAGTGTTCTATTTATTTTCATTGAATTGTCTACTCTTTCAATAAGACCGTCTTTCATTCTTACTGTGTAGCAATCACCAGTATCTAAGTCACAAACTTCCTTGTAACCGTTACCTGTTTCTCTTTCTGTTAGTCTTGTGTCTTTAGAAAGATAATTATCTAATAAATTTTTAATATCCATAGCAAATGGTTTTATCATATAAATATATCAATATTTACTAATTTTTTAATTTAGACCTAAAGCTTTAGCCCTTTTTATTGCAGTTTCAAATATACCCACCGTCACTGTCCACGGCAACCCATCAGAAATTCTTTTATTTATTTGTTCGGTAATTCTTTGTTCTGCAGATAACGGACCATCTCCTGGTCTTCTTAAACCAACACCTAAATTCCACCAACCTAACCAAATCCTTGCAGCAGCCTCACCTTCACTTCCATATCTAACTTTATAGATATTAAATTTATTATTAAATGCTGGTGTATTAAATCTAGCTAATACAAAGTTTATTGCATTCTCATAAGAGTTGAATATAGCCAATGGTCTATACGGTCTTCCCTTATCGTTGACTTTTACACATTCTTGTCCTATTACATATTCCATCATATTTGATGACCATCTTCCATCTGTATGAATACCATATATGTCATAACCCACACAACCAAATTGATTTTGGTTTCGGTTTTGTTCTTGAGTTGCCATTGCGAATACAAGTTTTTTGATATTCAACGGAACGTCTGTTCTAGTGTTCAAGTAGGTTACGACATCTTGTTTTCCTATAATTGTGTAATTTGCATCAACAAACGGAAGTGATGGGTACGCCGTTTTACAACTACCTGGAACTGTCTTGATAGGTGTCTTACTAACATTACCATTAGTTTTTCCACTTACGGAAATAACACTTGTAGTTGGTGTTTCGGCAGTAACCGATACCGGTATAACTTCTTTTTTCTTTTGGTATCTCCTTAATAGGTCTATATTTACCCCCATCGTTAACTTGCTAAAGTTAGGGAACGAATACTTAGAAATTCTGACACCTGAGAATGATGTTGTAAAATCTTGTGGAGATATGTTGTGTGATACATTTGTAATCCAATAAGCTCCAGTAAACATCGGAACATATCTCAAATTGAAATACATTGTAGGTTGTACCATAGCATTACCCATAGACTCAACCTTACATGTATAACTTCTACTTTTGTATAAATTATATAAAGATGTACTCTGTTGAACCGCTTTCTGACCTTTTGTTTGGTTTGCAATATCAACAAGTACGGTGAACGCTTCAGATGTGTTTTTATATTGAGACTGATTCAAATCGATTGACCTGAATATGTTCTGATTTCTAATACCAAAATCAACATTAAAGGCAACTACCTTGTTAGAACTACCATAATCTTCCTTGTTAGGATTAGATTCCCTCAAAGGATTGTCTGCACATCTACCAATATCAAAACTATCGGAATTGAATCTGTAGTCTATATTATTTTTTTGTTGAGTGTGTTCTGACAACTTATCAGTGTAGATACAAACAAATTTTGGTTTTGATTGTTGATAGTCTACCTCCATGAATGTTCCAAAAGCACTATTAGGAACATCAATATTAATCGGTGTTCCACCTTTACCAGTTTCTTGTACCCCATAAAAGTTTACATAAGACGGTAACGCCATAAACAATAAATTGTTTTTACTTAACAATTCACTAATCAAACTATAAACAGACAGTTTATCGTTAGTGGCGGTTAAATAACCAGTAAGTGTTGTTACATCAACAATTAATTTGTTTCCGATGTCTCTGTTGGCTCTATCCAAGAATATAAAATCTTCAAACAATGTTCTGTTTTTGAAGTCACCACCAGCAACCCACTTATCATTCATTGATTTGAATGTCTCCCATATTTCTACTTTCGCTACTTCACCATCTAACGCACTTACTCTTTGATTTTTTAATTCAGTTATGTTTGGTAGATTTTGATTCAAGTATCTGAAGATGTGGTTTAGAACATTTGATTGATACTTGTTTAAGTCTGATAAGTAACTGTTGAAACTTGTAAGGAAACTTGCAGAACCGTAAGTAGGTCCGTTTTCAACTTTTTGAGTTGCATACATTTTGATAATCGGAGCCAACTGTATTATGTTATCCGAAGTAAACGCAATGTTGAAGTCGATGAAGAAGTCAGTTATGTATGAACCACTATCTTTATACGCCAGTTCATTTAATCTATATTGACCAACGTTCAAATATAATTGTTCCCAAGCATCTGCGTTTTGTGATATAGACTGACTCAAAGTTATACCACCACTTGATGAAGGTAATGAATTAGGTACATACGGACCGAAGTTAATTGGGTCTAACGGTTTTACTGTTGCGTTTGTTGAGAATGAGTTCCAAACCCTTCTATTGAAATTACCAGGGTTTCCTCTTTTAAAAATTACTTGGTATGATAAGAAATCATCAATACCAAAAGCGAATGTTGCTAACTGTTTATCTGCAATTAGTGGACCATCCTTGTCTTCATTACCGGTAAGTGGAACATCTGTAATTGTGAATAGACTACTCAATACTTGCACTAAATTTCTATTCTCCCACGCACTTAATGTGTTTGGTGTGAAGTAATCTAATCCCAACTGTTCTCCTGCAAGTGCGGCTATACTATCTGAAGGTTTCTGTACAAACTTCAAGAATTCTTGTTCAAATTCATCCAAAATTTGTTTTGGTAAAACACCAAATATTTCTTCAATATTTGAGTATTGTCCTTGGTATGTAATATCGAAAGGATTTTGGAATTCTTTTGCCGGGTCAACAATTTTCAAATATTCGTTATAACTTGGTTTCTTTGTCAGTCCATGGTCAAAAAATCCAAAGTTTGATGAATTCCAAAGTGTTCTAACTGAACCATCATAAAGTGTTGGGTCAGTTTCGATTTCAACAGATGTTTTATTGAAATTAGTTAATAATGGATTTTGATTTTCAAATTTATACTGATTGAATTTCAAAGCACCTGTCGACGGTACAACAATTATTCTAGTACTTAAATCAGAAGTATATAGATTTGTTGTTGTAATATATGAATACCAGTTCTTGATTGATACCGTATTCAATGGGTCATTATTTAATGAACCAAGACCTAAGTAAACTGAAGACTGATTTGTCTTACCAATTCTCAATCCGTTGTCATATGCCGCAGACCAATCAGTTGATGTGTATCCAGTAATGATGTCCTCATCTTGGAACATATAATAAAGTGAGTTTATCACCTTTGGGTACATACCAATGTTAATACCCAAACTACCTGTGTTAGTATAGTTAAGTGAGTAAGTGTATGCTGAACCCTGATAATCTACAATATCATAAGTTGTTGTTGATGCTGAAGTAGTTGGGTCGTACGCAACATCGTAATCAAAACTTGTCCAAACACTATCCAAAATATCAGTACCTGTTTCAATATATGTTTTGTATCTATGCCAAATAGAACCATATTTTAAAATAAATGCGTATGGTAACTTATGAAGAGCTGAAACTTTATTGAATATACTTGAAAGATAGTTGTTTTGTTTTTCAGCAATAATTGTATTTGTTATTTCTGCAGATAATGTTTTCTCTCTAAATGTTGATATAGGTAAAGAATTAAGGAATAAGTAACCTAAGTTTTTATATGGATATTGATTACCCGATTTTACATTATCAACACCTTCCATAATTGCGTTTACAAAATACGGAGTGTTAAGTAGAGATGTTGTCTGATATCTTGAGACACTACCTGAGTAATCACTACCATAGTCTATATTTGACTCAGTTATCAACAATGTATTATTGTTTGTGAATTTTTCTAAGTAGTAACCCGATAATTCTAAGTTTGTTTGAATTGAAGGTTGTACACCACCACCCTGAATGTTTTGATTTAAAGATGTATTTTTCCAAGTCAAACTTGTCAAAGGAACATCATTAATAGGACTAATATATTGTCTTGGATTAAATGATGTGATTGTCTTTTTTGTATCTAACCAATATAAAGATTTAGTAGTATCATTCGCATTTTCAACACTTGCAATTGTATTACCTAACGCCATATTACTTTTCAACCAAGATAGACTTGTAAATGGATATGTGTCTGTTAGTGTCATCGCAGATGAGTCACTACCTTTCAAATATTCAATTAAGTTTTTTTCACTTGATTGTGACTCATCAACCGTAATACTGTCAGCATTAATCGTATCGATTGAGTAAATTCCAAAATCTTTTTCTAAGTATGTTCTGATATATGGTGTTACAAAATAGTCTCTCTCATATAATGCCCAACTCTCACCCTTACCATCGTTCGAAATGTTTTGTAGGAATGGTACAAAGTTAGTAAAGTTAAATCCGTATCTTTTCAACTGCATCATCAAGAACGGGTCTGATAATATTTGTTGTTTGATTGTATACGCTTCAAAGTCACCTATCACCGCATACAAATCTTGTTTTGACTGTGGTGATTTGAATAACTTTGAGTAATTTGTGGCTAAATAAGTTCTTTCAAATATCTCATAGTAGAAAGGTACCGCAGACTTGTTACCGTATGGGATAACATTAAAGGGGTATTCAATGGCGTTGTTTGGTATAAAAGGAGCACTTTGTTTTTGGTTTGGTGATGTGATTGGTTCAGGTAACGCCTGTCTTAGTAACGCACCTGTAATATACTGTTCAACAAATTCAACCTCAGGCCATTTATCAAACAGATAACCTTTAGTTCTAACTGTTGAGTTTGGGTCCGCAATATATTTTAAAACAAAACTGTTATTGTTGTTTTCATCTATTTCAGATTCAAAATATTGTGGCCAAGGATAAATAAAGTTTTCTTCACCTGACTGTGTACCAGGAACCGAATCTTTTGAATCAACTCCGTTAACTTCGTCATTACTCAAAATAGCACTTAGTCTTATTGGGTCTGTTCTAAGAGCCCACGCATTTGAGTGGACATCATCCATAAGAGAATAAAATCCGTCAACACTTGCCATAATAACCGCCATGACGTTTCTGATTGTTGGTTTAAATCCAAGACCCGTTTCTGAGTTTTCAATCTTTTGTAATAACGCTTCAGACAGTTCACGTTCTATTTTTTCTTGTAACTTACCAAATCTAGATTCCAAATCAGCCAAGGTGTTCAAGAATGAATCTTTTACTAATTTACTACTTTGGAAAATATTTCCGAATTTGTAGTATTCTGAGCTTGGGTCTGGTACAATTTTCTTTGTTTGCCAATCAAACTTGTAAGAAGATGTTGCCAAATCAATTTTTAAACTCGCCAAAAATGATAACGTATCAGCAGATGTTGGTTGAGCAATTCCCTTTGATAGAATTACTGATTTGTTTACATCAATTTGTTCTTCAATGTTTTCAGGGTCAAGTGTTATTATAAAGTCGTCTATACTCACATCAAATGACAATGCCGAACTTTGTTTTTTACCATCAATCTGATATGTACCATCACTCCCAAATGTAGAATTTGTCAATAATTTTTCATTGTATTTTTCAATCAATGCGTTTAGTTCAACTAAAGCATCTTTTTTTGTTTGTAAATCGGCACTGTATTTTTTTTGAAACTTGTAAATTAACTCTCCCGTTTCTTTAGATACTAATACGTTTTTACCGTCCATGTATTTAATAAACCATGCACGAGCATTTTGTCCATAAATGTTTTCACGGTATAAAGTTATAACTTCTCTGTAGTCATCAATATCATTGAGTACGCTCAGGTCTTGTTTTGAAAAACTCTGAGTGATGTATTTTTCTAAACCATCTAATTTTAACTTTAATTGTGCTAATGTTAGTTCAGGGAAATCAGGACTAATGAGTCCTCTACTCTTATAGTATTGATAGGCTTGTGATATTTTTTGATATCCTTTTGTTAAAGATATTGAAGTTACCGGTTCAGTTACGTTTTGTCCTGACTGTTGTTGTCTCGCTAAAGCACCGACAGTTTCATCAGGATTATTAGCGTTTTGTAAAATTTGTTGTGATGTTGATTGTGTAAGAGTGTCTTCAGCATTTTGAACTTCCAATGTTGTATTATACATGTGTGGAAGCGCATATAACGCACCCATCGGTACATCACTTAAAATCGCCGCAGTTCTACCGATAAATTCAACACTAACAATATAATCCCCCTTTGTAGGGTCGAATCTTGCGTTAAAACTTTTTAACATCAACTCATAACGAATTGCTTTACCATAATACCCCTTAACTGTTAGATAAAATAGTGGGTATGGAAGTTGTAAAAAGGCTGAGTATGGTGAGTTTTCACCTTGTTCGAATAATGTTCTTCCTTGTACATCAACCATTTCAATTGACACCATAGGAATAAAAGAAGTATTATTTTCTATTTTAATACTTGTAATACCTAAAAGTTGGGTGTCTAATTTATTTAACACCTGTCTTGGAAATCTTACAACATTACCGTCAACAACTCTATTCTCTTGTTGTTGATTGATACCTCTTCCTTCCAACGCACCTTGACCTGTTATTTGGTCAGACCAACTTGTATCAAAGTATTGTGAATCACCTTGTGGTTTTAAGAAATTAATCTTACCATCAGGACTTCCACCAAAGTTTGCAATCGCTCTGTTACTGGCTAACTCATTAAAGTTTTCACCTACCGCCAATTTTGTTCTTGGAATGATTCTCGCCTCCAAGTTTGCATACATCACTAAATTTTCGTGGGGGACAAGTCTTTCTTGGAACTGTCCGTTTTTGTCGTAAATTTTGTTAGGGTCAACTAAGATAATGTTATCACAACTTTCTTCCCAAGCAATATTTCCGTCTGTAAATCTTTTGTTATCTGCCATAATAGAAGAATTGGTTGTCTAGTGCATTTTTATAGTCTTGTAAAGATGCTACTAACGGATAAGGAATAATCAAGACTGCACCATCTTCGATGTTCGTTTCCATACTTCCGTATTGTGGATTCGCCATCTGAATTAACCAACCAAAATAAGGCGTTTTATAAAATTCATAGGATATTTTATCGAGTCTACTTTTACCTTGGAAGTAGATGTATCGTTTGTCTGTGGTCTTAAATGGAATAGTAACGTTAGGAACAATTGTTTGTTCCCCGTTAATTAAAAACTGCTGATATCTGTTGTAATATTGCATTAGTCTAATTTTAATTTATTATTCCAATTTGGTCCTTTACTATTCACACCTGAATACAACAGATTAAAGTTTTCTGTCTGTGCAGCATTCGGTGATGTTATATTACTAAAATCAAATATTCTTGTCTTAGTTCTAATGTAAGGTTGATACAAGTTAAATACACTGTTGTAGTAGTTGTTTTTAAAATCAGTAAAGAGTTTTGTTGATGCCTTTAAACTTTCCGTGTAATCAACATTTAGTGTATTAACATCGGCAGTTACACCATCAAACCATACGGGTATCTTTTGTAATTCAGGACCCAAACAGTCTAAAACAAATTGTGTTTTATTTTCCATAATTTCTTTACTGAAAATAATACACCATCTTTTTTGTGCTGCATTATTGATAGATGCGTATAAGAAACTGAATGACTGAGAGTTGTCCCAATCGGCATTCATAATATTGTATGTACCTAAATTAGTATAAAACGTGTTTAAATTATTTGCAACTGTTTTGTAATCGTTTACCAACTCCACTAATGTATTAGCGGCTCCTGATGATGTTTCGTTAACTTGTGTAGTTGCTGTTAATCCGTATAATATTGGTGTACCACCTCGTTTGAATCCATCGGTTTCGGTTTGTACAAAGTTTATCTTGTCTACTACTCTAATCAATAATTGTTCTTTTGTTACTAAATCATTTAACTTTGTTTCCATAATAGCCGAGAAATTTGATTTCTTTGCGGTTATAAGGGACTTCAAGTTTTTCTTAAACGTTCTTAAATCTCTATTATTAACATTTTTTGAGTTATTAGTAAAACCAACAACCAATGGCGATGTGTCGTTATCAACATCAGTTAACGCATCAGCAAACACTTGGTCTATTTTACTTTGAAGTGAGTCTGATTTACCAAAAATATTTGTTTGTACATTATCTGACGAACTACTAGCATATTGTCCGAAGTTTCCTGTGATGTACTTCCTATCTTTTGTGAACATTCTTAATCCACCGATTAAATAAGAACTATTAATATTTTCTAAAACAGAAACTGTGGTGTCGGTATACACTTTAGCGGCATCAATCAAATCATTCATAATTTGTGTCATTGATGTCGTACCTGTAATAGTACTTCCCGAGTTACTTAATATCTTTGTCTGTGTAACACCAATTGTTGTTCCCGCTTCATTTTGTGATTGTTGACCAAAATCAACATTTTGAAGTGGTACTGTTTTAAGAACTTCCTCAATTAATTGTAAATCAAATGTTGTTGTGTCTTCAGTTGCCACCGCTCTTTCGTCATACATCTCAGTATTAGCATAGTAGTTGAATGACAAGGCGTTTTGTAACTGAGCCACAGGTTCTTTAAGTCCATGTCCACCAATAAAGTTGAATGACAAGTTAACATCGGCCAACATTGGTTGTACACCGATACCTTCAGGGTTAATGTCCAACAACAAAGGTTCGTAGTTTATAGACATTTGACTAATAGCAATTTTTGTGTGGAAGAAGTCACCAACTCTCAAAACACAAATTGGTGGTGCTCCAAATGATGTATTTAACGCATCATTTTGAAGTGGCTTTCCGTCAGGACCAATAACCGGAATGGTATTACCAGGTCTCAAACATTGTTGTAAGAAGGTTAATCTTGCATTTAAACCTTCAGGTGTGATTGAGTGGAAAGATGGATTAAAGAACGCAATTTGTTGTTTAATACCATCATAAAGGAATGGGTCTTGTTCTTTTATTAAATTAAAGTAGTTACATTCAGTCAATAATCTTCTCAATACTTTCTTAGACAACCCTTCTTTTATTTGAAGTTCTTGTGAGGTTTGTTGTTTTGGACTTGCATTTGTATTGGCGTTTTCATCACCCGTTGTCGGTGTGTTTGTGATTTCATCTGACTGTATTTGTGTTTCGCCCTGTACTTTTGGTAGTGTTTGAATTCCTGTAATTTGAACTCTTCTACAACCCATAGCCGAAACTGAGTATTCATTATCGGGTGCAGTTGTTGGTGTATTTTGACAATCCTCACCTGTTTGTCCAACACTTTCCTCACCCTGAGCAACTTGGTTAATTCTTATCATACCTTTATTAACCATTTGGTCTAACCCATTGTAATCTCTTATAGATTTAATTACCGAGTCAACTCTTCTTGCCGACAAATTTTTGTTGTAATCAGAACTATTTGGTGATGATGCTGAACCAGCGATAGTGAATTTTACAGGATAACCTTGTTCTGTAACTTCCTTAAGTTTTGAAAGGAATGCTTGGAATACCTGATAATTTGGAATGATTTCAGAATCAAAGAATGTCTGTACTGGTTGTTTTTGTGAGTCAGATGCATTTGCCTGATATACTCCCTGAGCACCACTGTAAGCAACAAACGTGTCCGTGTAATCAACCGATGATGTGACTGAATTACTTTTTGGGTCAGGAGTATCATTATCAAAATAAAGTTTTAAATCACTAATATCAAAAGTGGGTATACTTTCCCCCTCATCCGCTTTTTGTGAATTTGTAGCCGGTATTTCTTTTACCGCCTTTTTAAAATCTTCAATGTTTTTTGTTTTTTCTACAACATCAAATATTTCATTAAAGGTCAATGTTGTGAATTTTTGAGCCAACTCGTAGATATCATAGTCCTTACATCCAGCAAAAAACGAATCGATAATTTTAGTAACTTGTGATTCGGGCGTTACGTTTTGTAGTTCATAGTTCACCAACATATTAAGAATTGAAGGGTGGTCTACAATAATCTTAAATCTTAAACTACCAGTTCTTCTTGTGTTGTTATATGTGTAAATTGGTTCAGGTCTTCCCAAAAAGACATTCTCGTTCCAAGCTACAGAAACACTTTCATCAACACTTAAATCGTATGGGGGGAACCACATGATTCTACCACCATTAGGACCTTTCTCACACGCAGGTAAGTCTTGTTGTAAATCAGTTGTTCTCCACGCCAAGTTCTCAAGTGAGAACATATATTTTTTTACTTGTCCATCAACGATGTTTGTTGATTCATCACCATTGATAGGGGCAATATTAAGATTATATGTGTTATCTAAAACAGAATATGTAAATTTACGAATATTACCATCGGTCTTTTGTAGGTCATTAAACGCCATGTATGGAGTATCTTTAGTGAATACTCTACAATACTCTCTACCAACCTCTCTACCACCTTGATTGACATATCTTTTAACTCTTGAACCTTTTGTAATTTCTCTTGTTCCGTCCCAAAACACTTTTGATGTTTGGTTAATTGCGTTACCAACGTGTCCTAATCTCGCATTACCCGGTAATCCATCAGCGGCATCGACAAGTCTTTGGGTGTCGTCCATGATAGACCCATCTCTAAGAGCGAAGTCTGTAGACTCACTCTTATCAAACTGTGAACTAATCGAAGGCCAGTTTGGGTCTTCACCTTCTATTCTTCCACCCTGCCCAACTTTTTTACCTGCTTGGCCTTTTGTTTTTGGTGATATCCATGTAAAACCACCTTGTTGACCTGCACCGTCTGACGGTTCGGCTTCACCAGGTCCAAAAGCAAAATTTTGATTATTTTCGTAAAGTTTAGCAACCTCACTATAACCTCTAACGGCAACTTTTACTCTCCTTCCTAATGGGTCAACAGGTAACTCATCATTAGGGAATATCATATTATCAGGGTCCTGCGTACGACTACCTACATAATATCTTCCTTTTGGTGCACCTAAATTTAGGTCACCAATAAAATTGGCTTTGTAATCCGGTCTGAAGTTGTTGTATTCTAAAGCCGAAAACAACGCAGATACTGAACCCTGTCCAGTATTAGCTAAGAAAATATCAGAACCATTTTTTGTTGTTGGTAATAATTGTGGTCTCCCAAGTAAACTTCCAACAAAATTAATTGTTTGATTTATAAAACTCTTTTTACCATCAACAGCAAAATAATCACCAGGTATCCAAGAGTATGGTGAATAAACACCCGTAATTCTACTTAAGAAATCTAAACCCTTACCTGCTAAACTTCCCGGTACTGAAATTTGCCAATCTTTTTCAATTAGGGGTGCTCTACCTGATAAAATTTCAGCAGCTTGGAATGGGTCTTTTAAAGCATCTAATAAATTTACTCTTCCAAAGGTGTTTTCGTAAGTCTCTTGAGCAATTCTATATTGAAGTTCAGCCCTTAAAGACTGAGCCGCAATTTGAATCATTGGACTATCTTGAGCCAATGAACCATTACTACCCCTTGGATTTTCGTTTAAGAATAACGAGGCGAGGGGGTAAACAGATGAAATGTAATTGAAGTATGAATCTTTTTCGGCAATTACTTTGTGTACGTTCTGAGTTGTAGGTGCGTAAATAAAACCATTCTCAGGACCAAACGTATTTTGAATGTAAGCATCTTTTTGTGACTGTTGGGTGGTTTTACCAGGTTCACCACCCGCATTACTATACGGACCTAAGTTAGATTTTGTTCCATAATCTTTATTAATATCAACCATAGAACCATATGCAGTACTATTACCCGGTCCATATGCGTTTTTAGCATAAAGTTCTTGTTCTTTTTGTTCACCAACTTGTTCCAAACTTGGACTGTCGACAACACTAAATTCTCTTAATTTAAATTCAGTTTCTCCCGCACTACCATTTGCCGAAAAGTTTTGGTTCTTGTAAGGAGGAAGGTTCTTTACAAGTAAGTCTTTTCTAAACTTTTCTGTGGCTCCAAATGATAATGGACTATTCATCTATGGTTATTTATCAATAAATAGATTTAAACGGATTTTTTATTAACCCGTAGCAAGGAATTGACTTCCCATGGCTGATTTAATTTTGGTACCTAACTCCTGTAATTGCGACTGACTTAAAGAAGCAATGTTAAATGTTTCTTGTAATCCTTTAATCTCTACCGTACCTTTATGTATAACCTCCATATTTTCAACATTAATAGATGCAGTTGCATTTGTAGTAGGAGTCATATTATTTACGGGACTACTCGTTGTTTGTGGAACCATTGATGGGACCGCATTGGCCGTTAAAGGCCCTTGTCTTAATAATTCTGTTCTTATTGTTTGGAAAACATTAATCAATTGTTCTTTGACTAAATTAGCAAGACTTCCACCTAAATTTTCAAAAGTTGAAGTATCAATCTTTGTTAATCCATCACTTATTTTTTTAGTTAGTAAATCACTAATACTTCCATAATTTTCTTCTGTCATCACCTCCTCTAACCCTTCCTTAAGTTGGTCTGCTAAGTTTCTTGCATTTTGAGTTGCCTTTTCATAATTTTCGCCAGCAGCTATGTTTGCTGCTAATTTACCTGCAGGTGTTCTTAATGTATCTAAAATGTCTTCTAATGTTGAACGTTGTTGTTTTGCAACCTCTAAGGCGGTTAATTCCCCATCCTCTTGTTGTTTTTTTAATTCGCTGTAGGCATCTTCAACTTGTTTAGCCGTAAGTTCTGTCAACTCAACAGCTTTATCCATGTTTGGAAGTTGTATTTCTAATTTACCTTCTTTGTTCAATTTAGCTAAATTAGCAACAAGTTGTTTCTTATCTGAATCAACATCCAAGAATTTAATATCTTCAAATGCCTGAGTTTCTTTAGCCGCCCTGACCGCACTATCAGCCAATTGTTCGTAGTCCTGACCGGTGGCACTTGCAAATGCCCTTAATCTTCTCATCTCAAGTGCCGATATTTCAAATCGTTTTGTTTGACTATTAAATTGGACCGAAGCCTTTGTAGCATCAATGATGGCGTTTTGTAAACCTTCCATATCGTTCTGACCCATGTTCATGAGTTGGAATGGGTCACCTAAAGCACCTATGGCACCTCCTAAGTTTTGAAATTCAGCGGCCAATTCTATCGCCTTTTCAGGGTTCAATAAGTCCGCAGCTAAACCTTTGACTGAGGTCATATCAATACGAAGTGCTTGTGCTCTTGCAACCATTCGTGTCAATCCTTCAACACCATCTTTAAATCCGTAAGAGTTCACCAACTTCAAATTTTTTGCGGTAGTACTTAAGAACGTATTAACATTTAAACCTAAACCTCGGGCTTTAGCTGCCATGTCATCAACGGAACTTATAGCACCTTCAACACCAACACCAATACTATCAAAGGCTTCTACAAGCGCACCCATTTCCTCAGCGGTAATACCTGCAGATTTTTGTAAAGCAACCATGTTGGATAATTCTTTTCCTGATAACATAGTGTTTTTACCCATGACTTTGTTAATTGCCGAAAATGTGTTAGCTACGTCATCTAAATTTCCACCAAATTGTAAGACATCCATTGTTGCCTTAGCAAACTGTTCCCTCATTGACTTGGCATAAATTGAGCCCTGACCTAATACCTGACGATTTACACGTGATACTTGGTCTTCAAAATCAAAAATACTATCTTGTAATTTTGTAAAAGAATCTTTGACCGCATTTACTGCGTCACTGATTGAGGGTCCTCCTCCTGTTGGTGTTGCGTCTTGTAAAAACATTTAGTTTTTTTAGATAAATACCTTATCTTTTATTTCTTGCTTGTTCGGCTTGTTCATTCTTTTTTTCAAACTCAGTTACAAGCTTATTAATAAAGTATTTTCTTTCAAATATTGGCATCTTCATCATATCACTATATGAGAAGTGAACATACTTGGACAAGTAATAAAACTCATCCATCATAACTTGCCGGTAATTAGAAGAAAGGACGAAAAAATTCGGCCCCGAAAGTGATTCTAGCGCTCACTTTTTCTCCTGACGGGGCTGTAAATACTCGTTCTAAATCCAATCTTGGTTCAGAATCTCTTAATGAATTTCTTATGAATTTTGAATCTGCGATTGGCATCTGTTGAATGTATTTAGCAATTTCACCCTTGTCACTTGTATTATCTATAGATACAATCTGCATTTCCAATCTTTTTGTTTGTACGGGTGCCACAACACCTTTTGGATATGCGTCCTCAAACTTTTTTAATTCTTTTTGGTCGTAACCATTTAACATTTTACATCTAACCGTTTGTCCACCAACCGGTAATACAAATGTAAACAAACCATCACCATCAGGTTCATGTAAAGGTTTTTTAATATTTAACTCATCAAGTTGTGTTGATACTTCAAACTCTTGGAGTGTTTTTGGGTCTCTAAGTATCAATTTATACTCAGAACCAAAAGCAGTATTTCTTAAGAAAATAAGAATGGCTTCAATATCACAATCCAAAAGTTCATCAGGATGAAAATCCGTTTCATAAATTTTGTTTCGTAATAATGTCGAAATAATGTCATTATTTTTATTATCAGCCAAAAGGATGTTTTCATCCATAGCAGTCAAGTAACCAACTTTCAAAGCTGATTTTTTATTTTTATAGAATTTTCCACGAGAGGGTAGTTCAACTACGTCGTGAGGTAAATTAAAACCTTCTTGTAAATATTGTGAGTAATCTGCCATAATAAAAAAACCATAGGGTTTCCCCTATGGTTAAATATAGTTAGACTGATTTTTTCGTAAATACTATTAATAAACTAAGATACATCTATCAGGACGAAGTGTAGCACTGATTGTTGCCAAGTTGTCGTCTGAATAACCTAAAGAGTCGAAATTTACATCTGTTAGGAACGTACCTTGTAAAATCCACTTTTCTACCGCAACACCTGTTGGGTCCAACATTTCCAAGAAAATGTTTTTCTTATAACCTGCGGCGTATCCCATACGACCTGTAACAGATTCTGCGTGTAAACGTACCCATTCCATAAGGGCTTGTGCCGCTGATGGTCCGATTGGGTCACGGAATGTAACATTTATTGTATTCCATGTAAATCTACCAGCTACGTAAGTAGAAGTATTTAAAAATGGAATTTCAACTGGGTTAATTGTAATTTGTGGTCTTGCTGTAGATTCAACAAACCAAGAATTGATGCCCAAAGAAGAATCGAACGTTAAGATAAATCTATTCTTACGTTTTGGTTCGTAAGGCATCGGCATTTTCATTAATAAATCAGCCATAGTATTTTTTTTTAGTTTTTCGTTTTTTTAGTTTATTTACTTATAAATACACGGATGTCGAAAAATTTTTCTATTTACTTTATTCCGGAAATTTTGGATTATGTATAACCAGTTCCAGTAATACTTAAATAAATTATATTTCTTTCTTTTCTCCTCCCTTAGTTAAATAAGTTCTTACTGGTTTATCTGAATATTCAGTATCTAGGAATTGCTTTATCTTTTCTATGTTTCTAGGGTCGTCATCAGAAAATCCTATTTCTGGTACAAATCTGTTTTTAACATCATTCTTTAAAAACGCTTGCTTACCCAATTTTGAAGCCATAGATTTTACATAAGAGATAAATTCTCTTAGGGCTTTTATTTTTCCTTCTTCAGGATTTGTTGCCGAACCTTCACCAAAAGTTACAGGGTGGAACTTACACATATCCAAATATTCCATAATTAAATCGTTTTCGTTAGAATTGGACTCGTCTGCAAAATCTCTAAATTTTTTTAAATTAGATATACATTCTGACTTTGAAATTCCATTGTGATTTGTAACTATGTAATTGTAAGTTGCTTCTTTTAGTGTTTCAGGGTTGTGTCCTCTTGCTGTGATAATCGCAAAGATGGAACCACCATTTAAACACTCCACAAAATCGTCCCAAGAAGGTCCTGGTTTAGCTAACATAGCGTCAACGATAAACTGTGAGTCCCCCTTCATTCCGAAGTTTCTAAACGGGTCGTTTGCAAATGCAACAATTTCCTCACCCTTATACATAAATGGTTCTTTACCGATGTCCATTCTATATTCAGCAAAGTCTTCCGTACCCATACCAACCTCTTTACCGTCAGCCGTAGATACTATAATTTCTGTCGGCATGAATACAATATTGTCATCCCAATCAAACGCATAATATTTGAGGTCGGGATTACCCGCTTCATCAAAACCTTCACGTAAAAGTTTTTCTTCTAAAAACTCTCTTAAAACTTTTTTAAACATTTTTGTCTTTTGCGATTTTTTCAATCAATCTTTCTAATTGAGCTTCAGAAACAATGATATTTTGTGATTTCTTTGAGAAAGTCTTTTTACCTGATGCAGGTACGTTAAGATTTTCATTTAACTTTGATTTTTTGAATTCCATGGTTTTTCTTTGTTTAGGCTAAAAGAGGGGTTGATAAACAACCCCCCTTGTTTTTATTTATTAAATGTCTTCAAAAGACGCTCCTGTAGGAGTAATCAAGAATTCGATGTCGATGAATTCAAGAGCTCTTGTTGGTTTCAAGTAAATCTTACCAACCAATTGGTTAGCGTCGATGTCTTCAGGACTGTTTGAAACAGTAACTCTGAAGTCAACCAAACCTCTGTCTCTTCTGATTGAATCCAAGATTGGGTTTACAGAATCTAAGAAGTCTTGTCTTACTTGTTCGTCATTTTGTTCGAACAACAATCTTACTGCCACAGCTGAAATCAACTTACGAGCTTGTAACAACAATCTTCTTACGTTGATTCTGTCAAGTGCGGATTGTCTGATTTGTAGAGTTTTGTTACCCCAAATTACAGTTCCTACATCTGAGAAAGTTGCGATTGGGTTAATTCTACCTTCATACAAAGTATCACGAGCTTCTTGTGTTAGTTTCACACGAGCCTTAACCGCATTTACCAAACCTCTTGTGTAACCCGCAGTTGCGAACCATGGGAATGCGATGTTATCAGTTAATGCCAAGTTTCTAACAACTTCTGAAGTTGGTGGAATATATACTTGAGTGTTATTTACACCGTCTCTAACCAAAATCCAAGGGTAATAAGTTGCAGTGTAGTTAGAATCAATATTACTTTCTTCTAAGTTGTCAACCGCCTCTTGTGGGTAGATGAAATCTGCTTGGAAATTAGATGTTGTTGGTGCGTACATGTCGTAGTCAGGTGTAGTACAGATGTAAAGTGAGTCCGCTCTGTCTGATTCAATCATATCAATAGCTTGTTCAACCAAGTTTGAGTTGTTAACATAATCAATACCTGGTGTTACAAATACGTTGATGTTAACTGCCTCAGGGTTTGCAAATGTTTGTTGACCGATTAAATATGCGTAGAAGTCAGTGTTACCGTAATCTTGTGTATTATCACCAACCGTAATCTGTTTGAATGCTCCCCAACCTGTTGCGTTTGGATATGAAGCCGATTGTAATGGTGATGCGCCTTTTAAATAACCTGGTTGACCTAACATAAATGTGTCGGTGTTACTTCTATATTCTCTATAAATGTCCCATCCGTCAAATCCACCCTGAGCAACTACAGAGAATTTTCTTGCAAAAGTTCTGTAATATGGGTTTGATTGGTTTGTTGGGTCAGATTGGAAAGATGCTGAACCACACTCAAACGCTGTTTGACCTGAAGTTACATAAATGTTAGCGATGGTAACCGCAGTTGCTCCTGAGTCCATGTGGAAACCTGGAGTAATGTAGTTCCAAGGTAAACTATCTGTAGCACAACACAAGTTAGTTGGATTCTGTTTTCCTTTGTATTGGAAGAAATCATAATCAATACCTACTGTGTTAGAAATACCTAAGTATGTTCTTCTTATGTTATCTCCTGAAGATAATGTTGTATTATCAGAACCTGTTGTTGTACCGAAAGGTGGGTTCCAAATCTGTTGACCTGGGTAGTTGTACTCTGTTTTGAAAATAACGAATGGAGGATTTGCTCCTTGGTATTCTCTAAAGTTAAATCCTTCAAAACCACAAGGTAAAGAATCAATTGGTGCGTCCTCATCCATTTCAACCATAATGAAACTAGACTTCAATTCGAACTCACCATTAGATGTGCCAATCTTTTTAGCTACGAAACTGTTAGAACCTGGGTCCATAGTACAGTTAGTGAATTTTTCAAGAACGATTGGGTTAGCATCTGTATCGTAGAAATCTCTTACAATAATATCAAAAGTCATGTTATTAAATGACATGTTAGCGATTGATATCTTAACAAGTTGGTTAGCTGAGTTACCATCAGAAATTAATACAAATCTAAATAATCTGTAAACTGTGTTACCACGAAGTTCAGATACTATAAATGGTGTAGCTGGTGTTTGGTACTGTTCCAAATACCAAGCAATTGATGAGTTAGTTCCGTTGTCTTCCCTTGCTGAAGGTAAAGAAATTAATGTTGGATTTAAACCTCTAACATAACCCTTTCTGTAACTCCAATTCATTAAGTTATAGAATGTTTCTTCTAAGAATAATGGAACTTCAGTTCTTGGTTTACCAAAGTTAGTCATTCCAAATACTTTAGAAATGTAATCAGGGTCAGATGTTGAGAATGATGTTTCAAAGTTGAAGTTTTCACCATCGTTTGTAACACCTGAAATTGCAAATGAAGCATATGGGTTTTCCAATACATCTGAGTATGAACCTGTTGTAGTATCCATAATAACTTGTGATGTACCTGATACTGTGTAAACTGGTCCTCCACTTGAATCGGTGTTTATACCTCTTGAACGGAGTGTTGCAATTACAACATTGTTATAATCTGTATATGCAGTAGCAACGAAATTTAATACTGTTCCCGAAACTGTACCTGAGAATGAACCAGGTGTTGCTGTAGCACCAAAGTCGCCACCAATAACCGAGTTGAATGATATACCATCGTAGTCATTACCTGATTGTGGGTCGAACGCTGCGTAGTACCAAGTGTCCATTGTACTTGCAGTGTAATCCGCATTTGCCGTTGTTGTTCCTGAAGTACCTAAGAAATTAGTAACACCTGTGTAACCTGCACCTGTATAAGAATTAAATGTTGATGCCGACATAATACCCCACTGACCCATAGTAGAAGCACTTAATGAGTTTGTAGTACATGCTGATACAATAAATGACGCCAATTGTCCTGACATGGTAGTTGAACTTCCATTGAATAGTGTTACTGTGTCACCGATGTAAGTACTAAGTGGTGATGGGAATGCTCCAAATGTTACAGTTCCACCTGTAGAACCTGTAAATGAAACAGACCAAGTTTGTTCAGTAGTTGCTGAAATAGTTGTAGGGTCCAAGTTAGCTTGCATTGTGATAGACCAAGACGGTCCTGCATCATAACCTGATAAACCTAAAACTCTTGTCACAAACAACTGATTAGATTGTGATAGATACGCTTTGGCGATGTATGCTGCCTCGTACTTTGGAATTTGAGTGTTTACGAATTTAGTTGGGTTTGTACCACCAAATAGTGCTGTAAATTCATCGTAGTTTGCTACGAAGATTGGTTCGAATGCGGGACCCGTTAAAGTCTCACCCACGATACCTAAAGTTGTTACACCAACACTTTGTGCTACAAAACTTAAATCTCTTTCTGATGTATATACACCGGGAGAAACGAAGACTTTGTTAGATGTTGCCATTTTTTTTTATTAGTTTCGGAATTTATTTTCTGTATAAATATTTGAGAAAATTCAAAAAAACCTTTACTCCAGCAGTATATTTATTAAGTAGTAAGAAAAAATTCTTCCTTTTTTCTGCCTTATTTTTTATGAAAGAAATTAAGAACTTAAAAATATCAAAACAAACCCACACAATACTCAAAAACTATTGTGATAAAAACGGTTTGAAAATGTATGCGTTTTTGGAACAGTTGATTGTTAAAAACTGTTCACCCAAGAAAGATATTTACGGAGAAGATTAAAGTAATGTTGCCGTTGTAAACAATGTTGAGACATTACCAACAGTGTCTTTAGTAATATCAATTCTTAAGACATCACCAGTATTAATCTGTATTTCAGATACGTCATCACCATAATAGTTATCATTGATGTATACTGACCATGTATCCACATTGTCTTTTCCTGTGACAAAAATATTGGCAGTATAATTGAATGTTTGAATAACCTGAGTATCTCCCGTACTAAATTGGAAGTCTACATTAGTTGAATGACTAACGGGTGACATCTTAACTTTTCTTGCTCTTGTCTTAGTATCAACCTCAATAAGTTGCAATAATCTTGATACCGCAGGTTTAACTTCAAACTCTTCTTCATCAATCAAGAAACCCATCATTAAAAATTCATAAGTTTGTACATAATATTTTCTCTTATCTACATCCATAGATGAGTCATCTGAAATATTTTGTAAAACAATAGGTATGTAACTACCCTTAACAAACGTATATGCTTGTCTTGAACTAAATTTCTGTAACACAATTCTATTGAACTGATTTAGTTCTCTCATTCTGTTACAAACAATTTTAACTTGGTATGTTATATCGACAGGAACGGGTTGTGGGATTTTGTAAACATCCATACCTTTTCTTTGTCCGTCCCAAGTTGGAACTTTAGCCCAATAAAATTGTCTTCTATTTGGTATAGTATATGTTAGTGACGGATTACTTCCGTACTTAACTTCTGGCTGTCTAACTGTTGTAATAAAAGGCGGTACAGGATTACCATTTAAATCTTGGAAATTCCACGTTTGAGAAAATTGAGCCCAATTTTGAAGTGTAATAATAACATCTACTGATGGTACGACCGCACCTTCAACAACACACTTCAAGTCATTTTTTACAAAGTCCAACATACCCCTATCCAAATCAGCATGTAATATTGATTTAGGAAGATAAGTTCCGTCCTTTGTGATATAAGACAAAAGTTCTTCTCTACGGGCAAGACCTGTCGGTACCGTATTGATATTAATGTCTGTTTTTATTTTTTTTGGTGGTAGTGCCATTATAATCCGTTGAACTCGTTGATACTAACAGGGGTTGCCGTGTAAGTATAGTAAAAACTCTTATACCCCCCATATGTGTGTTTATTGTCGTAGTCAGGTGTACCTGCATCGATTACGTTATAATATCTTATTTCATTTTCCTTAATCCAATAACCTATATAATCACCAACTTTAATATCAATTGCAAGTTCCTCCAACTCTTTGTGGTAAACAGAGAAGGTCATATTACCAGGTTCGTTCTGCATAATTCTACTACCATTAATGAATTGGTTAGTAGCTTCTTCAATACGAACTAATGCTCTAAACTCAACTGGAGGTGCAAACTGAATTCCTCCATTGATAACTTCACCATATACATCATCCTTATTTGTTTTCTGTATATCAACACTATATAAAACTAAAGTGAAGTTTAAATCACCATTGAGGTATTCTCTACCCATTTCAATTTCAAGGGCAAAATCATCCTGTCCAAAGAATTTTTCTAATCGTGTAATTGGGACTCTGCGTGTCATCCTTGATAAATATTACAAATTTGATTATCTTTTTAATTATTTAGTTCAATGCAGGAACAATCTATTAAATCTAACATCCCTGAAATCAGGGCACTTCGTATTTTGGAGACATACGAGGGGTTTAATAATTATATACTTGGTATTAAAAGAAAAGTTGAAACTCAGAAACATTATAAAATTACTCGACCACAAGCCGACTACGTTATAGATTTCCATAAGATTGTTCCAAAGGTTGCTCGTAAGTGGGTTCCGTTGGATAAGTATTTCGCCAAAAGAATGATGGAAGACAAATTATTAACTCGTCAACCTGAACAGATTTATGTCGAGAAAATTTTGGCCGAGAAAGATAAAGCGTTTCACCTGTTTGGTAAGTTATTTGAATCAGAAGACCTTCACGACTTTTGGTTACCAAAAGCGGCAATTATTCCAAACAGGGAAAAGGTAGTTGAAATTGATTATTCAAAGTACACTCAACGACCACCGTTGGAACACCAAAAAGAAGCAATCAAAAAATTAGTATCAAATGACAAATTTATTTTGGCTGACGATATGGGTTTGGGTAAAACAACTTCAACCGTAATTGCGTCTTTGGAAACAAGGGCAAATAAAGTTTTAATTATTTGTCCAGCATCTTTGAAGATTAACTGGCAAAGAGAAATCGCCAACTATACAGATAAAAAGGTTTCAATAGTTGAAGGTAAGAATTGGGAGTCAGGCGATTATGTTATTGTCAACTACGACATTCTTAAAAACTTTTACGATTCCAAAGACTTAAAAAATTCACAAATTATTAATGAGAATTTTGATTTGGTTGTCGTGGACGAAGCACACTACATTCAAAACAAACAAGCACAGAGAACAAAAATCGTAAATGAAATTTGTAAAAAAATTGGTAGAATTTGGTTACTGACAGGAACACCGATGACATCAAGACCTATCAACTACTTCAACTTGTTGGATTTAGTTGATTCACCAGTTGCTTGGAATTGGATGGCATATGTCAGAAGATACTGTGAAGGTTATCAGTTTAAAGTTGGTAATAGAAAAGTTTGGAAATTGGATGGAGCTTCTAACTTAGAAGAGTTGCGTGACAGAACAAAACCACAAGTATTAAGAAGACTCAAAGAAGACATCTTAGATTTACCTGATAAAATTATCACACCAGTTTATTTAAATTTAAAGTCAAAACAATATGAAGCCCTTATGGGTGAGTACTATAATTGGTATGAAACCTCTGAAGAGTCAAAATCGCTAACCGTTCAGTTTTCAAAACTGATGAAGGTTAGACAAGTTATGGCTGAAGAAAAAATAAAACACACAATCGAGGTTGCTGAAAACATCATCGAACAAGGAAAAAAAGTTATTATTTTTACAAACTTCACAAACACTTTAAATCAAATCAAAGAACATTTTGGTAAGACGGCAGTTACATTGGACGGTTCCATGAGTAAACCCGCAAGACAGAACTCCGTGGACCAATTCCAAGAAAATGATAAAATAAAAGTTTTCATCGGTAACTTAAAAGCGGCCGGTGTCGGTATCACCTTAACCGCAGCCGAAGCTGTAATCATGAATGATTTATCATTTGTACCTGCAGACCACGCACAAGCAGAGGACAGAGCGTACCGTTACGGACAAAAATCTAATGTTTCTATTTTTTATCCTCTATTTGATAATACTATTGAAGGAGTGATATATGATATCTTAACTAAAAAGAAAAATATTATTTCCACCGTAATGGGTGATAATGAAGATAAGGGGGGTATTTTAGAAGAAATTCTTAACTCAATATCCCGACGAAGATAAAGTAATTCCTTTTTGGGGTTATTTATTAAAAAATGAAAAAAATGAAATTTACAAAACAAAGAAAAAAGATTGAGGAGTTGGAAAAGTTAATAACAGACCTACCAAGTAGTGGTGACACCCAACAAATCGACGAAGCCAAAAAAGAATCAACAACAAAAATTAAAGTAGAAAGATTACCATATTCATACTCAGCACTCTCAAGATTTATCGATAGTGAAACTATGAATACCCACTACAACAAACACTACAAAGGTTATGTTGAAAAATTAAATTTGGCACTCGAAAAAATTAAAGACAAAGATTTAGATTTAGAAAATATCATCAAGGGTATTTCAAGATATAATGTTACCATTCACAACAATGCTGGTGGAGCATATAACCACGAGTTATTTTGGAAAATGTTATCACCAAAACAACAAAAACCTAATGGTCCTGTTTACGATAAAATTGTAAAAAAATATGGTGACTACGAGAAATTCAAACAAGAATTTACAAGAAAAGCTAAAACCGTATTTGGTTCAGGTTGGGTTTGGTTAGTTTTAACTAAAAGTGGTGATTTAAAAATCATGACAACAAGAAATCAAGATAACCCATTGATGAATTCAATTACCGATGGTGGATATCCTTTGTTGGGATTGGATTTATGGGAACACGCATATTATTTGAAGTACCGTAACAAACGAGACGAGTACGTCAAAAATTTCTTTACAGTTATCAATTGGAGTTTTATTAATTTTAGATTTGATTCTAAAACGAAAAAAAAAATTAATGAAACCCGTGATGTAAAAAATATTATTATTGAAGGAGCTTCAAGAGGTTGTAACGCATCTCAAGTAAACACATACAGACAAATATTCAACACAAACCCTGAGGTTAAGAAAAAATTCATGTTTGCAATTATGAATATTCTTAAAGAAGTGTTTGCCGATTTTTGGTATGAAAAAAATCAATACGGTGAAGGACAAATGTCTGGCGTTTATGATTACGAACAACCCGGTAGGTCGGTAATTAATAAATTGAATACTAACTACACTGCGTTTTGTACACTTGTGAACGACATCAATGAGGTTTTAAAAAAATACGGAGTAGATACAATCAATATGGTTGGACAAAAACCTGAAGTTCAACTTAAAGAAACTGAAAGACTAATCAAATATTTGATTGAGTTTAGATATAGAATTTTTAATCCTGAAGCTTCAACATTCAAAACATTAATGTCAGGATTAGACACCACAAATAAGTTTGGAGACAAAAGAGAGGTCAATGCCGTTGATAATATGAAGAAAATTTTTGGAACTGATGAGGTTTTAAAAGTTGGTGAACTTGGAGATGTTAATGATATGTTGGGTGGTGTCGATGCCATTATTAAAATAGATGGTATTGAGAAGACCGCACAAATAAAACCATTTTCAAGAACAGAAGAAAAGGATGGTATTATTACGGTTTATGATACAGGAAACGTAAAAAGATACAAAGTAGATTATTTAGTTTTCCACCGTGACAATAAAGGAACATTAGTTTTTAGTAACAAAAACACCAACATTGTTAATGGTAATTATACTTTTCCCGCTGAGGATTTATTAAATAAGTAATAAATTACTTTACCCGAATATTTATAGGGAAATAGTTTCCCATGGCAATTATTACTGGAACAGAAAGAACAAAATTATACACAAGGATAAGACACCTATTAGGTGCACCTATACGTGGTGTTGAGATTGAGGATGAAATGATGGATTCATTATTAGAATTATCCGTTGAAGATTATTCTCAATATGTTCTTGATTGGTTAATTGAATCACAGTGGACATCCATATACGGTATGGACTTAGACACACAATCATTGGCAAACGCTTTTATTACGAGAAGTTTGGATTGGGAGACTCAGTACACATACGCATATTCAAAAATTGTAGGTTTACAGGCTGGTGGTCCGTGGGTTCTTAAAAAAGACTATTTTGACTTGGTAGCCAACCAACAAATTTATGAAATACCTGCGGGTAGAGAAATTAACGAATTACTTTGGTTTACAAGACCTGAATTAGACGCAGCATATTTTGACCCATTCATGGGTGGATTTGGTGGATTCGGTGGTATGGGTTTAGGTGGAGGTGCAGGTTTTTCACAATTAGGAACTACCGGAAACTATTTTATCACACCGGCATTTGACATCCTTCTTAGAATGCAAGACATAAATCTGAAGAGAAGAATTATTGCGGGTGATTTAACTTATAGAATTACCGCACTTCCTGAAGGTAAAAAGGCCATCATGTTGTATAATGTACCGGGAGGTAAATTTGATTTTGGAAATATAGAAAACAACTCACGTAGAGTTTGGTATTGGTATTACGATACATTTGATAGAGACGATTGTTTAGCTGCCAACCCTGATGTTGTAAAATTACCATCAGACGTAACAATTGATAATTTAAGATGGGCAGAACTTAATGCACCTGCACAAACATGGGTACGTAGATGGTTTACCGCATATGTAAAAGAAACTTTAGGTAGAGTAAGAGGAAAGTATTCAGGTGACTTAAAAACTCCTGACAGTGAATTGAAAATGGATTACGATTCACTTCTAACAGAATCTAAAGACGAAAAATCTAAGTTGATTGAAGAATTATTGGCAAGATTGGAAAGACTCCGTCCTGACAAACAAATGGAAATTCAGGCTAACTTAGCTGAACAACTTAATAAGTCTTTACAATACAGAGCTTTACCTAGACAGATGTATGTGATATAATTTTTATATGGCAGTTTTTAAATCCACACCAGTAACAAAAATTATTAATGGAATTACGGTAGAAGCGTCAAACGTTTCTGTAGTAACTGACCCAACATATACAACAACAGGTGAGTACACAATTATTGTAAGAGATGTTCCAAAATGTGTAGTTACTTTAGACCCAAAAACAACAGAACACGTTGTAATTAAAGCAATGACTGAGGTTCTGATATCATCACCAAACGAAAAGATTGATGATGATTATAATGAAATTTTAATCCAAAAAGGCGCTTGTGTAGAAATGAGATTTGTTATTAACAAATGGTACATCCTTTCGTCTGATGGTTTAAAAAATTCTTAGTTCATATATTGAACGGCAAGAATATCATCGATAAATTCATCATCACTCCAATCTTTTGATTTCTCAATAGGTTTTTCATGACCTTTCATGATATTCTTGTTTTTTTCGACATATTCAGTATTAACTAATTCCATAGTACCTTCTAAGTACATATAGAATGGGTCAATTCCAACATTAGTCCAAAACTCAACCTCACCCTCTGAAAGAGTTAGTACTTCATCTAAAGTATCTTGGTCACCTTCTCTTCTTGGGAAACCTCTAACCAATCTAGATTGATTCTTTGTGAAGAACTTTCTGTCTTTAGGGTCTTCAATCAAAATCTCGTCACGAATCTCAGGAGAGAATACAACTAACAAAGGTTCAATACGTTTGTTAAATGCTGCCAAATATCTTGGTATATTGTAGTCACCCAACAAATCAGGTTTAGTTTCAATATCTTTTTCATTTACCAAGTAACAGTTTACGGTTACCGTATCACCTTTTTTCTGAACATCACCATGAGATTTTCTAGCTCCGTTATTAACATAATAAACGGTATCCCCAAGACCCGCAGGTATATTATTAGCTAAAAGAAGTTCCATGTGAGCTTGTCGTGACATCAGTGAACCTGACTTTGTTTTTTTAGTTATGTGTAGTTTGTATTCTTGAATTGATTGTTTTACACGAGCCTTGTTCGCAATTTTAGCAATTGGAATTTTCTTGTTGTAAATCATATCAACATATTCATAATAGAATTCCAAAAACTCGTGACCCTTACCATCTAACAACATTCTTAATCCTGAGTCCAAGAATTCTGCAACATATGTCTGTAGTTTTTTTGACTTAATACTGTTACCTGTAAGTTTTACTTTACCCTTATCAGTTAACAGAGCATAGTTTTTACGAGCTACGTTAATAGTTGCTGGCCAAATACCATCAATATCCAATCCCATTTCATCTCTCATGAATAAATCATTGTACTCAGCAACATCGGCTTCGGCACCAAAGTATTCTTTTCCTTCTTTAACCAAACCATTTAATCCTTTACCGACATACATGTAAGTGTCTCGACCTTCGGGAGTTGCAAAGTTTACACCGTCCGTATCCATAACCAATGGTTCGTATCCACGGTTCATAAACCACATAATCATTTGACGAAGATACTGTCTACCTGTACAAGTGATTTGTTCACCCATATCCATATCACCCCAAGGGAATACCTGAGGGGCGGAAAGAGAACCAAAGAATGCGTTGATAAAAATCTTAATAGGTAATTGTTTACGAGCGTACTGTGAAGATAACTTAGGGTCTGTTTTGTAATGTTCTTCAGCTAATTTTTTATATCTAATACGAGTGTCACGGAAATACTTTAACATACTCTTCATCGCACCTGTAACATCACACTTAGGGAATACATCATGTACCAACTGAATAGATGGGTACAGAGAAGAGTAGTCAAGTTTCAAAACTTCACGAGAGTATCCTACCTGTAGTAGTCTTGAAAGTCCACCTGTAAATGAACGCTTGGGTCCTTTTGCAGGAATGGCCAATCCATTTTTATATGACCAAGATGCCATAATCATCTTCCACAATGTGGCAGTACCCATTGTTGAGAGTCGTTCGTATGTTGTTGGAACCAATTTAGCCAACAAGAAATTGGCTTGGTTGAACTCTTCGTCAACAACCATGGTTTCCCAAATATCATCGTAAAGGTATCTCTCAACAATGTAACTACCGGTAACCTCTTCAAACTTACCCGGGAACTTCTGTAGAATATTTTCAGTACCTGGGTCACCATCTTCACGGTATCCACCACTCTGTGGATTGAAGTAGTATTTTGCATCAGAGAAATAAGTCTTTCCGATTCGGTCACCCTTAACGTAAACTCGGTTAGGTTTTTCAGCACCAATGAACTGAGTAATATATTTAAGTCCCCAACTCTTAATGTCTGAGTTAATTGCTTGTGCTCGTCTAACAGCATGTGCAATATCCAAAACGTTATAACCCCACATCATTGTTTGTGTGTACGGTTCCATTTCGTTTGCCAACTTCAACATACCCTCTTTTTGACGGATGGAAACCGAAGGATTCAATGTTTTTGCAATCTTCTTAATGTCCATCTTCAATATTTCCGCACGTTTTAAAATAAACGGAAAGTCAAAGAATGCCGAGTTGTAACCACCAATAAGTGCGGGTTTTAGTTTGTTAATTGTCTCAAAGAAATCAATAATCATTTGTCTTTCTTCTTGCTCATTCTGAGCTGAGATTACCTTTTCAAAACCACGGTTGTCTTTCATTCCGATTAGGAAGATGCTGTCTTTTTTTGCATCCAAACCCGTGGTCTCGATATCGAATACAAATCGGTGTAACTCATCATATTCTTCAAAACCCTTAAAGAGTCTTTTACTTTTTTGAACAAGATACTGTTCGACGGGGGGTAAAATATGGATATCATCACTATTTTCCCTATCCCATGGGTCTAATCCACCAGTTCTGAAAAAGTTTACTAAATCTTGATAAGTCTTTGTCGTTTTAACTAAAAACTTTAATCCATTTTCCAAACGCTCATCACCCTCAGAGTTTAATTTCTCTATAATGATACCATGTTTGGACATGGCTTCTTTTTGTTGGGCTTTTGAACCCTTGTAAAAGTTTTTATTATGCAGACTACCTACCCACGCAAACGGAATAAATGTATCCGTTTTTATTTGTTTACCCTGAATTGGGTCGTGAATTATTTTGTAAATTTTGTTTGATGCATAGTCATACTCTAACGAGACTATGTATTTTTCCGGGTCTTCACCCAGTAGGAATTGTTCGATTTCTTGTTGTGATACCATACTTTTGAGATATTTTACTCACGGACGAGCCGTGATTACCCTTATACTCAATAAGTATAATATTTTGACTACCGAATGTCAAATAATGTTAATATAAAGAGTTTCTCTAATTGGTGCAATCAACTCACCCATTGAGTTGATAATTGAAAACTGACCAATAAATCTACCGGCACGTCTTGTGTCCTTTTCGTTCCACTTGTAATATATGTAATATTCTCTATTTGTGTCAACTTCAACTGCGGTTTTTTCTACAATATAAGCATTACCCATCAATATTTTTGGAATGTCAGTTGCCTCCTCTTTCATTGAAAATCTTATTGTTGCGTTTTCTAATTCCTCATCAAAAATTTTCCAAGCGTCTGTTCTACCGTCTCTTACGGCAACCATTTTTAGAATTGGTTGTTCGCTACCTTGCTTGATGAAAAATTCCATTCTACTATAAAATTAGTAAATTTTATTTAAAACAAAGATGTCAGAGTAAATTGAGTTTTCAATACTGTTCGAGCTCCATTGTGCAGTTACATTAAGTGTATTACTAATTGTTGTATCAAAGGTGGTATTATTTACAGTATTAAATGCAAATCCCGTTTGTGAACCATTAGATTGTTTTGTCGTGTGAAAAACACCAAGAGCCACAATATCCGCAACACCCGCAACCCCAAGTTGTCTTATAGTGAAATTTACAGAAAATTGCCACACATCATCAATAGCTGTTGTCATTGTTTGAGGTCCACTATCCGCTAATACCACAGAACCTGCTTTAACCCTTATTCTTAAAGTGTCATTATTTTTTGCAGATAATAATCCACCAAAATCCGCCCTAAACGAATCTCCAATTTGAAACTGATTAGCACCAACAGTTAGTGTTCCAACACCACCATCAATAATAGTCGTCTCAACGGTTGTTGCACTAACCGATGCACTGTTTCCTGTTTGAGCAAATAACCCGAAAACTGTTGGGAACGGGGCTAAATTACTATTTTTAATTCTATAAGTTGTTCCACCTTCAGCAACGGCAAATTCTGCGTTTGGAGTGAGTGATGTTATTTCGGGTAATCCGGATATTGGTAAATTTGACATTTTTTTATTTTATAAATAGTCTTTTTATTTTATTTAGAATGGTGTCAATGCACTAAATGTTGCTCCATTATTTGTAACATCTTTATTGGTCCCACTTGTATCGGTCGATAATGTTCCGGCAGTTTTAACCGCTAATAACAATTCAGTACCAGGAATTGCGATTAATGGACTTGTCGGAACGGTCAATGTTGTTCCTGTATAAACAGCAGTTCCTTTAACAAATCTAAAGTTTGTTAAGTTACCCGGGAAGTTATCACCGGTACCGCCAGTACCGTCTTTAGTACCTATGTAAAATATAGATGTCGTGTCTGTGATGTTTGTGGTATTTGACAACGATGCGACTCTTGTTCCATTAAAGTAAGCATTGTACGTTCCCGAACTTCTTGTAATGGCAACATGATACCAAGCACTTGTTGTGTTTGAAATAGTTGGGTTGGCAATTCTTGAACCCCCCATATAACAGTTTAATCTATTACCACCTGATGCGATTGCGGCTGCAAAGTTATCGGCGGTTCCATAACTAAACAGATAGTTTTCGTTACCTTGGTTAGTTTGATATTGAAACCATTCGACAGTAAAGTCACCTGTACCGACAGCAAATGATGTACTTCCGGTTACACTTAACCAATCAGGGTCACCAGGTACTAATGCCAAACTTCCACCAATCAATTTAGTTGGTGTTGGTGTTATTGATGCCGTTACCGAAGGAGTTATCGATGCAGTAACTGTTGGTGTTACCGTTGGGCTTGATGTTGGAGTATTTGTTGGTGTTATTGTAGGGGTTGGAGTTGGTGTTGATGATACACAAGGTTGTTGTGATTGTGCAATGGCATCACCACTACCATTATTACCCACAGTAAAGACATCACCACCCAAAATAGCTCTAACATAGAATGTGGTTGCCGTTGTGGATAATAGGGTTTGTAATTCACTAATAGTGTATGGATTAGTTCCATCTGAATCTTGATATAAAATTTGTCCAACATTTAATCCATTCTGACCATAAATAATATCTGATGGAACAGTACCATAACAAACGTCATAATCATTTGTTGAAATGTAATAAAACGCACCATCTAATGGGTTAGAAACTGAAGGTGTTATAGTTGCGGTTATTGTTGGTGTAGGTGTTGATGTAATTGAAGGTGTAACCGTCTGTGTTAAAGTCGGCGTATTAGTTGGAGTATCTGTTACTGTAGATGTAACTGTTGGTGACAAAGTTGGCGTATTAGTTGGAGTGTCGGTTACTGTAGGTGTTGTTGTTTGTGACAAAGTTGGTGTGTCAGTTATTGTAGGAGTAACCGTCTGTGTTAAAGTCGGAGTATTAGTTGGTGTGTCAGTTATTGTAGGAGTAACTGTCTGTGTTAAAGTCGGAGTATTAGTTGGTGTGTCAGTTATTGTAGGAGTAACTGTCTGTGTTAAAGTCGGAGTATTAGTTGGTGTGTCAGTTATTGTAGGAGTAACTGTCTGTGTTAAAGTCGGAG